>Ga0307377_10007042_pt1 | contig 11687 bp, 12 predicted proteins | sample TR3MG_FD_202535 | JGI IMG/M metagenome (GOLD analysis project Ga0307377, IMG submission 202535) | Soil microbial communities from Risofladan, Vaasa, Finland - TR-3 | ecosystem: Environmental > Terrestrial > Soil > Coastal area > Acid sulfate soil | place: Finland: Risofladan, Vaasa | collected...
ACTGGAAGGCCGCTCTGAACCGTTTCTCCATCCAGTTTGAAGAACGGATTTTAACGAGTTAATCGAAACCCCGTTTACACAAAATCCCGGACACCCCCGAAGATTCATTTGATTACATGCTAAATCGAACATTCTATCGCCCTCGTGACATCATAATGTTCGTAAATGAATGTCTGGAACTATGTTCTGGTAAGCCTGCAATCACAGCAAACATTATTAAAGCAGCAGAAGGAAATTATTCTGTTGAAAGATTGCAGTCTTTATCTTATGAATGGAAAACGATTTTGCCTGATTTGGCTCAAACATCTCGTTTGCTATCTGGCTTGAAAGATCGATTTGAAGTAAGCCAAATTACTGAGGGGTATTTACATGCAAGGTTTGAGGAAATCGCATATCACTTGGCCCCGGGTAGCACTGACCCTATAACTAGAATTCTCAACGGGTTGTATAGCGACAAGGGAGGTAATTTTGAATCCGCCAGAAGCTATATTCTTCGTGAATTCTTTGCCGTTGGTCTTGTGGGAATAAAAACAGGTCCAACGGACTCATTATGCTGGACGCAGGTTAATAATCCTCGATTAGTCGCTGGTCAGGTTCGTCCGTCTTCAACTGTAGTCATTCACCCTATGTTTCACAGAGCTCTAGGGATTAGGTTAAATTAAAGTTTAGGTAATCCAGAAATATCAGTGTCGACTTTTAGTATTTCCCAATGGGTAGGCTAGAAAATGTTTGCGAATGCAACCATGAACATGAAGATGATTAATTGGGTTTGGTATTCAGAATTTTAGATCAACTGACTCAATGCCATTCTTGCCCAATTCCCGCTATAACATTACCCAACACCCCGACGAAGATCTCCATACCATTAGTCATAAGCTGAAGCTGCTTTTCATTGGGCTTGTTCAGGTTAATCATGGCTAGTGTTTCGTCCAGTGGTAGCTCACCATACTTTGATTGATAGTGGGCAACATTCAATGCCATCAACCGGGCGCATTCAGCCAAGTCTTCCTTGCTGACTTTTTCAATTAATTGGTCGGCGAGTTTGTAGTATTGTGCGAACGTTGATAAGTCAGCCATGGTGGTTCTCCAGTGATGAAAAGATACTTTAACCGAATCTTCTTGCTTGCAGCTATGGATTGATATGTGTGGCCGCTTTGCTTTAAATGAAAACCCTCGCAAGTTAGCCGAACACTTCAAACTGTCCGGTGAGGTGGATTTTTCACCCTCCTGGAACATTGCTCCATCGTCCCGGATATGTACCATTACTGATGATACGGAAGGGCGCAGACAACTCCACAAGATGAAATGGGGACTTATCCCCTCGTGGGCAAATGACTCAACGATAGGAAACAAGTTGGCAAATGCCAGGGGTGAGACTGTCGCTGAGAAACCATCTTTCAGATCAGCATTCAGATATCACCGCTGCCTTATCCCCGCTTCAGGATTTTATGAATGGAAGACTGTAAGCGGAGTAAAGCTTCCGTGGTACATCAGTCTTAAGTCAGGCGAACCAATGGCCTTTGCGGGATTGTGGGAGATATGGCACCCAAAGGATGGTGAAACCATCGAGAGTTGCTGCATTATTACGACTGACGCTAACAAGCTGATGGAACCGATACATGACCGGATGCCCGTTATCCTAGATTCTGACCAATGGTCTACTTGGCTTTCCCATCAAGAGCATCAAAAGGATGCATTACTTCCCATGATTCATCCACATGATTCTGAATCGATGCAGGCTTGGCCGGTAAGCCGTGAAGTTAACCGGGTTGGATTGAGGGATGATGCGGGGTTGGTTGAGCGGGTATGAACACGTTAATTACTCATAGCATATTTATCGCAAGGGAGAAGAAATGTCGTCAACTTTACTATCAGGTTCGGTTTGGAATCGTTTATCCAAGTTGTCCGAATCGTCATCAGCTACTTTAGCCGCAGTTCCATATTTTGGAAGCAACGCTACTAGCCTACTCAGACTCGATGAGCGAAGCACATTAGTAGTCAGGTTTGACATGGAAACTATTAGTGCCGGTCAAGTCGATCCAAGAGAAATAATCAAAGCTATTGAATCAGGCGTTGCTGTCCACTCTTGTGCTAACTTGCATGCCAAAATATTCGTGTTCGGAGATGTGGCAGTTGTTGGGTCTTCAAATGTTTCTAAAAATTCCGACCAGAACCTAATAGAAGCGTGCATTGAAACAACGGATAGGAAGGTTGTTTCTAGTGCAAAGAAATTTATCCGTAGCCTTATTGGAGATGAAATAGGTCTAGATTATGCAAAGGAAATGGTTAAGTTTTATCGACCGCCCTTTCGAATTGCTGGTTCACGTTCTAGTACCAAAAATAGTAAGAGAATACCGAAACACTCTGATCTTTGGCTTGTGGCGCTAGTGGAAAAAGATTGGCAGGACATAGATTATGAACAAAATATGAAAGGTCGGGCTGTCGCAGAAAAGGCAATAGTGAATCCCAAAGTGTCTAAGCTTGAAGAATTTCAATGGACAGGTAACCTAACTCGTTTCAAGTTAGGTGTACGAGTTATTCAAAGTACAAAAATGAGCAATGGAAAAATTTTTGTTTCTCCGCCATCAAGAGTCATCTGTGTCCGGAAATACACTGTAAATGGAAAGCAGCGGGGTATCGTTTATCTTGAAGCACCAATAAAATACCGGCGAAGAAATATTGAATCGGTTGTTAAATTACTTGGCGACGATACAAACAGCCCTGTTATTACATACAGAACGAAACAAATTCGTAATTCTGAGCTGATTTATAAGCTAGGACGTGTATGGTCATAATCGTTCTTATATGTCGATCAGTGGTATCAAATTATTGGCTGGGGTACTAAGTAAGCTTGACGACAGAACGAACGTTCTCTATGATGTGTCAAACGTTCTTCCCGTACGTTGATCATCATGAAGCAATCCCTAATTCAACTTCCTGCGATTGGCACACTACCTATCCATGTGCCCTTATTTAGTCACAAAGTCACAGCAGGATTTCCCTCTCCCGCCGATGATTACATCGAGGGCCGATTAAGCCTGGATGAACACCTGATTCAGCATAAGGATGCCACCTTCTTCGTTCGTGCCAAGGGCAACAGCATGATGGGCGCAGGAATATTCGATGGTGATTTACTTGTTGTCGATAAGTCGCTTGAACCTTCATCCGGTGACATTGTGATTGCTATCGTTGACGGTGACTTAACGGTGAAGCGACTCATCAAGCGTGGTGAGAAAGTCATCCTTAAACCGGAAAATCATCGCTTCATGGAAATCGAGCTTCAGGATGGCCAGGAACTCCAGGTGTGGGGTGTGGTTACTTCCACGGTGAAGAAATTTGTTAAGTGCTGATGCCATGCCCATCGCCCTCGTTGATTGCAACAATTTTTATGTCTCTTGTGAACGGATGTTCAACCCGAAGCTAGAGGGTAAGCCTGTCGTAGTTTTATCCAATAACGATGGCTGTGCCGTAGCCCGCTCAAACGAAGTTAAGTCGCTGGGTATCAAAATGGGTGAACCGTGGTTCAAGATGGAGAAACTGGCCAGGCAGCACGGCATCATCGCTTACTCCAGCAACTACACTTTGTATGGTGATTTATCTGCTCGGGTGATGTCGATTCTTTCCACGTTCTCACCAAGGCAGGAGATCTATTCAATCGATGAGTGCTTCCTTGATCTTAATGGCTTTGATCCGCAGACACTAATGGCCCACGGGCAGAAGATCCGACAAGCTGTGAAGCGTAATGTCGGTATTCCTGTATGTGTTGGCATAGCTGATACCAAGACCCTCGCCAAACTGGCTAATCATTGTGCCAAGAAGGGACTGGCCGGTGAGAATGGAGTATGCGACTTCGGACGATTAAATGAGCTACAGCTGAGCGCACTCTTTGCCAGTCTTCCGGTGGGTGAGATTTGGGGCGTCGGGAGACGCATTTATGAGAAGCTGTTAGCAATGAACATCGAAACGGTCGAAGACCTGAGAACAGCCAGCCAAAAGGCTGTTCGAGACCAATTCTCGGTTTTATTGGAGCGCACGGTACAGGAGCTTAACGGTATTCCCTGCATCGAACTTGAGGAAGCAGGAACACCTCGTCAACAGATCATGGTTTCCCGCTCGTTCGGAACGACCGTAACTGATTATGATGACCTGGCAGAATCGGTATCCAACTTTGCAACTAAAGCAGCTGAAAAGCTCAGGCATGATGGATCAGTAGCAGCCAGTGTTTGTGTGTATATTCGTACCAATCCGTTCAACGAAAAGGAACCTCAGTATCAGCGGTCGATAATCGTTCCATTAGGACAACCAAGTGATGACACCACGAAGCTTGTCAAAGCCGCACTAGTCGGACTGAAAGCCATCTATCGTACTGGTTTTCGTTACAAGAAGACGGGTGTGTTGTTGATGGGATTGCAGCCCAAGGATTCGGTACAGGCTACGCTATTCGATGACACGGTAAAACAGGCCAAGTCAGCGAGCATGATGAGTGTTATGGATTCGATCAACCGAAAAATGGGAAGCGGAAGCATGACTATTGCCGCATCGGGCATTCAACATCGATGGGCGATGCGTAGAGAGAGGAAGACTCCGAATTACACTACTGACTGGGATGAATTACCGGTGGCTGGATAACTTGAATTGAATTGCCAGAAAGCGGAACCTGGTGAAGCATCAATTCTGAAACTTTGCTGTCATCAGACTGGTGCTAAAGTAGATATTCAGGAGAATTTGCAATTGCGGTAAAGTACAGAATTAGAGTGCTAGCCTGCATCTTGCAGTACTTGGGCAACGTGCTCGATCAGCGGATTGAATTCATGTAAAAATGAATTGCAGACGACCATTGTGACAATTTGTAGGCACATATCACGTTCCATACCAAGCTGTTTTGATATCTCAAAGAACTCATTATGCTTTCCGGCCTGTAAGCCATATTCTAGGATATCTTTGAGTGAATCTAAGTCGCAGCCAAGCAAGGGGGCGAGAGCTTCAGCAGAATCGGAAGCTCGCTGAACAAGCCATGCCTCCGGCCAAGAGTCACCAGGTACATAATTAATATGAGAGCCAAACCATGTGACGAAGTCCCCTTTAGGCTTTTCGCACATATTTTTTGCGTGCTCAAGGTTGTCACTTTCTTTCGCACGCTGATCCCCGTCAAAGATGGCTAGAGCTGGCTTTTCTTCGCCTCGAATGTGAATTGCGGCGAGCTGCCGTGCTAGTGCTGTTGCTGAGCCAATGACATGAATTGCCAATCTTGAGCGCAATGAAGCAGGCAAGCTGGACATAAGAATTGTTTTTGCCACCTCGTCTTCAACAAGAAGCTCGATCTCTATACCAGGTAGCGCAGATAATTTTGCGAACGCAAACTCCGAAGAGATACCTTCAGTTATTCTAGTCTTCCCATGTACATTCTCCACAAAGAATCGGGCGTCATATGGAAGACAGTCGAAAATCTCACGCGAGTGGGTAGTGCAGATTACCTGAGTGTGAGTTTCTAAACATACATCCTTGAGTCGCTCTATAAAGCGGCGTTGTGCCTCGGCGTGAAGTCCAAGCTCAACCTCATCCATTACTAAGAGAGCGCCGTTTCCGCATGAATATATGGTCGAGAAAATTTCAAAAAGTGCGTTCTCACCTGCACCCATGTTGAAGCCTGAGTAGATTACGCTTCCAATTTGGACAACCGGTAAGCTGTACTTGGAATATTCCACATATCTGAACTTGTCATAAGTTCGCCCAAGAACGAAACCAACTGCCTCCTTCACCTTGTCTTCCCATCCTTTTGGGGCAGAATCACTGAAGATTTTCGAGTATGAGCGGGACTGACTTCGTTCGCTGTGAGGGACGATTCGTTCAATTCCCAGGAAGACAACGTTTTTCTTCACTCGCTCATCATAGTCATTCCATTTGCCCCCCTTTTTTTTGTGACGTCGCTGCATTCCTATACCAACACCACTAGGTAGAGCAGCAGTTTTCTTCCACTTGTCGTAGGCAATGTCATATTCAATCACGATGCCCTGCGGAGGCACTTCATCAGGATGCTGAATGAAAAAGTCAGAAAATGTGTAGTACGAATTATGACGCTTAGGCAACTTGAACCCGTCCTTGGTGTTGTGGTATGCACAGCAAGCGAGAGCAAGGATTGTCGATTTGCCAGCACCATTGCGTCCAGCAATAGCGGTAATCGGATATTGAAAATTAATATTGAGTGAATTGATTCCTCGGAGGACACCTTCCTTCAGAGCTATTCTACGAAGCAGCGCATGAGCGGTATCATTTATGAATCGCTTTCGAAGCTGCTTGTCTTTCTGGCTTTCTCGATATTTCATACTTGTGTCTTTAAAATGTATGGTGTTCATATACAGCCAAGCATTGAGATAACCTGACTCAAACACCGATAAAGTAACATGGGAGGCTATGAATTCATGAGGACGCAATCTACCAGCAAAATCCGTATTCTGCTAATGAAGAAAAGGTTTGATACAAACTCCTATCATGTGCCATGTTCAGCTCCATCAGCCTGGCGCATTCAGCAATACCTTCCTAGCTAACTTTTTCGATGAGTTGGTCGGCGGGTTTGTAGTATTGTGCAAACGTTGATAGGTCAGCCATAGCGAGTCTCCTCAGTAACAATCCACGAGGTATAGATGCGATGATTAGGCAATATAGTGTTGGTGACAAGCTTGCGGGTGAGCATACAGTCCTCAAGGTGTTTGGCGGAGAAAACAAATCAGGAATGGGGGTGGTTTATCTTGTTCAAGATCGTGATGCCCCATGGCCATATATTTTAAAAACCTACCAATTTAAAAGCGGCACAAATAATCAGCAACAATTTATTGCTGAAGCACATGCGTGGATCAACGCTGGAGCTCACCAAAATATCGTCCAAGCTTATTGGGTTCGGAAGCTAGATGGACAAACATACGTTGCTGCTGAATATATCGCCCCTGATGAGAACGGACGTAACACACTTTCGCATTTTCTTAATGATGGGCTTTTGAAGATGGAGGTTGTGCTGCAATGGGCGGCTCAGTTTTGTTTTGGAATGGATTACGCTCATTCAAATGGCGTTCTTGTTCACAGGGATATCAAGCCTGACAATTTGATGATCGACCAAGATGGCACACTAAAAATCACTGATTTTGGATTGGCAAAATCTATCGATAAAAGTGAGGTTAAGCCACAAAGGAGTTGGTGGCCATTTGGTACAAAAGTTATTGCCAATGAATCTGCGTCTCATACCAAAACTGGTTCAGCTATGGGAACTTATCCATATATGGCACCAGAACAGTTTGTTGATGCCAAGAACGTTGATCATAGAGCGGACATTTACAGCTTTGGCATCATTCTTTACCAAATGGTAACCGGCAACAAATACCCATATCAAATAAACAGCAATGCTCCGAATTTGGGTATGGAGTATTTTCGGGCACATTCTCAAGAAATGCCATTAATGGTTGATTCTCCTTTGATGCCAATTATCAGCCATTGTCTTGAGAAAAAGGTTGGTAATCGTTACAGGGATTACGATGCGCTATTAAGTGATATAAAAACTCTAGCTAAGAGGCTTAATATCATCATTCCAAGCCAGGTTCATGTCTTAAAAGAAGATGAGGCGCTTTACGCAAAAGCACAGAGTTACGTAGCATTGGGTGATAGCAAAAAGGCATTGGAGTTAATTAATGAATATACTGTTCGGTATCCTGAAAATGCGTGTGGGTGGACTGAAAAGGGCCGCATTCATTGGGGGGAACAAGAATATACAGAGGCTATTAAGGCCACAAAAAAATCCTTAGCAATTAATCCAAATAATTCCCACGCATGGAATAACCTTGGAATCATGCTTGATCAGGCAGTATCAAGTGGTGATGACATTAAGAATGCGTTCAACAAAGCACTTTATTTTGATCCAGACAATACTGGCGCAATAATTAACTTGGTTCATGCCCTCCAAAGACTTAAAGAATTTGACGACATACCAGAATTATTAGTACGAGCATTAAAGTTACTACCTGACAAGCCAAACACTCTCGTAAAAGCTGATGAGATATTAAAAGAATATTTTCGTTTAGGGAATTTGCCACTTGCAAAGATATTGCTTTCTGGATGGGTCGATGCAAGGCCAAAAGATATCACTGCATGGCACAATTTGGGTTTGGTCTTTATGAATGAGGACGATACCGAAAGTGCAATAAAGTGTTTCGAAAAGATTGAAGAATTATCACCTGATGACAATTTTTCTGTCCTTCAATTAGCTAGACTGTATTTTAAAAAGAAGAGAGGGAAGGAAAGCATTCAGTGTTGTAACAAATTAATTGAACGGGGTTATGAAGCATTAACTGCCGTCTGTTTGAAGGCTCAGGTTATAAACCTTATGGGTGATTACAAACATGCGGTGTTGTTTCTTCAACGTTATATCAAGCACAACCCTGATAACGATGTGTTGTGGGTTGTTCTTTCAGAAATTCACGAATACCGAGATAACTATGTTGCTGCGCTTGAAGCAACGGACAATGCCAAGAAAATACTTGATGGAAGACAATCCGATCGCAACTCGGATGATTACAGTATATTGGTGTCCAAGTTTAAGCGGTTGTCAGCAATTGTTGAACATGGCAGTGAGCCACGGTGACTATGTCTTACTGTACCTGATTACTTCTTCTTTTAGCCACACTGTTGCCATGTCTACGATGCCAGAAGCAAAACTTCAACGCTTAAAGCGGACAGTCAACGTGCGGCTAAGGGATTGCACGAGGATTTATTCGCTCAGTCCCGCTTGAGCGCAGGGTTAGGCTGTAACCACGAAGATGCCATATTGCCCGCTGCCTAATTAGCATTCATGGTATTTACCCACTTTTTAACAGCTTGGAGTGCATTCATGCAGGTTTCAGAACTTTGCAACCCGCCTTCTTCGTTCTTGCACTCCTTAACCTTTTCTCGAGCTTCCAACTGGTGGTTATAGTAGTAATCAACGGTCTTCGATTCAGAACAACCTGAAATAAAAATCAAAGCCACTGCCCAGATAAACCCGACTCTAAGACCTACAAACAAATCGTTCATTATGAGCACTCGGGAAGACTCAGAAGGTTGTTTGGGTGAGATCCGTCAGCCTCCGTCTTCAGGTATTTTCGCCCATTGTGAGTTGCAATAACAACCCAAACGGACTTTCCTCCTCCGGCTGTCCAGAACTGCCACTTACCAGCCTCGATACCTGCGATGGCATCGTCTAAGGGTAGATACCATTTCGTGCCGTTTGAATTAATTCCTCCAACACCTTGGATGCGTTCATGTGGGTCGGTACGATTGGATTTCTTGATGCACTTGATTTCAACATTCTCAGCCATGCGCAAATCTCCTTTTCGTGACAAGCCTAATGTTTAGGTAAGGGAGCCGCTTCTGGGCACATTCTGCCCATATGGTTAGTTCATCAGTCAGTTATCATTATGCAACCAACTTCGGACATTTCCATCCGCAATTTTGTACAGTCGACAATCGAACCAGCTCAACTCAAAACTTACCTTAAAACCAATCCCCCAACACGCCCCCCACCCCCCAAGAAATTTTTTAATCGGTGGGTATGGCCACGCCTAGATTGCTGCGAAAAAATAATTCAACAAACAGGCCATATTCGGCAGTTTCGCTCATGCAGGAAGCTAAAATAAGGATAAGTGGTTGATATAAAAATCTTCTGCGGTACATATAAAAACAATAATAAAGGAAAAGAAATGAACGGTTTAAATTTTCAGAACAAGGTAAAGATCGCTGTTACCAGAGCGGGTGGCCCAACCAAGGTCGCTCTTCTTATGCAATGCTCAGGAAGCGCAGTGTTCACATGGATTCGTGATCAGCACGTTCCGGATATCGATAAGGCTACCAAGTTAGCCTCGCTAGCTGGCATGGATGTGAGGGATTTACGGCCATGTCGGTAGGGGCAGGGTGGGGCGGCTATGCGGGGGGTAGGGTAGTGCACTAAGCCATGGCTGGTTTCGCTGATAAGTTTATTTCAAGAATTTCTTCCAGCCTGCTGCCCAACTTATACCAGGCCTCCCGCTTTTGGTCAGCGTAGTCATCCAGCAAATATACCCGGTCAACTTTAGAGCCGATGACATGATTTTGGCAGAGATTGATAACGTCCCTGTTGATTTTTAGCTTTTGCATTAGCGTTGCCCCGGTTCTACGCAAGTCGTGGGGTGTCCATTCCACATCGCCAAGAACAAGACTATTGTTTTCAACTCGCCCTTTCAGTTTCCTGGTGCGCTGCTTAAATTGCATTTGCCTGTCTCCGACCAGTTTACTGGCGGATTTAAGGTCTACATGACCCGCATTGTATCGAGCAGGGAATGCCCATATGCTAGCCTTTGTAAGAGCGTGTAATTGCTTAAACTGATCCAATGCAAAGTCGGATAAGTAAACGACCTGGTCAGCTTTTCGGCCACGTTCCCCTTTGGTATTGGCTGCAGGGATGAACCAAGTACGGTCATCAAAATTTACATGCTTCCATTCGGTCTGGAGCAATTCTCCGATGCGGCACAAGGTACTCAAACATAACCACATGGCTACCTGGACTTCCTTTTTAAGGGGCCGTTCGGTTTCATATTTCTTTGGCGCAGCATCATAGGCCGACGTTGTTTCATCGAATATCGCTTTTAACTTTCTAATTTCCTCAGCACTCAACTGGCGGGTGCGATCTTTGGTGTAACCCTTCGGAACTAAATTGTTGACCTCGACAAGTTCGGCGGGATTTCCGTCAACCATCAAGGCTCGCCAAGGTTTGCGTTTTTCGGCCCACCTTAACATCTGCCCAATATCTTTCGACAGCTCAACTGCGGTAGCAATTTTTCCTTTTGCGATGATTGCCCGATATACGTTCCGTAAGTGATGTTCAGTCAGGTGGCGAATTTCGATATTGCCCAGGACAGGGAGAGCATGTTTTCCGAATGACTGTGTAAGGTATTTGTTGCCGTCAGAACGATTGACCCCGTCTTTGATCCATGCCTGATAAAGGTCATTAAATCCTAGGGCTTCAGTGCGCTTTTGCACATCAGCCTGAATGGTCGCCTCGACCGCTGCTTGTGCTTCGATTCTGACTGATTTCTTATTGGCTCTTGGGTCTACGCCAGCCTTGACCAGATCTCGTGACTTATCCCGTTCATTGCGGATTTCTGCTAGATCGGATGCAGGGTAGGAGCCGCAGTAATGCCATACCTTTTTGCCTTGCCACTTGAAGCCATATCTAAACACAATCGAGACACTGCCATTGCTGGCAACACGAACGTCCCCTGACAGTCCTTCCGTGTCACTTAGGGTGTCACCTTTCCACTCTGGCTTTACCGCAGCCAGCTCTTTAATGGTCCACTTGCTGCCTTTGCCTGCTTTCGGGTATCGGGTCATCTTAAATTCTCAATGGGTACACCAATGGGTACACCAGAAATCGGCTGTTACCGGTTCTTGGCGTGCAATGCCGTACCACTATACAGAGAATGAATAAACGTAACAACAGGTATATATTGATAAATATTGTATGATTTTGTACGGTGTTGTACGGGGAGGTAAGAATGGAGGATATTAAATAACTTGTCGACATCCAAGGGGTCGATGGTTCGAGTCCATTCGTGCCTACCAAAGAATACAATGGGTTAGATCAGAAACGGTCTAGCCCATTTTTCTTTCTATGGTGACTTTTGGGTGACTTT
>Ga0307377_10007043_pt1 | contig 11686 bp, 14 predicted proteins | sample TR3MG_FD_202535 | JGI IMG/M metagenome (GOLD analysis project Ga0307377, IMG submission 202535) | Soil microbial communities from Risofladan, Vaasa, Finland - TR-3 | ecosystem: Environmental > Terrestrial > Soil > Coastal area > Acid sulfate soil | place: Finland: Risofladan, Vaasa | collected...
CAACCAGAAAACATGGCAACCACATAGAAGATTACGAATTTTTCTATGTGACATTCAAGGAGGAAACAATATAGTCCCAGAATGTGAATATTCCTACAAGTGCTGGCGATATTCCTATAGCCAGTACTTGATAGACAATCAATATAAGGGTGTTCCTCCTGAGCGTGTAGACCTGATACTGTCCGGATACGCTACAGAATCAATGTGTAGCAAAAACAAGGCGGAAAGGGTATACTGTGAATGCTTTCCGGTCTATGAGAATGGGGCATTTGCCAACTTATGCCCCATTCTTAACGGGGGGCTCCCCAACGAATGCCATGAACACAAAAAAGAAACGCGCCGCGTCAAAGCCCTTGTTGATGCCGGGAAAAGATTTGACGAATTCAGAGGAAGGGCCAGCAACCCATCAGCAAGGCCAAGAGTTCCAATTCCGCAAAATATCAGGTACGCTGTTGCCCGGCGAGACAGATATCAATGTAAATATTGCTATAGAAACAAGAGGGAATTGGAGCGTCTCGGAATAAAGGCTCATATAGATCATATTGTGCCAATAGGGCGTGGCGGGAGTCCAACAGATCCAGAAAATCTGTGTTTTGCCTGCTCTGAATGCAATGAATTGAAGAATAACCAGATATGGCAATTCGGATGCAGAGAGGGACAGGTAAAAAGGAGCATATTTGATGACGGATTCATTTGAGTTTGTAATTAGGGACTTTGAGGTCAAGCCAAAGGCGCGAGCCAGGGTGTTTTGGCGTGAAGGAAAAATCCAAAAATTCACCCCAACGGCATCGTTGGAGAAACATTTGGCATGGACAATAATTGCGGAAAAAATGAAAATTCCGGATTTTGAAATGATATGCTCGATTTGCGGAATTGATATCGTGATATTTTCCAGGACAACACTAAAAGGAGATTGCGACAACTATCAAAAGCTAATATTTGATGCTATCGAGAAAGCGAAAGTCGTACAAAACGACAGGCTCTTTAGAGATTGTCGTATCCGAATATTTGACAAGTCCTACAGAAAAGAAAAAAACGTCTTGGATGATGAAACCAACAATGATATAATTTTCATAAAAATATGGACTTTATAGAAAGGAGAGATCATGGATAAAGAAGAAGAAAAATTCGAGTACTATCGCCACAAAATAGCAAGCGGGACAAGCGGACGTTCGCTGTTTGAGAGCGAAAGCGAAAGAATGAGATATTATCGGTGGAAGAAGAAGAAATATAAGTTTGATATTCCGCTGTCTAGTTCTCATTATCTACAAGGCGGAATAGACGTAGAAGACATAAAGAAGAAGATTCGAGAGGATACCGCCCCAATACTTCCCATGAATGGGGCAAGAAATATAGACGACTTGGAACAGCGGCTTATAGATGCCGCTGTAACATATTGTACAGAAAGCCCACAATGGGCGAAGTTCTCGCTTGATCTTCTTAAGCTGCTAAAATACTCTGCGAGTTCTGGTTCAAGATCTGCTCTTGAAGATTACAAGAAGGTTTTTGAGGCGATGAATGGATGAAAACAATAGATCATCCAACGATCAGGTGCGAAAAATGCGGAGATAAAATGAGGGTTGTCACAACTAGGAAAATCCAGGTGCTATCATATGTGGAAATCAGAAGGTATTTCAGGTGTGCAAGGTGTGGAGAGAAAATCCGCACTATCGAAAGAAAATAAAGGGGGGAAAATGGGGGCGTATCCCCCCTTTCCTTTCAACGAAAATGTCTTCTTCCATTTATTTCTTGCGAAAAAAAGAATCAAGAAAAAAAGCTAGAAGAATCTTGTATCTCTTCAGTATCAAGACCTGGTGCGGCCCCGTCCGTGCTTGTGTCCCAGCTTTCCGTGCTATAAACTTCTTGATTGTAGGAGTCTGCTGCTGCCTGCGTGTTCTCTCTTGCAATTCTTTTGCTGTCTGAATCGCGCTTTACAAAGTAGATTATCAAATTCATGCCTCCTATGAAAATTTAATATATCCATCAACGTTTCCCTCGGTATCGGAAGAACTTGGTGAAAAGTCCGTTACATTTCCTGAGGCTAGCGTGGAACACCCCAAAGCGTGTATCCTTCCTGAATCGCCCGCCCAAAAACCAATATTATTCTTGGTCGTGGATGTTGTAGGAGAGTATGACCTCGCATTGGAAACAAAAATTCCCTTTTCGCAGTGTGTTATTTTTGCTCCAGTTGTACGCAGCTTTCCGCCATCAAATGCTGCCACACCCAATCCACCGCACTTCCCGACGAAAATGGTATTCAGAAAGGCTACACCGCCCATGAATGTCTCAATACCGGTATTGAGGCATTTCACTACAGAACATTCACTTATAGCGGATAAGGTCGCGTTTTCTTCTACGCGAATTGTTGGAAATCCGCCAGATGTTCTGAAATCACTCACTACGCAATTTTTTAATGTGAGTCTTACTCCAAAAGCCAGCAGGATTGTAAATATTCCTGCTGTCCCTGATGTTTCTATTGACATTCCCTGTATTGTTAGATCTAGTAAATTATTACTTAAAAGAAGGGGGATGCTGCTAGAGTTGTATAATTTCCTGTTGGGAACAAATGTAACGCTGCTGCCTGCTCCTCCAACGGCTGGTGCTGTCCCCGTGAGAGTTATTGTCTCGTTTAACGAACTACTTACCGTATTCTCTGTGTAGTTTCCGGAATCGTCTATAATCCTTAATTTATCACCATTTCCGATTCCTTCCGCGTCAAAATCCGGGTTTGTAGATGATCCCGCAATTGTGATATCATTTCCGCTATTAGATAAAGCAGCAATACCACTACCCGCATTTATGGTAGAACTATAGATACTTCTACCATGCTCGAATGTAATGCCAACGATCTCTCGGTTATCTCCAAGAATTGTTGCAGATCCGACATTCCCATCATTAAGATCTAGTGCCTCATTTCTGTCATCTGTGATATTTAGAATTAAACCATTGCATTGGTAATTGTCTGCCAACGCGGCCGCAATTGTTGCGTAGTCCTGACCACTCCCGACCGTGTAGATAAGCCCGGACTGGGGGCTTTTGGTATGAATTCCTCGTCCCATTTTATTTCCTTAATAAATTTCTTTCCAAGTTACTGCTCCTCCGCAATCTGCATTACCCGACAGGGGCTCTGCAACTATAGAAAGCACGTCCGAAGCACTTCCTGACATATTGAGAACAAGAGGAATTTTTGATGATATTTCTTCTTGTAAATTTGATGCGCCCGCCTTTTCAGCGTACGCTGAGCTGACATGTGTTCCTCCTGAAATCGAGGTTGCGGCAATATCGTATTCGATTAGGCTGTCTGTCCCGTAACTGCTGAACGAAGCCCCTGTAAGTGTTCCGTTTAAAATTATTTCAAAAAAAGAAGCAGCGCTGGCATAGAAAGAGGCTCCCAGGGGGACAACAATGCCTCGATTTGTCAGCGATTTAAACAAGGTTTTAAGGCGAATAGAGAAAATTGGACGGCGTGCAGAGCATGTAATTAGCGATGCTCTATTGCCTCCCGAAAAAATCAGGCCTGGCTGCTCTAAGTGATTTTGGCCGTCTTCGCTCGCAACAAGGCTACAAATCTGGACAAGGCTGGTTGGGCTTGCTGTTGCTCCCGTGTTCTCTAGCTCGTAGCGTAGAGGCAAATTTGGTGTTCGCATGTAAACTTCCGTCTCGTTATTTGCATGCAAAAGCTCATGACAATAGATTATTTTTCCGTCAATATCGAAGCCGAAACGCACACGACCAACACCTAGCCATTGAAATTCAATAACCACAATTTGTGTTTTAGTTAAATCCAAATTTATCCCAGACGGCCCGCTTCCGTCCAGCTTGTCAAGATTCCAGTTTTTTTGCAAAAACTCAGAATCCACGGCACTTCCAGAGGTGTTTGTACGCCGGGCGACCTTGAAGCTTTCGCCTGCTGTTGCACTGTAAACTTGCTCGAAAAACAAGCCATTATTGTCATCAAAATAACCAAGTCTTTTTCGCACTCCTGATTTTTGCGCGCCAATAACGCCAGTTAGTAAAATCAATTGTGACCGGCCAGGTTGATATCTAAAATATTGTTTTGTTTGCCTGATGACTTTATCGCCGCTTGCAGTTGTTGTGCTGAGATTTACGGAAGATTTATTGTCGTCATGAGTAATTGTTGCACTGCCTGTTAAGTCGGTTTCCCAAGAAAAAGGCGACTCATCATACTCGTTTTGAATATCAAATATGGGGCGAAGATTTGAAACACGCAAGCGGCCAAAAGCGTCTAGGCGGCCAGTGTCTGCGATCCCCACTTGAAGATTTCCATTTTGATCCAAAGCAAGAGCCTTTGCGTTTCCGTCTGGATCTCTTCCACCAATTGCTTTTATATAGTTTCCAAAACTTGTACCTATTTGCACAAAACTTTCAAATAGAATTTCGTGTATTGCCATTTCAAATCCTTTCCGCGAGCCACCTTTTTATGGCTCGCAGAAAAACATACTAGATCGCCCCGAGCTCTACATAGTAGACATCCACGCTGTTTTTATAAGCCGCGAAAATTCGTCCTCCTGTTCCTGTGCAGATTCCAATCGTGTTGTTGCTCCAGGAACTTACGTCTGAGTCCACTGGGGTGGCTCCGGCGCATGCAATTGGCGCGGGAGCGAAAAGCAGGGTTCCAAAGATTGGGTTTGCGGTAGCCCCACCACTTAATAATGGCGCGTTCACGTTGGCGGAAAGGGTGAGCTCCAAAACTTGGGCAGCACCATTTGAATGGAACATTTTCCAATTGGAGGCGGTATGATCAGACGCTCCGGTCATGGCATGGCTGCGAGAGTGATTCGAGCTACCCTGGTTTACCCAGGTTGCTCCCTCAACATCATAGCTCCAGGTGTTTTCGCTAGAAGTAGACAGACGGAGTTGGGCTGTCGATGGCGCGGTTCCTGCATCCCATGTGGCCAAATCTCCTGTGGTTCCTCCAGCGATGCTAGTAACCTTGTATACCTTGTTGTCGGTCGTGTTGATGACAAGATCATCTACAGCGAGAGCAACATCAGTAAGTTGCGTCTCTCCAGGCGCACCATTATTCGGGGTTCCATCGCCAACGGTCACGGCATTGTGGACAGCCACAACACTATGAACAGCAGATTTCATAACACCGTTGGCGATCAGGGTTTCTACTGTCCCCAAATTGACGGCTTCGTCTGTGGCGTGTCCGGCGGTCGGGACTTTGATGTGTCCATCTGTCTGTCGTTTTACGACCGTAGAAGATGCCGGGGTATCTGCGGGGGCCTCGACAATCAGTTCGACTATGGCAGGAGCATCACTTGTGCCAACGATGTTGTGTTGACCTGCCCCAGGTGTTGTGCCAACACCATGATCTATAGTACTTTTCAGGGAGTGTTGTTGTGTGTGAATAGTCATTTCTTCTCCTTTTAGGTTGCTTCAACTTGGGAATATTCAGAGCCAATTCTGGTAACAAAAAAACGTCTATCAGATACGGTATCATGCCATATCCAAGAAGAGCCATCGTTATATATGTTCGTTCCGGTTCCTGGCACGTCTGATGTAGTAATAGTTTCTTTAAACACCTGTGTTGTTCCTCCACCTCCCGGATCAAATCCTGGCAAGAATCCTGTTCCTGAACTCCACATATTTTCTCCTTTTAGATATGATATGATCCAACAATATTGTCTGCTCCGGATGCTTGAATCTCCAAAACAGTTATGTCAAACACATCTTTTTCACCAACCATCTCAAAAACCTGACCTCTTAGTAAAGGTAGCTGGATTGCTGTGTTTCTGCTATTCCTCACAGAGAATCCATTGGTTAGATTGGTAAATTTCAATCTGGTAATTTTGTCTCTTCCGATTAGCGAGGCCATCGAGTTCCAATTCCCGTCAGGGAGAGCAACATCAATGAATTGCTCCTCGGTAAAGCGAAGATCAGTCATTTATACACTCCTTGATCTTCTTGTATTTGTAGGAGTTTCCCTGAACGGTGTTGATCGAGACATCTCCAACATGCTCAACTATCTTATCCTTCATTTTCTCGTAAATCCCAAGAATTTCATCTTGGGTAAACGAAAAAAGATTCTCCTTTGTGCCATCCGGGCCAATTTTGTCAAAGACTATTCCGCCAGCATCCTTTGTTTCATGGTCATTCAGAACAATCTCGACTTCTCCGGTAATACCCTCGTATCCGGCCCCAATTCGGATGCTATCGAAATTCGAGCATCCAACAATCAGAAAAAGCATTATTAAAATCAGACAATTTTTCAATTTATTTTAACCTCCTCATTTTTCAAAAATAGTATATACTGTGTCAATTTTTTCAATATTGCCCCCGCCTCATCGTTAGAGAAATTCAGGGTTATGCCACTATTTCCATCTGTTATTGTTATATTTTTGGCCTTGATTTTCCTGGCGGCCAAGTCGGAAAGATCTTCCTCGGTATAATGCTCTGTTTCAGATCCAACCTCCTCGAACTTCTTCTTTATTATTTCGACACGTTTTTTATCTGGCAAATCTGGCAGTAGGATTCCAGATAAATTAATTCCGTTTTTTTTCGCATATTCAAACAGATCATTTATGAGTTCATCACAGCTAGAATATTGCTCGTCCATATCAGACGAGATACATCGTAAATAAATTCTTCTCATTCCAGAAGGAAGACTATCCGGACTTATGTCTTTAATATTCTCTGGCTCTACTCCATTCATCCAAACCCAAATTATTCTCCCAAACGAGAAAATGTCATCTCTTTTGGTGGCCTCTGACGGGTTAATTTTCATCAAGGGAGAGGCATATAGAGGAGTACAAAAACGGGTTGGAACAACAGTAACAAACGATGTCTGCCCAAGATCAGATTCTCTTGTTGGCATAGACATACTAAAATCGAATATTCCAAGCGTTTGTTGGCCAGCCTTCTCGATTATCATGAGATTATCCGTTTTTAGATCTCGATGAAGAACGCCAAGTCTGTGTATATTGTTCAGCAGAAGTGCCAACCGAAACAAAACAATAAAAATCTCTTCCTTCCTTTTGCCTGAAACCCAATCAAGCGGATGCTTTCCATAAAGATATTCCATCTCGCATACGGGAGGCCAATAATATCCCGCATATACCCTGGGGACAATTCCAACAGACCTCACAATGGACTCTGACAGGATATTTTGGATGCTAAATCCTCGCAAGAATCTGGCCTTAGATTCTTTGGCCCATCCCGCATCTATCTTGACAGTATCCCCAGACATGGCCAGTTTTGCCACCTTAAAAACGCATAGTCGGCGCACAAGGAGATCATAGGAAAGAATACAGGTCGATTCTCCTCCAATGGAGATAAGGCCCCTAGTCTTATAATATCTTTTTACCATATCGGGCAACATGTAAAAGAGAAGATCGGCACAATACGCTTTAAGTTCATCATCATCCAGATGTTCTAACATCTCGTCTTTTTCATAGAAGATCTGAAATATGGTTTCAAGTGTATAATCTGGATGATATTTTTGATCAATCATTCTCTTCTTCTTCCTGGTTTGCCTTTGGATCAAGATATCCAAGTCTACCCGTAAGTATTGCGCTAAGTATAGTAAAGAAAAAAACGATATGCTTAGACTCAATTTGCCTTCCGGGATTCTCCACAATCATACAAAGCAGAAATCCAACAACAATAAAAATGATGGCAGACAATAGTGCCATCATTAATCTAACATTGTTTCTCAACAATACCTTGTTCCTCTGCTCAGATTTCTCCAATTCTCTTTTTAATGTACTGCGTCCTCTCTGGTCATTATCTCCTGATGGATCTTCCACGGTTTTTCCTCTGCTTTGATATGGCACGATAGGATAAAATTGCTGCGAAAGATGGGCTCCTTTTCTTCTCCTTTTTGGAATAACTTCACTTTCGAGTACATCCATAAGAGATGGATCTATGTCTCCCGAAGTAAAATCTCTATCATCTTTTCCATCATTATTCATAAGCATATCCCCCATAATGCCTTATATTAAAACACGCAATAAATGCCCCATCTAAAAGCAAGGGTGTTCTAGTATACCTTTGCTCATTTAAATTGATTGTGGAGCATTTATGGGCCATGTCTTCTGTAATCCTTTATTTTACTGATATTGCTTGGCGGCCCGAAGATGGGCTTCAATTTTCGCTAATGTGGTTGTCAATTTTGCGACATCGGAGACAATTCCGCCAGCTTTTGTCTGATCTGGTTTTGTGGATGCCACCTTTTCCAAATCAACGGTTTCTCCGGTCATCTTTTTGTGCAAATCCAAGATGAGCAGTTCCAGTTTGGCAATTTTCTCTTCGGATTTCTTTTGGGCCTCTTTAGTTGCTGTTGCCGTAGAAAGAAATTGGAGAAGCAGAGTATTCAGCCCATCAAGGGTTGCCTGCACATGTTTTTCGTTGGTTTCTTCTGCCATTTGAGTTTCCTCCTGTAAAGTGGCCTTTAATTCATGATTTTCAATATTATGTTTATCCAAAACTCTTCTAAGTTCATCCAGACACAGCCTCTCCGGATTGGCTATCTTTATTACCTTAAGTTTGTTGGAGCCCGGATGATTTCCAATAACTCTAGCGGTTATCCCTGGAGATATAGCGGTTATCTCTTCCGCTAATTTCCAAACGTCAATTTTTTTCGTTGTCGCTATAAACATCATTTCAACCTAAAGTATTGATCCCCAGAAATCGGGTATCCATACCCATAATCACTTGTTCTATAACTTTTCCAATAATCTCCCACATTAAAACTTGGGCCGAATGAAGGAAATAAATAATCTCCTGGTGAAGCATTAACCCAGATCAAATTATTGTAGTCCCACCATTTCCACGAGGAGGCAGCCTTTGGGCAGTAAATCCGGCCCCCCCAAAAATTTCTAGTAGGAACAAATACCGCGTCTGTGGTGTAATATTCCGCCAAGGCCCCATATCCTGGAATTACACCATAAACACCGCCAAGAAATCTAGTAATATATACACAAATTTCGCTTGCACTATCATTTATTCCAATATGAGCCATTCCCTCTAATTCTGCGGGGTTAGAGTCTAGCCCATAATAATCACTATCAAGATAATTTGACGACATTGTTCCCGATCCAGGAATGTACGAATCATATGTCTGGCCGCCACATGCCAGCCTCCATCTCGTTAACACGATTTGGGGTGTTGACGGCCCATGAATACTCGAACGATTTTTCATTGGGAAGCTTGCAACTGTAACAAAAGGAATCACTGAATCTCCACCACCAAGAGGCGCAAAGTATATTTCAGAAAATCCCAATATGATCGAGTAAAAAATGGAAGTGACTGTTACCGTATGGTTTGGATTAGTAAATTGGACTTGATCCCCAATTTTTAACCCAGACTTCCCGACCGGAGTTTTTATTGTGGCATAATCAACACCGCCACCAATTACAGTCTCCGAAAATGTGCCACCTTCGCCATATTCTACCAGCTGCCCATATGCGGAATTAGCCACATATGGATCTAGTGATCCAACAAGGGAATCTTTATTTGGGATACCAGTCCCAACCGTTTCCACCTTGATGAAGGCCCTTTTGTCTGCGCTATAGTAATAAAATTTGGATTTGGAATTGCTTATAGAGGCCAGTGGATTGCTGTACTCGAATGTCACAGGGTTATAATTTTGGTAGATATTATAGCCCCACGCCCCATGATTTTCTGCTTCTTGCAGATTCCAGTTTCCGTCCACCGTCATGTAGCATCTGTAGTCGGCCTGGTTTCCCTCTGTAAAAAGAAAGGGATAAACAGGCGGATCATATGAGGAGCCCGCTCGGATAAATTCATATTCCTGATCTTCTCCAACAGGAACAACAATTTCTTCGGTGCTTCTGAGATCCAGAACCCGGCCACCGCCATCGACATCTAAATAAAATGTGATTGTGGATGCGCCAATTGTCTTGCTGGCCTCCAAGGTTTCAGCCAAAGAGCCATGCACAGGCAAAAAGGCATAGTAGGCGTTTCCGATTCGTTGCGCGAAATATATTTTGCCACTCTTAAATGGTGGACTGCTACCATAGTAGTTATCCTCCGGTTCTAATGGTTTTAGTGGCAAAATATCAGTAGGAGCAAAAGGGAAACTTCCACCTTGATACACGACTTCTTGTGCAAGGCGAATTCCACCAGAAAGTCCTAAATCTTTCACTAATTTTATCTCAGAGGCAAGAAAAACCAGGAAACTGTCCCCGTTTATATTGTTGCCTGGAGAAACCCTGTATAGATTAATTAACGAACCAACAATAGGGACAATGTTTCCTGAAACCCATTTTCCGTAGAAAATCTTCTTTTCTGGGCCCCGGTCAAACAGTTTCTTGGCCTGAACAACTTTTGTCTCTTCATCGACAGCGTATAGAGTACAGATCATATTCCAATCCTCATTGGTTGGCATATCAACGAGGTTATGTCGTACCCTCATGATCTCTGTGTTTTCAGTTATGATATCTCTCATGTCGATGTAAAGTCCGTAACATGGCCTGCGCCATCTGTTGTAATTATCCAGGTAAAGCCACCCGCCGTAGTCTGGAAAGTGGTAACTCCATCGCCATGCGATGTGACCCAAACGATATATACGTCATCTTTCTTAATGCCAGGATAAATTCTTCCTGCCTTAAAGGGCGGAATCGAGTTATAGAAAAACGAGACAGGCTCCACAGATAGCAATGGCAATACTTGCGATCCAGGCGGGACAACTATTGCCCCACCCGGATCAAACATTATTTGTCTTCCATTTATCCCATCCAGGTCTTCCACAAAAATAATCTCGCTGCCTCTTTGCAGAAGGACATGGTAGGTGATATTGTCTGAATCGTCTACGCTCCGATTAGCGCGCACAATATCGCCCTCAACAAGGGCTCCGTCTGGTGGAATTTCGTCTGATCCTTCATATCTGACAATTCCATTAAAGATCTTGGGCGCAAAGGAATTATCCCAATATTTTCTAAAGGAAACCACTCCCTCGGTCATTGTTCCCATGATGACTGCCAACATGCACCAGTCCTCATTGGTGGGTATTGGGAGCATGTCTTGCCGGAAGTCTCCGGTGCTTATTCCCTCGGTTCCCTCTGTGAAAATATCGTTTAGTCCTTCTTGCATCACGAAGTAAACCTCTTGTATCTCGTTGAGCTCACGGACGAAGATTGGTATTCGTCAGTATCCAAATCCTTAAGATTGGGCCTGATTGGCCGAAAAAGCCACGGTTGGCCCCATCCTGGAACAATCTCAAGCCAGCGAAAATTAGACGAAATCGCCGAAACGTCCCAATCACGGGGTATTCTGGCAACAACCATGTTTTGGATATAGTCAGCCCCGATAAGCGTAAAAATCTTGGCCCCTTCATAATTGTCCCAGACCTCTGAATTAACCTGATCTTCGGACAACAACTCACCTTCCAAAGCATTTTTCACGGAAAACTTTAGATTCCCGGTTGGAACAGGGACATGGGTTGGCAAGGCATAGTTTATAAAATTTGATCTATTTATGGCTCGCAGGTGCGATATCTCGCTTCCAAAGTCCTGGATACAAGTAATCGCCCTATAGAGTGCCCGCGTCTCGCCACCGCGCGTTTCCTCCCCATTTACGAGTGATATCTGGAAAATAGTGTTTGTCCCGGCGGTCTCGAACCTGACCGAGCGAGATAGCTGCCAATCTATCCATATCTTCTCGCCCGTTCCTGGATATTCTCCGGAGCCCTCATCATAGG
>Ga0307377_10007044_pt1 | contig 11685 bp, 16 predicted proteins | sample TR3MG_FD_202535 | JGI IMG/M metagenome (GOLD analysis project Ga0307377, IMG submission 202535) | Soil microbial communities from Risofladan, Vaasa, Finland - TR-3 | ecosystem: Environmental > Terrestrial > Soil > Coastal area > Acid sulfate soil | place: Finland: Risofladan, Vaasa | collected...
TGGGGGACATTGTTGCAGGCAGTATCTATCAGTTTATGTATAATGGCTCACAGTGGCAGATACTAAACAGTTCGGGCAATTCGCCTTATAGGTTTAGTCAATTTACACAAAATGTGATATCTAATGTTCCAGGGAACACACCTGTTCTAGGTAGTATTGTAGGCTCAACTGTCCTCCCTGCGAATTCTACTGTTCAAGGCCGTGCGATACGTTTTATTTTGAATCTGACGCAGCTAACATCAGCACCAAGGGTTTTGGGTTTATATACAAACAGCACTAGCTTTAATCTAGCTGATTTCCCATTTAAAGAAGGTGGCACGCATCACGTAAGGATTACCATAGATATGGTGTTTAGAACTATTGGCTCCCCTAGCACTGTATATTTCAATGCCGAGATTGCACAGTATAATTTTTCTGCGCCTTTCACGAGTTTCACTGAGGTCTTCTCAATAGAGAATACGACAACGTTTGACGCGGCAATTGACAATGAGTTGCTTTTTTTTATAGATGGTGTGCCCGCAGGGCAAACGCTTATTTCTGAAACTGCAAATGCTGTTCAACTGTACTAAAAAGTGACTAGCTGACTAGAACATTTAGAGGCGCCAGGGATCAGGTAGACGGATCTCTGAGTGTTCTAGTCAGCTAGTCACTGCGTTTAGTACACACATAGATACACTGTATATACAGTACGTATGAAAAACGCCCGCGATTAATTGCACTCGACAAAGCAGATGGCGATTTATATACGCCAATTTCCTCAAGTTTTTTACTCAACTCTATCAACGTTAACCCATGCCGCTTTATCACGACCCACAGTTCATCGCGCGCAGCCCTGCAGAAATCCTCAAAATCTATCATAGTTGTACCCCTAATTTTTTCATATTGCGTGATTGTACACTACCTGTAGGGCCAAAGTCTGCATTGCAATACGTTATATGTGTGCTATAGTGTCTATATGTGTTGATTTTACTACACATACACAAGGAGAAAAAAGTTATGGACGACTTACGCTTAGATTTTAACAGCTTCCATCGCGCATTAGCTAACGTGCAAAAAGAGAGGGATAAACTCGAGGGCAACATTTGTACACTGAATGCAATACTTCTCGACGATGAAAATACAAACAAAATTATCAAAGGATATGATTATGATTATGAATAAGGAAATAGGCCTACTTGTCGGGAGCATCTTTCTAGCAGGTGTTATGTGTTCGACGTATATAGCGTTTCGCTCAGCTAAAATATGCACATATGCTCATAGCGCAAGGGGGTCAGGTGATGCACACTACACTTTTTACACATAGAGGATCTAATAATGTCACTGATTTTTGGGCGCAATGCGACTAAAAACCTTGGCGATTTTCACTATAGAAAAACTGAAGTACCTCCGCAGAAAACTGAACAAAAAGAGGGTAAATAGCAAATAGCTACCGAGTGTACGCGATCATTCACTCATAAAAAATTAATGTAATACGTGCAGAGTGCAACTGCGTCACTCTATAAATAATACGCGGCGTACACACTGGTAATTTTGCTGAGTGGTAATTTATAAAAAAGGACTTACTATGGGTTTATTTACTCCGCTGATTTCACGCAGCAATAAAAATGTGATACATATTGATTTTGAGACTCGATCTGAAATCAATATCAAAAAATGCGGCGCTGCGGTATATGCGGCCCATCCAACAACAGAGATTATGTGCGTCGCGCTCGCTGAGGGCGACAACGCAGTCGAAGGCTTTATAAGCATTTATGACTCCCGGTTGCTCGAAATTCTTTTAAAAGCGTTTAAGAATAATACAGTTTTTATAGCGCATAACGCCTTTTTTGAATATCACATTTTTAATGGAATCCTAGCAAAAAAACTCAATCTCCCAAGGCTCCGAAAGGAGCAATGGCGATGCAGCGCCGCACAAGCAGCATTTAATGGGTTGCCAAGAGCGTTAGGCTCTGCGGCAAAGGCTATCAATCTTGACGTAGAGAAAGACGAGCCTGGGCGCAAACTCATGATGCGGATGTCAAAGCCTAGGCGGCCTACGAAAAAGGACAAATCCAAATGGCATGAAAGCCCTGAGCTTTTTGAGCGCCTATTAGAGTATTGCGAGCGCGACGTTGAGGCTGAGCGTGCACTGGGCAAAAGCATTTCTGAAATCTCAGATGCTGAACATGCTGTATGGTTGCTTGACTTTAAAATAAACAATAAAGGCGTGCATATTGATACTGACGCGGTAGAGGCTGCCTTACATTTAATCGCTGAGATTGAGGACGCTAGCATAGCTGAGGTTATAACTCTAACAGAGGGTCTATTGGACGGTGTTTCAAAACGGGCGAAGGTGATTATGTGGTGTAATTCACGAGGCGTGCAGCTTGAAACATATACCGCGGGCTATTTACGCTCTGTCCTATCTCAAGAGGGCCTACCTAATGACGTCAGGCGCGTATTAGAGATTCGTTTAGAGCTGGGTAAAACAAGCACGTCAAAAATTGCTGCGTTTAAGGCTATGGCGGGGGGCGACGACCGGGCGCGGGGGCTTTTGCGTTATTACGGCGCACATACTGGGCGCTGGGCGGGTAAGGGCATACAGCCTCAGAATTTACCAAGGGGTGTAGGCGATGACATGGATGACACAATTGCATTGCTCAAAAAACGCGACTTTGAGCTGTTAAAATCTAGCCGCGAAAACCCAATGGACTCAATAAGCGGCGCGATAAGGGGCATGATATGCGCGCCAGAAGGAAAAATACTAATAGGCGCTGATTACAGCGCGATTGAAACACGCGTACTCATGTACATTGCAGATGACAAAAACGCACTAAAACTTTTCGAGGAAAACAAAGATCTGTACAAAGACATGGCGTCTACGATCTATAAAGTTGAAGCCGATGCGATTGACGGCTATCAACGCCAGCTAGGTAAGGAGGCTATTTTAGGCCTAGGTTTTGGTATGGGCTCTGATAGATTTTTTAACACTTGTGAAACGCAAAACATCGCAATCAGCAAGGCGCTCGCGGTTGATACTGTTGAGAAATACCGCGAAAAATATATAACAGTCGTAAGGCTGTGGCGCGCTTTAGAGCGTGCAGCTATCAGAGCTATAAAATCACGGGAGCATACAACAACCCACGGCATTGCCTTTTATATGTCACAATGCAACAGATTTTTAAAATGTCAGTTGCCGTCTGGTAGGTGTATAAATTACGCAAATCCGGGACTAGGCATTTCGACCTACGGTTCAGAGCAGATGACGTACAAAGGTGTTAGTGAAAAAACTGCGCAATGGGTAGAAAATTCAACATGGGGCGGGAAACTCACTGAGAATATCGTCCAAGCAATCGCTAGGGATGTGATGGCCGAGGCAATGCTACGCATAGACGCTGCAGGCTATTCCATCATTTTAACTGTGCACGATGAAATCATACTAGAAGAAAACGACGGGTTTGACCCACAAGATTTGATCAATTTAATGGTGATCAGGCCTGAATGGGTGCCTAATCTTCCTCTCGCCGCTGAGGGCTGGGAGAGTTATCGTTATGCAAAACTTTAGGCATTCTGAGTAACTTATAGACTGTTTTTGTCCTACGGGGGCCTTGCTTGTATAAAACTGAAATGACGTTAAACTCAAGCAAATTTTGTATAGCAAGGTTGCGCTCATCTGCCGTCGCATATGGGGTGGCAACGCGTATAGCGTTACGTGAGGCTATGCCTTCTTTTTTTATTAGAAAATCGACTATGCGCGTTCTAATGTGTTTTTTGATGATCATAAGCATATAATTTTACACGTTTAGCAATAAAAGATCAATGTAGTTTTTTTCTGACAAAGGCATGCTATTATAGGCATTCACTTCTAAAAAAATAGGTGCACATAATGACAATAAAAATATCTGAGATGGTAGAAGTCTCGGCCGAAGCCTCTGATTTTGTTGAGCTATATCGCCCAGGGTCACCCAAGGCTACGTACAGAACATCCGTTGCGAGCATTGGCGCGTCTGTAGGGCCCCAAAGCCTGCAGGACGTCTATGACGCGTCTATTACTGCGTCTATCACATACACAGTGGGTAAAAATTTACAGTTAGTTGCTATCGGAACTGACGATGCTATTGGGTGTTCAACGACGACAAACCTATCAGGCACAAACAATTTCTCGATATACACGCAGTTACCAGACCCTACAGTAGGTCTCGAGCACTCAGAGGCGGCATTTACTACCCTCATTTCAGGAGTCCCTACAAATTTTATGTTGCGCAAAAGTGGTGGGTGGACTGAATTTTACTCAGTGCAGCTAAACGATTTTAAAGTAGACGGTGCGCCCTCAGGTGTACGATACACGACGTCTCTAGGTCAAGTGCCACAAATTACCCATCAGATAGAGTATGAAGGTGTTGACGCGACCTTGGCAGTTAGCCGTTTTGCGAAAAGGCAAGTGCAAGTTGTCTCAAGTGGACTGACCTCGTCTGCGATCCTACGAGATAACGTTTCAGAACTTGATACAGGTTTAACGACTACGATTTACCAAGAGCTTGACGGCTCGACGAAAACGATTAGGCAGCTTAAACCCGTTGAAGTCGCAAATCGTACAGATGCTGAGATTGCGGCGCTGGTATTACCCGCGAAAGGATTGGTGGCTTTTAATACAGACAAAAACCGTTTAGCCGTACAAGCTGGAACACCAGCAACGCCAGCGATAAAACATACTGCATTTGTAGAGGACGTTTACCCGCAAGGTCAGTTTTCATGTTTTATTACACAAACTGTAGAAAATACTGTAGCTGAGACATCGCTATGGAACCCGTTTGGGCTGGGTTCTCGCCTGATACCAGCAAATACCCTACAGCGAGGGGATGTGTTCACCATAAAAATGGGTGGCTTCATGCGAACAGATGGCGGTGGGGAGTCGATAACGCTGCGTATCACAAACGGCGCAACGGTTTTGATCACAACAGGCGCTATACAATTAAACAGCATTGCGACACTGCAAGGTTGGGAATTGGAGCTCGACCTGTCAATCGGCCTACTGGGCACACCGACAAATGCTGATTTACGCGTTAATGGGCAATTTACATACCAAGACACCGGGGGCGGGGGCGACTATGCAGGTTCGATGATCGACTTCGCGAATTCAACAACGTTCGATACGACAATTGATAATACCTGGGACGTCACTGTCCAGTGGAACGCCGCCAGCGCAAATAATACAATCTCGAGTCGACTAGGCTATCAGATCCGGACGTTGAGAATCCCTTTATGATGGGCGCCTTACTAGCACCTTTATCCGGCGCATCACTTGGCATACTCGGCGGGTGTATTAATACGTACCTGCACAATACGCATCAATACCGTTTAGCGTTGAACGACCAGGACAATAAGGCGCTACAAGCCGCGCGCGCTACTAAAAACTTTGCATATTGGCTGACTGTCACGCCCGTTGTGTGGATGGTGATTGTCTATTTCTTTGTCATACCTGCGTTTGTGGCGTTTCACAATATCCCGATCCATCTATCCTTTGAAGAGTCACATGGGCCAATAACTTCGTGGTTCAAAGGTGCAGCAGATACATTGTGGAAAACATTTGTTTCAGGGTATTTTCAATCGCCTGCGCAGATTTTCACCTTAGATATGGTCGTGGGGTTCTGTTTCTGTAGACCTAGAGGGTGATCAGTCTTCCTCATCGGTTCTATGCGGGATAAAAATTTTCGCACGCTCTTCCGCACTCGCTATTTTGCATTCAGTGATAGTGACCTCAGGGTCTTTAGGCCTTCCTGCAAAATAATACACGACGCCCTCGCCTATGTACCCGGCTAGCCTGAACGGTGTTGTGATAAATCGTAGAAAATCCATGTGCTACTCCTTTTTTCCTTGTCAATGTTTTTTGTTTAAAATTCTGTTTTAGCCTTCTCCATAGCCATTGTTATTATTGTAGCATGAGCCAGCACCCTCACCATTGCCACAGCCCTTACATTTAAGATCATCTAAATATGGCATATTTTATCCTTTTCAAGAGCCATCGCCCCAGCCATCACCATCGCCATTGCAATAACCAGAGCCATCACCTGAGCCATCGACATAGCCAGAACCAGAACCAGAACCAGAGGCATCACCATATCCCAAGCCAGAGCCATCGCCCCAGCCATCGCCATCGCCCCAGCCACAGCCATCGCCATCGCCCCAGCCACAGCCATGGCCAGAGCCCCAGCTAGAGCCATAACCAGAACCAGAACCAGTGGCATCGCCATAGCCCTTACCTGTAAAATCCTCTAAATACGGCATAATTTATCCTTCTCCATAGCCATAACAATAGCCATAACCCGAGCCATAACCAGAGCCATCGACATAGCCCGAACCAGAGGCATCGCCATCGCCATCGCCCTTGCCAAAGCCATCACCACGGCCATCGCCATCGCCATCGCCATCGCCATCGCCCGAGCAATCGCCATCGCCATCGCCATAGCCAGAGCCCGAGCAATCGCCATCACCATAGCCAGAGCCGTTACCATAGCCAGAGCCATCACCACTGCCACAGCCATTACCTTTAAGATCATCTAAATAAGGCATATTTTATCCTTTTCCTAAGCCTGAGCCCGTGTCGTCGCCACAGCCGTGACCATCACAACTCCCGTCACCATCGCCGTATCCCGAGCCCCAGCCACAGCCACAGCCACAGCCGTAGCCATAGCAAGAGACTGAGCCTGAGCCATCGCCATCGCCAAAGCCAGAGCCGGTGCCATAGCCACAGCCTGAGCCAGTGCCCGAGCCATAGACCACGCCGCGCACGTCACCCGAGCAATAGCCCGAGCCATTACCTTTAAGATCATCTAAATAAGGCATAACTAATCCTGGACTGCAACGGGGCTTGTTTTAATTGAATTAATGCATTTTTGTGTAACGCTGATTATTTCAATTGCCTCGAGCCATATTTTTGGGATCTCTGCGCAAATTCTGCTCTGGGATTGGTCTATGCCGTTTAGCGCAACATCTGATAAGGATATTGACTCAGGGCACTGAAATCTAAACAATCGCCTAGAGTCTAACAATATCACCTCATTTTTCATTTTCTTAGATAGAGTGCCAAAATGCACGCCCGCTGAGTAGGTGCGTATGATCACCTGTTCGCCTATCTGCTCATTTAGCGTCTCATAGTCTTTACCGTTTGACCCCGTATCGTTGCCGACGACTTTTAATAATTCAATTATATGTTCAAATTTCATGTGTTATTCCTTTTTAATTTATATCAATGTTTTTAACTGATAGCGCACTTTGTCGCCAATCGATTTTCTCTTGCGATAGCTTCGTTCTGCGCAGCCTCGTCATAGATAGGCCTTAGCGCAAAAAATCCATGATTTGCGATAGGTACTGTCTCGGCTCTGCCAAACTCTGAGCCTCTGAGATTGATGGTGTCCATGTCTGCCACACCTTTGAAATTTGTGCATCTTAAATCGCAATCCTCCATACGGGCATCTTTTAAAATACAATCGGAGAAGTCAGCCCCTTTTAGGTAATTTTTGTAGAAAACCGATTGTGAAAAATCACTGCCGCGCATCTTGCAGTCTGTAAGGCTTGATCGAGAAAAAACACAATTTGAGATCTTTGATTCCTGTATTACTGCGTTGTCTAGCTTCGAGTCCTCAAAACTACAGTGTGATAGATCACATTTATCAAAAACTGAATTCCTCAAATCTAAATTTGAAAATGTCATGTGAGATAGGTCATACCTTGTTAGGATCAGGCGTTCACCCTTACCAAACGTTGATGCTACCCATAATTGATGTTGGGCAACTTTTATATCGAGCTGTTCTTGTGTTAATCGTTTCATTTTGTTTTCTCCTTGTATGTGACTTAGTGTATACAAATACATTATACAATGATGTACAACATTGTCAAGACTTTTAGTAGTGAAAGATAGTGAGAGAGAAGGGCGACAATGTCGCCCTAACAGATCATTAGCCTAGAAGGTCGTCATCAGATTCAGTAGAGCCTGTGCCCACGTCATCCTTAAAATCTTCGTAAAGCTGAGCTTCAGAATAAACAGAGCCGCCCAGGCGATCGCCATCGCGAGTTTTCATAACTGCGTCAACGCATAGCCTAATGCCTTTGCCGAACTCCTTGCTGTCATAGAAACTAACGGTCACTTTTGCAATACCGTAACAGCCGGAATAGATTTCCTCCTCGTCAATAATAGGCTGTAAATTGTTATCTACAATTTTCGGTTTATGTAAGGACCTAACTGTAACATAACGCATGCCCGCATAGCCTGCGTAATCCTTATCATCGCCGTCCTTAATGATCTCATTTTTTAATTTTCTAAGGCCATTAACGGTTTTTAATGTATTGATTGCTTTTTCCAGTTTCGATAAATCTGCTTCATCGTCAAATAGAATAGAGCATGAGTATTCGGGTGTTGACGTAGAATTAACTCCGCCAAATTTCACCTTTTTAAATAGATTTGTGAATGACAAACGTCCTTCAGGCAGTTTAACGCTTATAAATTTTTCGTTTTTATTATCCATGATTCAGATCTCCTTCAATTAAATTATTAGATGCCTTGGTCTTCACTAAACGCGTGCCAATTTTATGACGCGTCGTAAATTTTAATAAATCTTTTTTGTTTTTGATGATTAACTTTTCCAGCTGTGCGGGTGATTTCAAAACCGAGGGTTGATCGATTAATCCGATTTTATCCGGATGATGTTCGCTAAAATAGTTTCTAACCTTGTTCTCATCAATCCAGCTTCGGTTAGACACAGAATCCTTAAGTGTATATCCGCTGAGGTTCTCCCCAAATTCAATTTTCGTTTTCGCAATTTCCTCGACTGCCTTCAAATATTTTTCAATCAGGGGCTTAGCGTCTAAAATCTTCGTAATTTTATCAGCTGATAGCTCGTAGACGTTAGGCATTGTCGCCATATCAGGTTTAATATACGCCTGAATTTCAAGGTTACGTGCAGGGCAATTAGCTAAAGCTTTACAGTATTTACACCAGTCGCCAGTTTTAAAAGCGTCGGCGCCAAGTGCTGAGAATTCGGCGTATTGGCTTTTGTATTGTTCGGCTTTTGACACTGCGTTGCTAAGTTTTTTACTCAAATTTTTAAAATAATCCACATGATCCGGGACGACCCATTCATCAATAGGTTTCTCACTATTAGTGGCTTGAGCGATCACTAGTACAACTGTTTCTATTGTAGAATAAGCGCCACCCATTTCTGCGATAGCGCCCAGCGCGTAGATTGAGAGCTGCAAATTATTTTCTGCACTAACTCCAACTCGCCCAGTTTTTAGATCTATGACATACAGGACGTTGTCTACAGTGTCATGTGCTATACAATCAGCCGTGCCATAAATCGCCGAGCTAACATGCACGCGTTTTTCAATCTGACACTCAACATTTGACAACAGTTTTAGATCACTGACATACCCAAGATAATTTGTTATGTGCATATAAATTTCATCAAAACGATCGGGGTATTTATTGAAAATTTCAAGATTACTCGCAGCAGTTTCAGAGTGTACATCGTCTAAATTCAAAAGGATTTCGCAAGCCTCGTGAATATCTGTACCAAATTCTGCTGCGGGATTTGTCGTATCAGGATAGAACGCACTCAGTACAATTGATGCGCCGCATTCAGTCCAGCGCGAGGCTGAGCTAGGCGCGTATATAGCGTGTGCCATTATGCCGCCCTCTCATCACAAGCGCAGGCTTGATCACATGTCTCGACGAATTGTTCAAAATCTGATTCAACAATATCAGTCACCTGTTTTGCGCCATTAAAAGCCTTCAGTATCTCTACAGCAGTTTCACGCCCTACAATGCGTATGACGCGTTTTAGTCTGTCCTTAAGGTCTGCGTGCGTTAGCATCGTAACAACGTCTATGCGCTCAGGTATAGCCTCAGAAATTGCGTGCGTAGTGTCATTGCTAGCATGTTTTGTGTCCACTTGTTCAGCCAACATCAATTCAATGTCTGCAACAATTAATTTTATTTTTTCAAGATTTTGTTTAATCGTGGGTGTATTCATAGTCGTTGTTCTCCTTATCAACTGCGTTACCATTAATTCCTTCTCAAGAATTTTATTTAAAATGAACGCATCAATGCTATTTTCGACTATCAAAAATTGGGCTAGAACAGAGTCTTTTTGTCCAATCCTGTGACAACGATCAATTGCTTGATGCACTTCAGCTGCCGTCCACGGCATTTCTACAAAAACAACGTGCGAAGCACGCGTTAGAGTCAATCCTACACCACCCGATTTTATATTGCAAATTAATATTCGTGTTTTTTCGCCTTTTTGAAAATCTTGTACAATTTTGTCCCTCTCAGCTAAAGGCGTATCGCCTTTTATCATCCTAGGGCTATACGCCTGCAGCATCTCTGAGAGGGCAATGATCGTCTCTCTGTGATGTAAAAATACCACCATGCTTTCAACGCCTGACTCCAGTGATTGTATGATATGGGCTGCGCAACTTTTCAGCTTTGCCATACCACTCTCACGTCGGAGCGTCGCCATTTCGCTAAACTCACAAATACTCGCGAGTTTTGTGCCTTTAAAATTTGCGAGCAGGGCGTGTTCCTGTTTCACTAATGAACGCATAGCCCTGTCAGGCTCAAGGTGCACCATTTGGTAGCGTTTGTCAGGTAGGTCTTTAAGCACGTCAGTTTTTAAACGCCTGATCATCACGGGTTGCAGTTTCTCGCGCAGCTCGTCGAGGTTTCTCGGGTAGCCTAGCGCCCAGTTATTAAATGCGTCGACATATGCGCTTGAGTATCTCGCTGAGAAATCAAAATACGTAGAGTATGGCGCTATTATGTTTTTAAAAAGTTTATTAGCTATAGGCCAGATGTCACAGGGTGAATTGATGATGGGTGTGCCTGTCATCAAAAGATTGCGTTTTACTGTATGAAGTACCCCCCCCGTAACGCTTTTGAAGCCTAGCAGCGCCTGGGAACGTTTACTAAGGTGATTTTTTAGATAGTGCGCCTCATCACAAATTGCAATATCAAATTTTCGCGATTTTAATTTTTTAATTATTTCGGGTTTGATCACCAACTCGTAGTTAATGATAATGATATCAGCGTCTAGGGCTAAGTCCTTCCCATTTTTTACGATATGAATTGTGAGGTCTCGAGTGAGCCAAGTTTTTAGCTCGTAGAGCCAGTTTAGTTTAAGCGATGCTGGCACTACGATTAGGGCTGTGTCGGCATTTGTTTTATTGATTAAGCCGATTGCCTGGACGGTTTTACCCAGCCCAGGCTCGTCAGCTAAAAGTGTAACACTTTGTGAGCACATTTTATTTACAGCGTCCTGCTGATAGGGCAATAATTCCATTTAAGTTTTCTAGCTCCTTAGCTCCTTAGCTCATTAGTTACTACCAGCGGTGCGGTGCCGTTCTACATACACCGATCATAAGTTCCGCATGCGTACAAGGCATTAGCGGGAAGATACCGGCTTGAAGCTGCGCAGGTTGCGCAGATGCGTACGCGTATGTCGATGCACATACGCAACAAAAGATAATAAATTTACAGATTCTATTCATAGCAGTTCCTCGTTTTAGTTTTAATATAATTTAAAACAGCATTTACGCTGTCATACAACCCCGGGCTGTACCTCGTTTTGTATTCTATCAGTAGGACTCGTACCGTTATACTCAATAACCCAGTCATCTGCGTCTAGGTCCTCACAAGTCAACGACTTTTTG
>Ga0307377_10007045_pt1 | contig 11684 bp, 22 predicted proteins | sample TR3MG_FD_202535 | JGI IMG/M metagenome (GOLD analysis project Ga0307377, IMG submission 202535) | Soil microbial communities from Risofladan, Vaasa, Finland - TR-3 | ecosystem: Environmental > Terrestrial > Soil > Coastal area > Acid sulfate soil | place: Finland: Risofladan, Vaasa | collected...
CGCCGCAGCGCCGGTCGCCGCAGCGCCGGTCGCCGACAACGCCGAAGTCGCCGCCCTGAAGGCGGAGATCAAAGCGTTGAAGGCAAAGCCCACCACTCCTAACCAGGGGAAGCACGGCCGTCGTTAGGCCGTGCTGGTGGTAAGTCTTACGAACGCGCCTTAACGGGCGCGTTCTTTTTGGTATTGGTCGCCCTGTATTGGGCTGACCCGCCGGCTACACGACCCCATGCGCCTAGCCGGCGCTTTCTTTATGTATCGGCCTACAGCTTGATAGCTAAAGTAAGGCGCCATAGGCGTTAGCATACAGTAGTGAGACTTTGTCCTGGCTGCATGGGGCGGTCAGGAACACTCTTTGAAAGGAGACTCACATGGGAAGACGGTTAGGCATATTCGGCTACGATAGCGCTGAGGCGCATCGAGTCGAACACAATCCGACCGCACTGGACCACAACCTGCTGGCGTCGGACGTGGAGACGGCGCTGCGTCGCGCCGATTCCGCACAAGAGGCGCTGGACGAGCACGGGGCGAAACACGTCCAGAATTGGGAAGTGGATTCGCTTCGACGGCGAGTCGACTCGCTGGAGATCGACAACATCAGCCGGCCGACGAGGAACGATGTAGCGGGGACCGTCGTGGCCACCGCAGTCGGAATTCTGTTTGTCAGCCTGCTGGTTAAGGCGATCACCGGTGCAGCGGGAGGGGAAGCGGAGAAGTAATCCGCTCCTCTCCTCACAGAGTACAACGAGAGCGCCTTAACGGGCGCTTTCTTTTGCTATTGGGTACGGCAGACGACGCCAGCGTCCGGCGAGGGAACTGTCGGCCCTCGGTTTGACCCCCCACCCCCCTCTCTGGAGTCCCGCGCCACGAAAATTATAGGGGTTTTTTCGACTTTTTTCCAAAATTCATATGAACGTCAGGTCGTATACGATCGTATACGGAATATATAAATATAACTACCATAACACGTTAGAATAATTTAAGCAGCCTTGTTATCCCAGCCGGGCCGGGTAAGGCAGGGCGCGGCGAGGTTGGGCAGGGCAAGGCCGGGCTTTGCAGGGCGAGGCATGGTGACGTACCCATCAGCTTGTCGGGGGCGACGCAAGACGCGATCAGGTGAGGTTGGCGGGGCAGTGCGGGGCAAGGTGAGGCAGGGTGAGGCAGGGCTGTGCTGTGCTGTGCTGGGCAAGGTCTGGCAAGGTGACTTTTTAACCAGGTGGTTGGGCAGGGCGAGGTTGGGCAGGGCGAGGTTGGGCAGGGCAGTGCGGTGCGGGGCAAGGTCTGGCAAGGTGACTTTTTAACCAGGTATGGCGGGGCCAGGTACGGCGGGGCCAGGTACGGCGGGGCAAGGTTGGGCTGTGCAGGGCGAGGTTGGGCAGTGCAGGGCGAGGTTGGGCAGGGCTGTGCGGGGCAAGGTCTGGCAAGGTGACTTTTTAACCAGGTGGTTGGGCGGGGCAGGGTCGGGCAGGGCGAGGTCAGGCGCGGCAGTGCGGGGCAAGGTCTGGCAAGGTGACTTTTTAACCAGGTGGTTGGGCAGGGCGAGGTCAGGCGCGGCCAGGTACGGCGGGGCGAGGTCAGGCGGGGCCAGGTCGGGCATGGCGTGGTCAGGCGCGGCCAGGCGAGGCACAGTGTCGTTCAAATTGTCGTCAATTGTGGCGGCGATTAACAAGAGGATCGGCAGTGCAAGGAGACGGGATGAATGGCAAAGAAAAACGAGAAAAGGGAAGACGAGGAAAAAGACGAGGAGGAGGAGGATGTGCCCGAGGAAAGGGTGCCGGACGTGATGAGCAAAGCCGTCAAGGGAAATCGGCTGCTCGTCACCCGCGACGTCGTACTGGAAGGCACGGCACCAATCATGTTCGACAGGTTCCCTGGCGATATGGACACGCAGTTAAAGCCAGATCAAAAGATGTACTTCTTCCCCGACGGCTCGACGCTGTGCATACCAGCGCTGAACATCAGCTCCTTCCTATCGGCGGAGAATACACCATCCGCGCCAAAGGTGCTGCTGGACCCAAGAAAGTACAAAAGGATCGCGCGTGCTTGTCTGAATTATGTCAGCATCATGTCGTACGTGGTGGATCGGCCAGACCTGATACCGTTGACGCGCAACGGAAAGCCGATAAAGTTCGGCGCCTTTGACGGGGATGCGGATAAGCTGAGTGGCGCCTGGATTCACTGCGGAAAGGCGATGTTGTTGGGAGGTATCCCGCATCCGAAGGCGCGGCCTGTCATTCCCTGTCCCTGGGCGCTTAACTTCACGTTGATGCTGCTCCCGAACAACGAAGTCCAGGAGACACAGATCCGCTGGTTGTTCGACGAGGGCGGTAGGGCGATCGGCCTTGGCACCTTCCGTGGTGTATTCGGCAAGTTCAAAGTGACGCGGTGGGCGTAGTTAGTTCTGCCATGAATATGAAAATGCCCCCACCTGGGGGCGTTTTTTAGCTATTGGGTTAGTAGACACACCATCTGATGGGCGATCGCCTTACAGGCGCCTACAGGACGCAGCTGGCAGCCCGCCTAGCTGTTAGTTAAGCCTGATGTCGCTTGTGCTTCGCGCTCTTTGCGTTTCTTGTGCATTCGATACAGGAGATAACCGCCCACGCCGGCCCCTGCCAAACCCAAGCCGGCCAACGTTATTACTTTTTTGCCGGACATTGGCGCTTTGGGTAGTTCTTGTTGTTTGGCTTGCCTTGCTGCATATTCTGTTTTCCGTTTCAATTCGTTGGCTGCTTGTTCTTTGTTGGCCCTTTCGAGTGCTTCCCTCCAGTCTTTCTTGATAGCAGCGATACTGCCAGTGGGGTCAAGGTGGGCTGGTATTGGTTTTTCGGTGTGCCCTACTGCTGGTGGCGCGGGCGGTGCGGGCTTTGGTGGTGGTGGTGGTGGTGGTGGTGGTGGTGCTGCTGGCTTTGGTGCTGCTGGCTTTGGTGCTGCCGGTTTGCTGACCTTGGGGGGTTTTGGCGGCGGTGCTGGGGCCGGCGCAGCCGGCTTTGCGGCAGGTTGTGGCTTTGCCTGCTGCTGTGCTTTGTAGGTGAGTCGGCGTGCCTCTTGGTCCTTCCACCACTGCGGTATGTTGGTCATTACATCTGCGGGCTCGATGTTCTTTCCGCTTTCAAGCGCCTTACGCACGTCCGGATTGAACACGCGCAGCAAGTCGCCTGTATCAACCGGTTCGCCTGGTGTGAATTTCATAATGGTGCCGGCGCCGCCCTTTGCGTTGAATCCGAAGCGTGGTTTGCCCCATGTCTTGCCACCGCCGCTTGTCGGGTTAAGGTGCGCGGCATCAAAGCCAGCTGCCTGGTACACGCGATTTAGTCTTCGTACGAGCGTTGAACCTGCGCCCGTTCCTTTTGCGCCGTAGTACGACTCATGTTTTGGCGCCAGCAGGGGCATCATCCACGCCTTGGTATCCTCTACTGCTGGCAGGTTGACTGCGAAGTCGAGCGAGCTTGGCGCGTTCTTCACGTCAATACGCCCGCCAAGCGTGTGTGGGTTGTCTGGCCTGAGGCTCACGTTGCCGCCCCAGCCCTTGCGGTCCTTCCACTCGTTTATGAGCGTCCGTGTGTGTGCGTTGACGAGACCTGCTTCCTCATCCGTGAAACCGCCGCGCCTCTTTGCCGCTTCCACAATGGGTCGTATCGCCAGCACGCTTTCCCTGAATTTCGATGGGAAATATACGCTTCGCGGGCCGATCGCCGCCTTGATCAGATAATAAGCCGCCTTTTCCATGTCCGTATCATACTCGTTGTGCGTTGCACACGTCAATTTCAAGAACCGCACGCGGCGCGTGGCGCCGTACAGCTTGAAAATTGCCCCCCACTTACGCGTTAGAATATCTCGGTGATGTTTTGTTGTGTTTACAACTTCAGCGAGGGTAACACATGCATGAAATACCCAAAATTTGTAAGGCTTGCGGCGGGAAGTGTTGCAAAGGCTTGCCCGGGCATGCTGCGCCCGAGGACTTTGGTACCACGAAGGAAGCGCAGATCGAGGGTGTAAAGAAGGCTTTGCACGCCGGCAACTGGCAAATCGACTGGTGGGAAGGCGTGGCCGAGCTGCCCGTGTCGAAAAAGCGGGTGGACAAGCCGTACCTCATCCGGCCCAAGGCGCTGGATGGACGTAACAGCCTTTTCAACCCCACGTTTGGCGGGACGTGCGTGTTCCTGGGTGCGGCCGGGTGCACGCTGACCGCCGAACAGCGCCCGTACGAGTGCCGCCTGCTCGTCCCGTCACCTGATTTCGAGTGTAATTACGCCTACGAGAGCAAGCTGACAGTGGCCGAGCTGTGGCTCGATGCCGACATTGACCTGGCTGTGCTGGGTAATGAAGTCCTGGCTGAGTCCGGGCGAATAATGTAGCCGCTGCGGCGGCAAGGAGATGAACAGATGAAACCAAATTACTTTGGCGTTGACGACGTGATGAAGTGGAAACCGTGCTACAGCCGCAAGGAGGTAATCGGACTGTTCGGCCGGCGCTGTTCGGTGACGCTGGTTGACATACTTACCAGTGAAAAGTTGTCGGATGCAGACGCACTCTGGTGTGCGTGCAAGGCGAGGGACGACAGGCAGCGGAGGCTTTTTGCTTGTGATTGCGCGGAGAGCGTAGTTCATTTGACTGACGACCCGAGGGCGGCCGTGTGTATCGCCGTGGCCCGTCGGTATGCGGACGGGCTGGCGACTGGTGAGGAGCTTTGCGTCGTCGCCGCCGCCGCCACCAACGCCTCCTTCGCCGCCTCCTCCGCCGTCTCCGCTTACGCCGCTTACGCCGCTGCTTACGCCGCCGACGCCGCCGCCGCTTACGCCGCTGCCGCCGCCGCTTACGCCGCTGCCGCCGCTGCTTACGCCGCCTCCTCCGCCGACGCCGCCGACGCCGACGCTGGGCGCGAGACCCAACGCAACGCGCTTCTCATGCTCGCGTTGGCCGGCGAAATCCAGTAAGTGTGGGGATTGAGGAGTGTTGCGGGGTGAAGCTCTCTGGGAGAGCGCCACGGCTAATAACCGTGGAGGAGGCGTTGCCGGGATGGCCGTAGCGGTGCACCGATGCGGATTCATCCGTAAGCGGGTTCGAGTCCCGCGCTCCGCTCCAAAAGTAAAAGATAAGAGGATACCATTCATCCAACTGAGAACGGAGAACCAGCGGTGAGCAAAAAAAGAAAAGAAGAAGAAGAGGTTGTGCATGTGACAAGCACGCACGACAAGGACTGCCTGTTAAGCCCAGGCGAGCTTGCGCGGTGGACGACAAACTTAGCGAGCAATAAGTTCGCCATTTGTCATGTCTGTCTGCGTGCTTGGCGCCGGGTACCCGGCCGTCGGTATTTCGAGACTTCCCCGCGTATGTATAAATACCACGCGAGCGTACGGCACATGTACACAGCGATATGTCCTGAGTGTGCCCAGAGCGAAGAATCGCGTTGGTCGCGGATTTGTGTTCAAGCTCGTAACGATCGGGGAGGAAAATGCAGAGATCAGAGATTATTCAAGACTGACAATGGGCTGGAGTAGCAGGTGGAAGCGCAGAATAGTCCAGTCAATGGGCTATTCTGCGCTTGTGGTGTAGTCAATCGAGCAGATCGCGAAGCCAACCTGCCTTCAGCAGGTCTTCCGGGTTCTGTTCGGCGCGGTGGCGCGCTCTCTGCACTTCATGGTCGGTGAGAAGAAGGTGAAGTTCCTTCTTTCCATTCTGGACCCGCACATGGTGGTAGGTCTGGTTTGCGTTGCGCTTGGGCTTAGTGTTCGCAACGCGGTTAAGGTCACCCTGTCGATTCTTAGGCATGTTGTGTGCCTCCTTTAGCCGCATTGTACTTTGTCTATCATGTGTGTCAATAGCGGCGCGGGAACTGCCCACGCCAAGAAAGGGAGGAGAATAGATGGGTCACCCGCGTGGAAGCACGAGGGCTGTTTGTACGAAGTGCGGCTGGAAGATGTCCATTTCTCCGGCGGCTTGGGCGCATAAGATACAACCGAGGTGTTCTGCTTGTGGGACAATACTGGTGCCGAGCAGTAGCGCACCCAGGCTCAAGAAGCGGACATGTATTCGGTGTAATGCGCAGCTGGCGTCTTGTAACCCTGCGGATAGGTGTTGGCCGTGTCAGGCAAGGGAGGGACGATACGTTTCGGGAAGCTCATGGTGAAGGTGCGTGCCTTTGCCGAGTTGAAGATTTAGCGGGGGAGTTACTACCCAGGAGGCATTATGTTCACCGTTACAGTATGTCCTCGCTGTCATCTTCCTTGGCGCAGACCAAACCACAGAAAAGAGTCCGCGTCATGTGATAGATGTTCCATCAGGCGGAAGGGCTTGTGGATGAAGAACGAGAGGATGAATCGCAGTCCGAGCGACGATGATTGGACAGACTTGAACGTGAAGCGTGAGGACATTGGTTCGGGTTGAAAGGTAAGTGGTGGAGGAGTTCACATGAACATCGCAGTGAGAGGGGTGTGGTTGGGGTCGGGGTCGGGGTCGCGGTCGGGGTCGTGGTCGCGGTCGTGGTCGCGGTCGTGGTCGGGGTCGGGGTCGGGGTCGCGGTCGTGGTCGCGGTCGGGGTCGCGGTCGGGGTCGTGGTCGCGGTCGCGGTCGTGGTCGCGGTCGCGGTCGGGGTCGTGGTCGTGGTCGCGGTCGGGGTCGTGGTCGGGGTCGCGGTCGGGGTCGCGGTCGCGGTCTAGGTAAAGGAGTTCACATGAACATCGCAGTGAGAGGGATGTGGTCGGAGTTGGCGTCGCGGTCGTGGTCGTGGTCGGAGTCGCGGTCGCTGTTGCGGTCGCGGTCGCGTTCGTGGTCGTGGTCGACGCCGCTGTCATGGTCGGGGTCGCGGTCGCGGTCGTGGTCGGGGTTGCTGTCGTGGTCGCGGTAAAGGAGTTCACATGAACATCGCAGTGAGAGGGATGTGGTCGGGGTCGGGGTCGTGGTCGTGGTCGCGGTCGTGGTCGTGGTCGCGGTCGCGGTCGCGGTCGGGGTCGGGGTCGCGGTCGCGGTCGGGGGCGTGGTCGGTGTCGGTGTCGGGGTCGGGGTCATGGTCGGGGTCACGGTCGTGGTCGGGGTCGGGGTCGCGGTCGCGGTCGCGGTTTAGGTAGAGCTGCTGGCATGATTTTTTTAACCACAAAGGAGGGAACATGAGTAAGAAGGGGAAGAAACCGAAAAAGCCATCGAAGCGTGTGCATTCCAGCGACAATCTCGCGGAGTTGAGGCTGCTGTACACGATCATGAGCTTGCGGGCGCGATACAAAGCAACACAGAAACGCATGGATGCGCTTGGTGAGCAGATTTCGCAGGTCAGGGCAAAGATCAAGTTGTTGACCACTAAGGACTTTGGTGAATTGCCTGACAAAACGATTGAGGAGTTAGCCGGGAAGCTTACCTTGCAGTGTGATCACGAGGCGAGATTGAAAGTACGCTGTCAGCAGATGCTGGATCAGCTTGAAGCGGAAATCAGCGAGTTGGAACAGGATGTTTTACTCCGTAAGACTGGCAAGACGGGGTAAAGGCGCAGTCAGGCAGCACAATTCATAAAAACGCTCCGTTGGGGGGCGTTTTTTTAGTTATCTACTTTAGGTTAGTCGAAAGTCAGTTTCGACTATACTATAGGTTAGTCGAAAGTCAGTTTCGACTATACTATTTTCAAGATGAACAAAATTTTTGCATATAAGGAGGCCAAAGATCACTTTTCGGGTGAAATTCTATCAAAATACGGTGATTTTTTTCGCCGTTCGTCATTTTTGACGCTGATTCGGTAGTTTTTTCCTACAAATAACAAAAAACGCGCGATTGTTCGCAAAAGCTGTCTTTACCCCACCTGATGGGTGATCGCCTTACAGGCGCCTGCTGTATGCGGCTGGCGTGGGTGCCATTGCGCGCGTCAACTTGCATTTTGCTGGTGCTGCGCGCAGTGCCGTACGGCTTAAAAATTATCCCCGTCCGCACGTTAGAATATCACGGTGATGTTTTGTTGTACTTCTTTCGTGTTAGGAGGCCATCAGTGACCTGTCAACGTTGCGGTGAGGAAACAAAATCATACACAATGTCGCGGTTCAACACGCAGAATCTGTGTATGTCATGCCTTGAGAAGGAGAAGAAGCATCTGCAGTACAAGGAAGCCGAGGCGGCGGAGCTTCGTGCTGCTCGGGCTGGTGACTACAGCTTTCCGGGTATTGGGAAGCCAGCGGACCTGTGATCAGGTCCGTAGACAAAGCTTTACACAAGGAGCTGCAGATGGGTAACGTAAAGGTGAGGGCGCTGGTTGGTCAGAAGATCGCGGCCATTCGGACAATAACGCCTGCTGAGTTGGCGGGGCAGGGTTGGGATGTTAGTCGGTGTGAGATGGCTCCGCTCGTCATTGTCACGGAGGACGGCACAAAGTTGTTTGCAAGCAGGGATAGCGATGGGAACGGACCTGGCTACCTGGTCGGGGAAACCAAGCGGGGAAAAGGCTTCTACGTTGGCGCGGAGGAGTGAGCGAGACGATGGTGAAAATGGCGAAAGCAGATGATGGGTTCCAGGGGTGGATGCGTCGGGTGAATGCGTTGTTTTTGCAGCGCACCTGCTGTGACTGGGCAAATCTTTGTGGTGACGACGAGCCGGTGAGGTCGGCTTTCGAGGATAAGGAGACCCCCGAGGCGTTTGTGGATCGGATCTGTGAGAAGTTTGGATTGGGGGATTAAAAAGGGGGATAACGTGAACATCGCAGTGAGAGGGGCGTGGTTGGGGTCGGTGTCGGGGTCGGGGTCGTGGTCGGGGTCGGGGTCGCGGTCGCGGGCGTGGTCGCGGTCGGGGTCGCGGTCGGGGTCGGGGTCGGGGTCGCGGTCGCGGTCGTGGTCGCGGTCGTGGTCGCGGTCGTGGTCGGGGTCGAGGTCGCGGTCGTGGTCGCGGTCGGGGTCGTGGTCGGAATCACAGTCGGAGTCGTCTGTGAGGTAAGGGATTTAGGCCAGGCTGAGCTACTTGTGTAGTCTTAGCTTAGGTCAGGCAGGGAGCAATAGCTCCAAGGAGAGGCTCATGTTTCAGAACGGTCAGGCGTACTTCATCCGGACGGTAACCTACCACACAGTGGGTCGCGTGAAGAGTGTCACTGGGAATTTCGTGGAGTTGGAGGAAGCGTCCTGGGTGGCTGACAGTGGCAGGTTCTCGCAGGCGATCAAGAAGGGCACACTCAGCGAGGTGGAGCCCGTTGGGACGGTGTTCGTCAACATGGACAGCATCGTTGACGTGTTCCCGTGGGTGCACAAGTTGCCGACAGAGCAGAAGTAAGATTGCAGAAGTAAGATTCTGGTTGATACCAAAAGGGAAGCGCACACCCCTGTTATGGGGGTGTGCGCTTTGTTTGTAGGAGTTCATTTAACCCTGTTCTAAGGAGAAAGTAATGTCGAGAGTCTCAGCGGCCGAGGAGTGTCGCCAGCGTGAGGTGACGATGTGTTTTGGTGGGACTATGAAGCGAAAAAAGCGCCAGGGGCGAAAGCTTGTAGTGAAGAAGGTGAAGAAGGCGAAGAAGGTGAAGAAGGTGAGTAAGGTGAAGAAGGCGACTAAGGTTACGCGAAAGCCTGCGAAGTTAGCTCAACCTTCACGCCATGATCACAAGTGGTGCAGGCAATGCGATGGGAGTGGGAAGACGTATAATGGGGTGTGTCGGTTATGTAAGGGGGATGGGAAGGTGAGAGTTACAAAGTGCTTGCGTTGTGACCTGCCGATGGTCATGGATCACATATACGATAAGGTTTGTCCGAACTGTAAATGTCGGCCCTGTGATGTAAAGGAACCGTACAGGGTGAATTTCGGTTAGTGAAAGTGCAGTGTGATCGGGTGACGACTGCGTGCAGAAGAGGGAGGATTCGATGAAGTGCAAACTGTGTGAGACTAAGGAAGCCCAGCGGGGTGCGGGGATGTGTTACACGTGCCTCGAACTGTACAAATCGATCGCCACTGATCCCGGGCTGGCTGCGAAGATCCTGCGCAGCCTTTCGCCGCCGGTGGCGAACAAGGCCAAGTCGGAAGGGTGGCATGGCGTGGACCTGGACGGGACGTTGGCACTCTACGATGGCTGGAAGGGTATCGACTACATAGGCGAGCCCATTCCGCTGATGGTGGAGCGTGTGCGCAAGTGGTTGGCTCAGAACGAGCAGGTGCGCATTGTCACGGCGCGTGTTCATCCTAACCAGGATGGACGTGCGATCGAGGTGGTGCGTTACTGGATTGACCAGTGGTGTCTGAAGCAGTTTGGGCAGACGCTACCGGTTACCAACGAGAAGGATTACGGGATGATTGATCTGTACGATGACCGGTGCGTCCAGATCATCCCCAATACAGGTGTCAGGGTAGACGGAAAGGAGTGAGTCCATGAAGCTGACTCAGGCGCAGGTCGACGGGCGTAAGAAGCCAATCATCAGGGTGAAGTTGAACCCGATGGGCAGGAAGCAGCGCGAGTTCCTGGAGATGCGGGACGCCGCTGCGAAGTTGGCGGTGTCGCTTACGGCGTGGCAGCTCAGATGCAGGCTGCTCGACATTGGCGGCAGGTTTGTGATCCTGCCGATGTATGACCCTGATATGGGGAAGATACTTGCCAGGGGCGAGCTGATCTATGGTAGGCCGCTCCTGCGCCGCTGTGAGCCTAGCCGCTGCCACTCGAACGCGGCACATCTGTGGGATGAGCATTCGGTCTTAAAGTTGATGACGGGCTACGGCTTGTCGCGGGATGGCATCTGGCGCGAGCACAGCTGGTGCTGGTGGCCGCGCAAGAAGAAGGTGGTTGAGACGACAGAGAAACGCATCGCCTATTACGGATTCCGATTGTCGGAGCCCGAGGCGGAGGTGTTCCTAGACGACAATTGGTGAAGGGAGGTCGGTATGGCTGGTGAGCATGGTAGGAGGCTGTACGCAGTGATCGATGTGAACGACAGTAACACGATGACGCACGAGAACCCGTTTGATACAGTCGAGGAGGCGAAGGCGCACGTGATCGAGGATGTGGGCTTGGGCAACTGCGAGCTCAAGGATGTGGAGATCTGGGAGATGCGGCCGATTCTGATGCCGCGCAAGATCGAGACGGTTTGGGACAAGATCCCATGAAGCCACTACTTGTCACGGCCCGTATGCTTGCGCGGATGAGACCCTGCTCGGAAGGCTTGAGAAAGTTCAGTGAGTTGTGGCCGGAGGGTTGTCTGGTAACGGTGGAAAATGTACGGATGGTGCGTCGGCAGTGGCTGCCGCTTGATTGGTTCTGCTTGCGGTTTATACGCAAGTCGGCGAAGGTTAAGCGCTGGTACAGGAAACGGATTGACGCTGAGTGGCATACTCGCTGTATCAAGGTAAATCGTTCGTGGGCAAGGACATGTGATAGTTCGGCCACTGCATATCGTAAGCACGACCATGTAAGGAAGATGGCTAACCGTGGGTACGCTGAAGCACTTGACCGGGTCAGTGTGATGGCCATCAACAAGGTCAGAGAGGAGCGGAAGTGCCAACTAAGAAAGTACGCAATGAAGTCGCGGAGGACCAGGCGAAGGACGACCAGTTCTACCCGCCTGAGTTCGAAGCGCTGACCCCGGCGTTGTATGCCGCTGATCTTTGCGGATTCGGTCTCTGCTACTACGTGATCAACAGGGGTCAGACGGGTGTCCACAAGATCTGCAGTACGCACAATGGTTACCGCGAGGCGGTCAAGGCACTGGAGGCATTTGATCCGGTGCTACGACCGCACACGGAGATCA
>Ga0307377_10007046_pt1 | contig 11684 bp, 10 predicted proteins | sample TR3MG_FD_202535 | JGI IMG/M metagenome (GOLD analysis project Ga0307377, IMG submission 202535) | Soil microbial communities from Risofladan, Vaasa, Finland - TR-3 | ecosystem: Environmental > Terrestrial > Soil > Coastal area > Acid sulfate soil | place: Finland: Risofladan, Vaasa | collected...
GGCCACCCTGGGGATCACGTACGCACTCATCATGGGGGGAGCCCCTCGTACCAGACGACATTGGAGCGGTGCGGTATTCGGCTCGCTGTTCGGCGTAATAGTCGGCACCGGATTCTTGCTGAGCCCTGTCTCGCGAGCAACCGGTGCTGGGATCTTTGGATCGATCGAAGGTATGAAGTACGTCTACACCGTGTATTTGGCGCACATAGCGTTCGGCGCGTCGCTGGGTGTTTTGGTGCATCGCTTCGGGTCCAGCGTTCCCGCCATTTGGCAGGTGACCGCGAAACTACTGCCCCGACGGGTTCATTCCAACGTCGAGATCACTGAGACGTCGCCGTTCCTGAGTTGAACGACACTGCCGGTACAGCCCCCTGAACCATTTGGTCACTAGATCGACGGGTTCAGGGGGTTGTACATTGAACCACCTCACCTATTCGCGTGAATCAACCTGGTGGTGCTGTCTCCCTAGAGGAACGCTTTATTGTGGACGCCAAGGTGAGCATTAGGCGAAATCGGGCGTAGTGCCCGTGCGCACCGATCCGACCAAAACGACTTGAAGTGACGATTCAGCACACAGGAAGGAAGACTCCCCGAAATGACCTGGCGATGACCGAGGAGGTCGATCAAGTTCTGTTGGCGCTGTGAGCGGTCATGGGCACGGCCGTTCAGGTGCGGCGGCGGATGATTTCGCGGATCTCTCGCAAGACCCAGGTGGCACGACCCAACGGTCCAGTCGAACACGAGGGCAGTTCCCCCTCGTTGGCAGATTCGTCAGTGGCGAAATCACCTGGTTCGCAGTGGGCATTGTCGGGCGTTGGTCGCCCCTTGCGAGACCGCGGTGGGAAAGTCACGACGTCACTCGTATCGAGTAGTTGCCGTCGTAGTTGAGGTCAATGTGGCCCGTGGTCGTCTCTTGGCGACGTTGGCGATTCGACATCGAGTTCACCACTGCAGCGTAGACCGAGCGAACGTGAAGAGTCGCCCACTGAGAACTCGCGTCACTGTTACGCGGTTCGTTCGGTCCGTCGATTCGCTCCGTGCAGCGATGACGGCAGTGACAACCATTGCGCCCAAGTGTGAAGGCAGATCACTCGCTCGATCCAATTCGCCCCGCATCACCGAACAGCACCATCGGCGAAGGCCCCTTATTCGCCGGAATCGTTCGTAACGTTGGAGCGCACGGGATCACCGACCATCAGCGACCACGGATTCCCTCGACGTTGGTGAGTGGCGCTGGAGGAAGTCTTTCTGGGATCTTCTTCGTGGTCGGTGTGTCAATATGTGTAGACATGGAATCTACGAGTTAGAAGCCAGTTGAATTTGGACGGGCTCGTTCTGGCGAGTGAGCGAACGCTGGGCGGTTAACGATGGGTGACCCACGGGCACCTCACGTGATCCTCATCGTTGGGCCCCCTCGCCAGAACGAGTCCGTATCACGAAGAACCCGGTCATCAGCCCCGCTATTCCAGGGTACGCGCCAGCGTCCAGCGAGGGGCTCGACTCACGGATGACGACTCGACCCCGCAGAATACGGCGTGAGGGAATAATTCGTCTGTTCGGGGGTTCCCTAGATATGACTAACGAGATCATTCCCATCACGGTCTATTGGCGACCCGGTTGCCCGTTCTGTGACCGGCTTCGCCACGGACTGCAAGTCGCCGGCGTGAGTACCGAAGAATTCAATATCTGGGATGACCCGTCGGCTGCTGCTGCGGTGCGATTGGTGGCGAATGGGAACGAGACAGTGCCCACCGTCACCGTGGGGGTCACGGTCATGGTGAACCCCACGGTCAAGGCGGTCTTGAGTGAGATTCAGAGTCAGTCCCCGGACATGATTCCAACAGTATCCGGTCCGTCCGTCGATGTAGAAGAGTCCGGTCGAACGACGTTAGAGGTCGTGCAGTGGCTGGCCATCATCGCTTTGCTCGCTCTTAGTTTCCTCGCGGAGGGTCTTGGTTATGGGGCCCTTAGTTGGGGAATCGACGGCCTGAACGTCGCTCTTTATTTCGTGCTTAAAGGATTCCGTCGACGTAGTTTCGACAGAAAGTGGATGCGCGAACACTGATCTATTGCTAGGGAATTGAAGAAGTGGATGCCTGACTTCAAGAGGATGACCTGGCGATCAGGGCACAGGGTGGGCTCGAACTGGCCGACTAGAGCTTGTAGGCGCAACCATCCCAATATGCGGCCAAGCGTGGGCGCTTCTTCCCCCGTAGCTCGATGGTCAACTCTTCGGGCTGTCCGCTGACCCCGCCTGCGTACCTCACCTCGATGCCACTCGCACCCTCGTGCGCGGACTCGACAAAGTTCTGGGGGCGCTCCGTATCAATACCCAGCGTCGTCAACGTGCCTGAGCAGCACCGACTTCGTTTGGCCTGTACGAAGACCACGCCGCCGTGAGACATCACGTATTCCTCAGCGAGTCCGCTCATGCACACTTTCATGAGTGCAGCATAGGGGACCGGTAGTGATTTGACGTGCCCCAACGAGCTAGCGGACTAACGAGAAAATGCGCGATCGTGCCGTGGTAACTTCACTGGCCGGACGCGACCTCGCGTGGTATCGGCATCAGGCCTTCGGCGCTCTCGCGCACCCAGCTAATCTCCAGGTCCACTTTCGCGTCGAGCAAGAGATTCATGACCGGGCAGCGGGCTTCGGTCTCCGCGATGACGGCGGTGAGTGCCTCCAGCGATGAGTCAGTAGCGACGATGGCACGTACCCGCACCGTTTGGAAGTGAGGTCGCACTGAGCGGTCGCCGAGGCGACCTCGGACGTCGATGGTGAAGGCGGCGTCGAAGTTGATGGACTCGTAGTTGAGATCCATTTCGGTGGCAGTTCTTCGAAAGGTCACCGCTTCGCACCCGCATAACGCGCCGAGTACGGTCTGAAGTGGCGATGGGCCATCACCACTGCCGCCGTGATTCGCAGGTTCGTCGAGGATCAATTCGCCGAACTCGCCGGTGTCGACGACCGTGCGCATGTTGCCCGGATTATGTGCGGTGAGCGTCTTGCGACGCAGCCAACGGTCGTTATCAGGGTTGTACATCTCGCTCACCTAAATACCCCTCTCGTTCACATCACACCAACTCCGGAGGACGGACATTGCATGAATTATATGGTCTTCGATATTGGATAGGCAGAAGAAGTTGGAATTACTGACTTCCAAGACGACAACATGTTCTCACCCCGCCGCCTGTTCAGTCAGTCCGGTCTTCTGGCACCCAGTCGCATCAGATCGTGTGGACCTGGACGGTGTCGTAACGACGGCCACGACATGTGGTCGACCCCACTTTGGTTAGTCGTGGACGACCCAGTGCGCGTCGCCCAGAGAATTGCTCGACGGGGTGCGGGCCCCGTCACCAAAATCCACGCATGTGGCGAAGGCGTCGTCACTAGTGGACGTGTGCCGCGGCGGATCATGTGGAAGAGGAAGGCAGGAAACTATCTTGGTCCGCGTCGAATCGCTCGGCGCAACTTAGGCTGCAAAACCAGGCGTCGTGTCCCACGTGAGTACGATGGGCCGCAGCGGTGCCGGGGTCCACACTCATCCCACACGCGGGACCGACAGTGGTGGCGGCATCGGAAGTCTCTGTATGCACTAGGCCTGCCAACGGGAAATATCGATTGTGGGGGCTGGTCTGAGTTGCCCCGGAAATTGGTCGAGTTAGACGTGCGCTAAGTCGCGCAGTTGTCTTGTGAGTGTCTGGTATTGAGCAGCGACCGCGTGCCAACTCAGCTCGGGTGCCAATTTTCGTGCGGCAGTCGACATCGCCATCGCAGTACTCGGCTCGGTGAGCACGTGCCGCAACGCGCGGGCGATGGCTCGCGCATCGCCGTGCTCGACAATGATGCCGGCACCGCTCTCCAGTAACTCGACTGCGTGAGGGAATGCCGTAGCGATGACGGGGCGACCGGCTGCGATGGCGTCAACGAGAACGCCCGAGGTTGCCTGGTCGGTGGAGTCGTACGGTAGTACCACCACGGAAGCGGAGCCGATCAGAGCGCCGAGAGATTCGAGCGACCGGTAGTTGCCATCAAAGAGCGTCATAGACTCGACGCCATTGCGCTGTGCCCGCGCGATAAGCGAATCACGATAGGCATCGCCGCAATTGGCTAGCACCTTAGGGTGTGTCAGTCCTGCGACCACGTAGAGGGGAAGCGGACTGAGATCTTCCAGACCCATCAACGCGTCGATGACCCACTCGATACCCTTGCCCGGACCGATTAGGCCCCACGTGAGGATCCTAGGTCGCGGCGCTGGCGATTCGTCGACAGTGTCACCGAACAGAGTGGCACCGTGGGCGATGACGCGCACCTCCATGTTGGCGACGTGGTACACCTGACGCAAGATATTCTCGGCCGCAACTGTCATGATCACTACAGCGTCGACACGGGCAATGACTTCGTTGAGCACTTTCAACTGGTGCGGCGTCGGACGGGGCAACACTGTATGGAGTATCGCGATCCGCGGAACGTGTAATCCATCGAGCACCGTTACGACATCACCGCCGTCGCGCCCCCCGTAGAGGCCATATTCGTGTTGGATGATTGCCACGTCACACTTGTTAAGTTCGTTGATGGCGATCGTTTTCGAAGAGGATTTGTCATTGACGAGATAGCCGACAATCGGCTCGTGTGGCTCCGAGACCTCGTCAGCGTGGTCGACGACGCGCACCACCGAGACCCTTGTGTCCGGCGCTGAGAGAGCACCGCCCAGCGCAGCGGTAAATGCCGCGATGCCGCAGCGAGTTGGCAGGGCACTACTCAAGATGCCGATCTTGTATGGCTCCGCACTCATGGAGTGACCACGATTGACGCTCCTGCACCCGATTCGGTTAACCGACCCCTACGCCAGATTCCGCACTGCGTCGAACCCATTTTCGTCGGGAAACTTTGCCGGAGCGGCGCATGGTGGTTCATGATTGGAGAACCCCGTAGGAAGGTCGTCAATTCCATTTTCCAATCGGATTCCTCGTGTTGACGCGGCGACGGCGGCATCGTGAGATCCCTGAACCGGGTTGATGCGCCACGAAGCAACGGCGACGTCGTACGCGACAGATTTCACCGACGACATGTCCGTCAAAGATCCATGGAATATCTGACCTCTTCGGAGCGTTTACTGAGTTGTGGATGCGCTTTTGATGGAGCAAATCTTCGTGGTGGGACCACTCTGGAGAAGTTCACGATGAAGTGCGCGGCTCATCCGGATTGACTCATCATTCGCATCACGTTTGTGCACTACCTCGTACTCATTATTTCGTGAGGGCGACGGCGTCTGACAATGGACGTTGAATTGAGTTGGTAAAGGGAGCCCGTAGTTATGCCCATGAAACAGGAGTCACAGTCCGCGGAGATCCGCGCGACCGGTCGAGGACCTGCCAAGAGGCTCATCGTGTTCGACCTCGACGGCACGCTCGCCCCGAGCAAGTCGAAGCTGGACCCCGACGTTGCGCGACTGCTGAGCCTCTTGTTAGGGGTGATGAAGGTCGCCGTCATATCCGGCGGCGCGTGGCCGCAGTTTGAGGCTCAACTGTTAACGCAATTGACGGGTGAAGAATCTTTCGAGAATCTCTTTCTACTTCCGACGAACGGCACACAATATTTTCGTTACGAGGGCGGGTGGATACGCGTCTATTCAGAAGACTTAAGCTCCCCCGAGCGTCATCTGATCGTCACGTCATTGACCGAGGCGATGTCACGCTCGGGCTTACACGTCGAGCGTGTGTGGGGCGACGTGATTGAGGATCGAGGGAGTCAAATCACCCTGTCGGCGCTGGGGCAGGATGCACCACTGGCCGCCAAGAAACGGTGGGATCCCGATTTTGTCAAACGCCGTCAGATCGTCGACCTCGTAGAACCGATGCTCCCAGATTTCGCGATTCACATGGGCGGCACCACGTCGATTGACGTCACCAGACCAAGAATCGACAAGGCCTACGGCATCGGCAAACTCCAGGAACAACTCGGAATCTCAATTCCAGAGATGTTGTTCGCCGGCGACGCCATATTCGTCGGTGGGAACGACTTCCCCGTACAGAGTGCGGGGGTCGATTCGATTTTGGTGTCCGGACCCGACGAGACCGCTCGCATTATTCAGACCATCGTCGCTTGCTTGGGCGACGGCAGTGTTCAGATGACGTCACCGGAGAGGAAAGTATGAACGAAATCCAAATGAGGCCCCTTCCGCTTATCATCGAGCCGGAGGAGGGCAATCCCCACGAAGTGGAGGGAGTCCTCAATCCTGCAGCTGTGCGAGGAATCGACGGCCAATTGTATTTGTTCCCTCGAGTCGTTGGGGCTGGCAACTATTCACGCATCGCGGTGATGAGGGTTCTCTTCGACGGTGACGGTGAACCAGTAGGCGTCGAGCGCCTGGGCATCGCGCTCGAGCCCGAGATGGACTACGAGCTCCGGCCCGACGGTGGAGGGTGCGAAGACCCTCGAATAAGTTACGTCGAGACGCTCAGACACTACGTCATGACGTATACGGCCTTCTCTCCGGTCGGGCCCCGTATCGCCATCGCGGTTTCGAAGGATCTTCTCCATTGGGAACGAATGGGACTGGCATCCTTTGCACCTTTTGAGGGTATCGAGGTCAACGGAGTTGATAACAAGGACGCCGCGTGCTTCCCGGTCGCGATACCGAATCCTTCGGGGATGCCCGGCTTAGCAATACTGCATCGTCCTCTTTTTCCCGGGACGCGGCCCGAAGAGATTTCCGTCGAAGAAGGCGAACATGACTTCGACGCCAATCGAGAAAGCATTTGGATCTCCTACAGTTCCATTCCCTTCTCGGGGATGGATCCAGAACAATTGTGCAGCTTTACCTCCCATCACCGTCTGGCCTCTCCGCAATGGGCCTGGGAGAACCTGAAGATCGGTAGTGGCACACCGCCGGTGATGTCGCGCCATGGGTGGCTCATCGTCCATCACGGCGTGAGCGACATCTTTCGACTGGAGGACGATGTGCAGCGTCTGACCTATTCGGCGGGGGTGATGATGCTCTCAATGGAGCACCCGAAACTGCTGCTGTACCGATCTGCGGAACCGGTCTTGGTTCCCCAATCATCGTTGGGACGTCGTGGAACTCCGTCAAACGTTGTCTTCCCGACCGGGATCGACCGGCGTGATGACATCGGACGACCCCATCGATACGACGTGTACTACGGCCTCAATGACTACCGAATCGGTGTGGCTCGCCTCGATTTACCCGATGAACTCCCGCACGAGTCTCACCTTCACCCCGAGATGAGCGGGTGCTGACGATGACTCGATCGACGGACCTTACCGAGACGAGTGCCACGCCCCTGCCGTCTGCGACTACGGCGATCGATGAATTGTCGGTTAATACCATTCGTGGACTGTGTATCGACATGGTGCAACTAGCCAATTCCGGTCATCCGGGTACACCACTCGACATCGCTCCCGTTGCCTACACGCTGTGGCAGCATTTCCTCAGGTTCGACCCTGCGGATCCCACGTGGGCCAATCGGGACCGGTTCGTCCTCTCCGAGGGTCACGCGTCGACACTGCTGTGGTCGTTGTTGCACTTAGCCCAGGTCAAGTCAGTCGACTCTGACTATGAAGTGATCGGAACGCCCGCGGTGTCATTGGAGGACATGCGGAGGTTTCGTCAGCTGGACTCCCATTGTCCGGGCCATCCTGAGTACCGCTGGACCAGTGGAGTCGAAGCCACTACCGGTCCGCTCGGTCAGGGCACGGCGACGTCAGTCGGCATGGCGATAGCTGGGAGATGGCTCGCCGCACGTTTCAATCGTGTCGACCACAACGTCTTCGACTTCGACGTCTACGCGCTCGCTGGTGATGGATGCATGATGGAGGGGATTACTTCAGAGGCGGCGTCGCTAGCTGCCCACCAGAAGCTCTCCAAGCTGTGTTGGATTTACGACGCAAATCGGGTCACAATCGAGGGTCACATCGATATCACCTTTACCGAGGACGTCGCTGCGCGATTCCGGGCCTACGGCTGGAACGTGATCACCGTAGCCCGCGCTAATGATATCGAGGCGATTTCCGACGCGCTGCAAGCCTTCCGCGCCGAGACCGAGCGCCCGACGCTGATTGTCGTCCATAGCCACATTGGCTATGGATCACCGGTCGAGGACACGCCCAAGGCCCACGGAGAGCCCCTGGGGATTGAGGGTGTGAAGTCGACGAAGCGGTTCTTTGGACTGCCCGAAGACCAGCAACTGTTCATCCCCTATGAGGTATACGCCAATTTCGATCATGGAATCGGCACTCGGGGGCGTGCCGCGCATGCGAGGTGGGACAGCGACTTCGGGGTCTATCGGCTCGCCTACCCCGAACTAGCGGATGAAATCGAGCGCATGCAAAAGCGCGATCTCCCCGACAATTGGGAGGCGTTGCTTCCTATATTTGAGCCTGACACCCAAGGTCTCGCGACTCGAGACTCGTCGGGTCAGGTCCTCAACGCAGTGGCCCGCGCCGTGCCGTGGGTCGTGGGCGGGGCCGCCGACCTCGCTCCTTCAACGCTTACTCGGTTGGTGTTCGAAGGCGCCGGAGATCTCCAGGACACCAGTCCGGGCGGTCGCAATATGCACTTCGGCGTGCGTGAGCACGCCGCGGCAGCCATCGCCAACGGAATGTCTTTGGTCAAGATGCGCTCCTTCTGGTCGGGTTTCTTCATCTTCTCCGATTACGCGCGCCCTTCGATCAGATTGTCGGCGCTCATGGAAATTCCCGTGGTGCACGTCTTCACGCACGACTCGATCGGTGTTGGACAGGATGGCCCGACCCACCAACCCGTCGAACAACTAGCCTCGCTGCGGGCGATGCCGGGAATTCTCGTCTTTCGTCCCGCCGACGCCAACGAGGTGGTCGAGACCTGGAAGATTGTCGCGGCTCTCAAGCGCGAGCCGGCCGTGATCGTCCTCTCGCGCCAGGCCCTGCCGACTCTCGACCGCTCAGTCGTGAAACCAGCGAATATGCTGCGCCGCGGCGCCTACACCCTTGTCGATGGGGCGGGCGGCGATCCCGACATCATTCTTCTGGCGACCGGGTCCGAGGTCCACTTGGCTCTCGCGGCGCGTGAGGAGTTGATGAATGAGGGTCTGCGGGTACGAGTGGTCAGTTTCCCCTGCTGGGAACTGTTCGATCGCCAAACGCGCGAGTACCAAGAATCGGTGCTACTCCCGCACGTGAAGGCTCGGGTGGCCGTCGAGCAAGCATCGACGTTCGGATGGCATCGGTACGTCGGCGACCTCGGCGCCGTGGTCGGAATGGATACCTTCGGTGCGTCGGCTCCGCTCAAGGAATTGCAGTCGAAATTTGGCTTCACCGCCTCGAGTGTCGCCCATGTCGCGCGCTCGACGTGGACATCAGTGAAGGGACAAGAATGAAGGCAACGCAAGCGCTGCACGACCGGGGTCAAAGCATCTGGCTCGACAACATCAGTCGAGGCATGCTCGACGATGGTCAGCTCCAAACGTATATCGACACCTATTCGGTGACCGGTCTCACGTCCAATCCATCGATCTACGACAACGCCGTCTCAACCGGCGAGTACGACCGCGACATTGAGAACCTTCGAGGAGGAGAGCGGTCGGCGGAGGAAGTTTTCTTCGATTTGGCGATTCGCGACCTTCAGAGAGCGGCCGACCTCTTCGCTGGAATCCATCGACGTACTGCGGGAGTCGATGGTTGGGTGTCACTTGAGGTCTCACCATTGCTCGCCTACGACACGGCGAGAACCGTCGATGCTGCAGTGGAGATGTTCGCACGCGCCAATCGTTCCAACCTGTTCGTCAAGATTCCTGGCACCTCCGAAGGTCTCGCGGCGGTCGAGGAATGCGTTTTCGCCGGCGTGCCGGTCAACGTCACGCTGCTCTTTGATGCGGTGCAGTACGCCGGCGCCGCCGAGGCCTACCTGCGTGGGATTGAACGACGTATCAGTGCCGGCCTCGATCCCGCCGTGGCCAGTGTTGCGTCGGTGTTCATCTCGCGTTGGGATACTGCGATTGTCGATGCCGTATCCGATCCCTTGAAGAATAAACTGGGTCTGACCATTGGTCGCCAGGTGTACCGTGCCTATCGCGATGTCATGGAATCACCTCGCTTCCAGACCATCCAGAACAGCGGTGCGCGTATGCAGCGTCTGCTGTGGGCCAGCACCAAGACCAAGGATCCGGCGGAGTCGGACACGCTCTACGTTCGTGGACTCGTTGCACCGTTCACGATCAACACGATGCCCGACGCCACCCTGGCTGCGTTGTTCGCTGATGGCAACATCGGCACCTCTCTGGCACGTGACGGAGGTGACAGCAGTGTGCAGATCGAACACTTCACTCAGGAGGGGGTTGACACCGCGACACTGGCGGACAAACTGCAAATGGATGGGGCCACGTCGTTCGCCAAGGCGTGGAGCAGCTTGCTCGCCAGGATCGACGCGCAACTTACGATTGCGAGGGGGAACCTATGACCGAGACGCCGTTACGTCAGCGATCCGCGTGGAAGGCCCTCGAGGGGCACCAACGCGAGATTGCGCCGCGACACCTTCGAGATCTCTTCGCCGAGGATCCCGGGCGTGGTGATCGACTCTGCGCCGAGGCCGCGGATATCTACCTCGACTACTCGAAGAATCGAATCACCAACGAAACTCTTCGATTGCTCTTTGAGTTGGCCCGCGAGTCGGATCTCACGCAACGACGTGATCAGATGTTCCGAGGCGAACGGATCAACGTCTCGGAAGATCGCGCCGTCCTGCACGTAGCCTTGCGCATGCCGAGAGAATCGAGTTTGGAGGTGGACGGCGTCGACGTGGTCGCCCAAGTGCACCAAGTTCTCGATCGCATGACGGACTTCACCAATCGGGTTCTCTCGGGAGAATGGCGGGGTCACACCGGTCGCCGAATCCGGAATATCGTCAATATTGGAATCGGTGGTTCCGATCTCGGTCCGGTGATGGCTTACGAAGCGCTGCGTTACTACAGCCACCGAGATCTCACCTTTCGATTCGTCTCCAACATTGACGGCAGTGACGTGGTCGAGGCATTGCGAGACCTCGACGCCGACGAGACACTATTCATTGTCGCATCTAAGACCTTCGGCACCCTCGAGACCCTCACCAACGCCCGCTCCGCGCGGACCTGGTTCGTCGAACGCCTCGGTGAAGCAGCCGTAGCGAAGCACTTTGTAGCGGTTTCGACCAACGCGGCGATGGTGGCCGAATTCGGAATCGACACCGAGAACATGTTCGGTTTCTGGGACTGGGTCGGCGGCCGCTATTCGATGGTCTCGGCCATCGGGCTGTCCACGATGCTCGCGATCGGCTCCGAGCGGTTTCACGAGCTGCTGGCTGGCTTCCACGCGATGGACGAGCATTTTCTCTCTGCTCCGCTGGAACAGAATCTGCCAGTGCTATTGGGTGTGCTGGGCGTGTGGAATCGGGACTTCCTCGACTGCGAGACGGTCGGTGTCATGCCCTACAGCCAATACCTGAGTCGTCTCCCGGCGTACCTTCAGCAATTGACGATGGAATCTAACGGCAAGCACGTGACGATGAGCGGCGATCGCGTGGACTATCAGACCGGCGCCATCTACTGGGGAGAACCCGGAACCAACGGCCAACACAGCTTTTATCAACTGCTCCACCAGGGCACGTCGATCGTTCCGGTGGACTTCATCGGATTCGCGAGAAGCCTCAA
>Ga0307377_10007047_pt1 | contig 11683 bp, 9 predicted proteins | sample TR3MG_FD_202535 | JGI IMG/M metagenome (GOLD analysis project Ga0307377, IMG submission 202535) | Soil microbial communities from Risofladan, Vaasa, Finland - TR-3 | ecosystem: Environmental > Terrestrial > Soil > Coastal area > Acid sulfate soil | place: Finland: Risofladan, Vaasa | collected...
GCGCGTGAACAGGCACACGGACTGAATCCCATGCTGTTCCGCCTCATCGATCAGCGATTTCAGAAGCCGCCCGCCCGCTCCCTGTCCCTTTGCCTCCGGCTTCACCACGATTGAGCGCACTTCGCACAGATGCGGCCCGTAAAAATGCAGCGCCCCGCAGCCCAGGAACGCGCCGCCGTCGGATTCGGCAACCGTAAAGTCGCGGATGTTTTCGCAGATCTCCGCAAACGCGCGCTTCAGCAGCGTGCCATCGCCAGACAGCGAGTTCACCAGGTCGTAGACGTTCGAGGCGTCCTTGAGCAATGCCTTACGCACCTGCATGGACAGCCTCCCCAACAGTGTGTGTCGTCAATTTTGCAATCCGTTCTGCTGCAATTTCAATCGCTGTGCGCACTCGCCCGCGCGCCGTTCCTCCGGTCACGTCGTGGCAGTCGAGCGTTGCGTTTAGCGTCACGGCCGGGAAGAAATCCTCCGCGAACTCCGGCCCGAAGGCGTGCAATTCTTCAAGGCTCAACTCGCCCAGTTCCACGCCCTTCTCCAGCGCAAACCTGACCGCATTGCCAATCTTTTCGTGCGCCGTGCGGAAGGGAACGCCCTTGTGCACTAGGTACGTCGCCGCCGCCATCGCATTCAGATAGCCGCTCTGCGCAGCATCGTTCATACGTTCGCGGTTGAATGTAAGCGCCGCCGTGAAGCGTGACACCAGCTGCAGCATTTGCGGAACAAAGTCCACTGCGAAGGCCGGCTCCTGTGTCTCCTGCATGTCCTTATTGTAGGCCAGCGGCAGCCCTTTCAACTGCAGCACCACCGCCTGTGCCGCTCCGTGAATCCGTCCCACCTTGGCGCGCAGCAGCTCCGTCAAGTCCGGATTTTTCTTTTGCGGCATTGCGCTCGATCCGGTCGAAAACGCCTCCGGCAGCACAACAAACCCATATTCTGCAGTGGCAAACAGCGTGATTTCTTCCGCAAACCGGCTCAAATGCAATCCAACAAACGTCAGCGCCTGCAAATATTCGAGAATAAAATCCCGATCGCTGGTCGCATCCATCGAGTTCGCCGTGGGTGCTTTGAACCCGAGCTCGTTGGCTGCAATTGCCCGGTCCAGTGCCAAAGTCGCACCAGCCACCGCACCCGAACCCAGCGGGCAATAGTTCATTCGCGCTGCGCAATCCTGCAGCCGCCCGGCATCGCGCAACGCCATTTCTACATAGGCCAGCAGCCAGTGCGCCACCAGCACCGGTTCAGCCCGCTGCAAGTGCGTATAGCTCGGCATCACTGCATCGCCGGCCTTGCGCGCCTGCGCAACCAGCGCACCTGCCCACGCGGCCAGTCCTGCAACAACGGACGCGATCTCGCCGCGCACATAGAGGCGAAGATCGGTCGCAATCTGCTCGTTACGGCTCCGTCCCGTATGCAGCTTCAGGCCGAGAGAGCCGACCCGCTCCACCAGTTTCAATTCCACAAAGTGGTGAATGTCCTCGGCCGATGCGTGGTCGCGCACCTCTGCTTTGCCTGCGTCCGTCGCGTGCGCCTTAGCAATCGCATCGAGTCCTGCACGCAGTTCCACCGTTTCACCTTCGGTCAGAATTCCAGCGGCGCAGAGGGCAGAAGCATGAGCCTTGCTGGCGGCAATCTCTTGGCTCAGCAGCCGCCAGTCAAAAATAATCGACCGCTGCCACGCTTCAAACTCGCCGTCCAGCGGCTCCCGAAAGCGGCCCGACCACATCTTTACGGATTGTTGTTCGTTCGTCATTGATATAGTCGTTCCTCGCGCTACTCATTTTCCTTGGCGCTGTTCAATCGTGGCATTTCGCTGCCCTGGCTGAGGGTCAGCAGGCCAGCCGCGGCATAGGTAAGCAGCTTGTCGCGGGTGTCGGTAATGTCGAGATTGCGCATGGTCAGTTGGCCGATGCGGTCGCGCGGGGAGAATGTGGATTCGGTCTTCTCCATGCTCAGGCGCTCGGGATGAAACGTGAGGTTAGGCGACTCCGTATTCAGAATCGAGTAGTCGTTGCCGCGGCGCAGCTCAAGCGTCACTTCGCCTGTGACGGGTTTGGCGACCCAGCGCTGGGCAGATTCACGCAGCATGATGGACTGAGAGTCGAACCACCGGCCCTGATAAAGCAGGCGCCCGAGTTTGCGCCCGTTGTCCCGGTATTGCTCAATGGTGTCCTCGTTGTGAATACCGGTTATGAGGCGCTCGTAGGCGATGAACAGCAAAGCAAGACCGGGTGCCTCGTAGATACCACGGCTCTTGGCCTCGATGATCCTGTTCTCAATCTGGTCGGACATGCCCAGCCCATGACGGCCACCGATGCGATTCGCTTCGAGCAGCAATTCGACAGGGTCGCTGAATGTGCGGCCATTGAGCGCGACGGGAAAGCCCTCTTCAAAGCGAACGGCGATCTGTTCGCGTTCGATTTTGACGTCGTCGCGCCAGAAGGCCGTGCCCATGATGGGAACAACGATTTTCACCGATGTAGAAAGATGCTCAAGGTCCTTTGCTTCGTGCGTTGCGCCCAGCAGGTTGGAGTCGGTCGAGTAGGCCTTCTCGGAAGACATCTTGTAAGCGAACCCGTGCCGCTGCATGTACGCGGACATCTCAGCGCGGCCGCCGAGTTCATCGATGAAAGCGGCATCGAGCCACGGTTTGTAGATCTTGAGGCCGGGATTGACGAGCAGGCCGTAGCGGTAAAAGCGCTCGATGTCGTTGCCTTTGAAAGTGGACCCGTCGCCCCAGATATTGACGTCGTCCTCCTTCATCGCGGCCACCAGCATTGTGCCGGTCACGGCGCGGCCAATCGGAGTGGTGTTGAAGTAGGGGACGCCGGCAGTAGTGATGTGAAAGGCGCCGGCCTGGAGCGCGGCGATGCCTTCGCGAACCAGTTGGCTGCGGCAGTCAATCAGGCGGGCCTTTTCAGCGCCGTATTCGAGGGCCGCGCGCGGAATGGCGTCGTAGTCGGTTTCGTCGGGCTGGCCCAGGTTAGCCGTGTAGGCGTAGGGAATTGCCCCCTTCTGCCTCATCCAGTGCAGAGCGGCAGAGGTGTCGAGCCCGCCGGAGAAGGCAATGCCGAGCTTCTCACCCGTGGGCAGTGATTCAAGAATTGCAGACATGCTTTGGAACCTCAATGAGCATCCAGCTTCTGGCTGGACGCAATGGTTAGATGCGAATGGTTACGAAACGACCGTGGAGGCGTCGAGGACTTCTGAGTATGCCAGATCCACGAACTACTGGAACTTCTCCACATTCGCGAGCCCGCCGAGCAACAGAAGAAGCAGCGCCTTTTGCGCATGCATCCGGTTTTCGGCCTGGTCGAACACAATCGACTGTGCCCCGTCCAGCACCGCATCCGTCACTTCCGCATTGCGCCGCGCCGGCAGGCAATGCATAAACACCGCGCTCGGCTGCGCCTTCTGCATCAGCGCCTCGTTCACCTGGAACGGCCTGAAGATCGGTGCACGCTTGGCAGACTCATGCTCGAAGCCCATGCTGACGCACACATCGGTGTAGATCGCATCGGCACCTTCAGCCGCCGCCTGCGGGTCTTGCAGCAAGCGCAGCTCGCAGCCGTTGGCCTGCGCGATGTCGCGCGCCAGCGTAACGATCTCGATGTCCGGCGAGTAGCCGCGTGGCGTGGCCACGGTGACGTTGGCGCCGAGTTGCGCGCCGGTGAGCATCAGCGAGTGGCACACATTGTTGCCGTCGCCGACGTAGACAAAGTTCGCTCCGGCCAGCGATCCAATATGCTCTTCCAGCGTCATGAAATCGGCCAGCGCCTGGCACGGATGCTCGAAATCAGACAGCGCATTCACCACCGGCACGCGCGAGTTGGCGGCCATCTCGGTAATCGTGTCGTGCGCATAGGTGCGCAGCACGATGACATCCACCCAGCGTTCCACATTCTTCGCTACATCGGCAATCGCCTCGCGTTCGCCCAGTGGTGAGTTGGTCTGATCCACAAAGATCGCGTTGCCGCCCATTGTGTTGATGCCGGTCTCAAAGCTAAGCCGCGTGCGCAGGCTCGCCTTCTCGAACATCAGTACCATCTGCTTGGCGTCCAATGCATGGCGGTACTCACGCGGACTGCGCTTCACGTCGTGGCCAAGCTTCAGAATCGCGCGCACCTCGGCGCTCGACAAATCAGCGATCGAACACATGTCCTCGCCTGCCAGTCGCGCTGCCGCGGCAAGAATATCGGGGTCTTTCTGCACCGGAACGCCCAGGTCCCGCTGCTCGATTGTTGTTCTGCTAGCCACGTTGGTGTCCTCCTGCGGATGCGGCTGCAGCCTGTGTGGATGCACCTTGCCCCGCGGCATGTTCGGTTAAGATTTCGTCCAGCGCGGCAATCGCGGTATCCACGTGCGCGCGCTCCAATATGTAAGGCGGCAGGAACCGCAACACCGTGTCGCTGGTGCAATTGATCAGGATGCGCCGCTTCAGCATCTCCGCCACGACTGCCTTGCCAAGCTCCGCGGACTCGACCTCGGCCGCAACCATCAGTCCCTTGCCGCGCACATCGACAATCGCGTCGTGCTTCTTCTTCAGGCCGCGCAACTGCTCCTGAAAGTAGTCGCCGACCGCCGTTGCATTGGCCAGCAATCCGTCCTTCTCGATGGTATCGATCACGGCCACGGCAACGGCACAGGCCAGCGGCCCGCCGCCAAACGTCGACCCATGCATGCCTGCATGAAACGACCGCGCAACTTCCTCCGTGCAGAGAACGGCTCCCATCGGAACGCCGCCCGCTAACGGCTTCGCCAGCGTCGTAATATCCGGCTGAATGCCGTAATGCTGATAAGCGCACCACTTGCCCGTGCGTCCCATCCCGGCTTGAATTTCATCCACAATCAGCAGCGCTCCGGTCGAGTTCGCCAGCGCCCGCGCTTCGGCAAAAAACTCCTGCGTCAGCGGACGAATGCCGCCCTCGCCCTGAATCGCTTCAAGCAGAATTGCGCAAACTTCATTGGAAAACTTCGCGCGCAGATCGGACACATCATTGAACTTCACAAATTCCACGCCCGGCACCACCGGCCCAAACGGCTCGCGATACTTGGCCTTGTAGGTCGTTGACATCGCACCGAACGTGCGTCCGTGAAAGCTCTGGTCAAGCGCCAGAAACTTCGTCCCGATCTGCTTGCCTTCCTCGCGCAGCACGCCCGCATGAGCCCGCGCCAGTTTCAGCGCGCCCTCCCAGGCTTCTGTGCCCGTGTTGGCAAAAAATGCGCGATCCATCCCCGTGCGCTCGGTCAGCCGCAGCGCCAGCTCCGCCTGCCCCTCGTGATAGTAGAGATTGGAGATATGAATCAGTTTCCTGCTCTGTTCGGCAATCGCTTTCACAATTACCGGATGGTTGTACCCCAGAGCATTCACGCCGATCCCGCTCAGCAGGTCGAGATAGTTCTCGCCCTTTTCGTCCGTCACATACACGCCTTCGCCGCCGACAAACAGAATCGGATTCCGGTCATAGGTCGAAAGCAGGAGCCGCGACTCCGCGGCGCGAATCTGATCGAGTTTTGTCAATTCCTCATCTCCTCGAAATTTCGGATCAGGCCACCATCACTTCGGTGCCTTGGGCTACACGAGAGCTGCACAGGTCCGGTAGGGAACCGGCCGCCTCCGCTGGCAAAATCCGTACGCGCTTCACGCCGTTCAAAAGTGCCTCGCGGCAGGCGCTCAACTTGGGCAACATGCCGCCGGTAATCACGGCGCTCTTCGCCATCTCGGCTATCTGATCGATGCTCAGCCATCGGAGTACTGCGCCATTTGCATCTTTCACGCCCGGTACGTCCGTCAAAAAAACCAGTGCATCGGCTCCGCATGCAATCGCGCAGGCCGCCGCCATCTCGTCCGCATTAATGTTGTAGTACTCGCCGTCAAAGCCCAGCGCCAGCGAACAAAGCACCGGCACGCCGTTCAACTTCCAGATCGCCTCGAGCCAGCGCGGATCGCTGCCCGCAATCTCGCCCACAAAGCCAAGATCTGGATCTGTCCGCTTTTTGCGCGCTCTGAAAATCAATCCATCTCCGCCGGAAAGCCCGACCGCCGGCTGGCCCAGTACGCCGAGGCCGGCTACCAGTTTCTTGTTCACCTTGCCGGCCAGCACCATCAGCGCAACGTCGCGCGTTTCGGCATCGGTCACGCGCAGCCCATTGATGAACTCGCTCTGCTTGCCCAGCGCTTTCAGCGTGCTTGTCAACTGCACCCCGCCGCCGTGCACCACGGCCACCTGGTTGCCATCGCGCACCAACTCGGCAATAGCGCGTGTGCAGCCTTCCAGCAATGCCGGGGTCTCAAGGCCCGCACCGCCCAATTTGACCACGTACTTCATTCGCGACCCTCCGCGGCGATGATCATTCGAGTCCTTCCGATTCCGCCCAGCCCTGCATGACGTTTAGATTCTGCACTGCCTGTGACGATGCGCCCTTTAATAAGTTATCAAGGCAAGCCACGATCACCGCGCGACGCCCGCTTGCGTCGAGTTGAAAGCCGATATCCGCATAGCTGGTTCTCACCGTGTGCTGAATCTGCGGCAGACCGCTCTCATGCAGCCGCACCATCGGACTGCTCGCAAAAAACTTGCGGTAAACATCCATCACGCTCGCCCGCGACTGTGCAGTCTTGAAGCGAACATAAATCGTCGCCAGAATCCCGCGCGGAATCGGCAGCAGGTGCGGCGTAAAAACAATCTCGTCCGCATGCACGCCGATTTGCTCCAGCAGTTCGCCGGTATGGCGATGCGTAAATGCCCCGTACGCCGAAAGATTGTCGGCCGCGTACATGAAGTGCGTCTTGGCCGTCGCCGCCTTGCCCGCGCCGCTCACGCCGCTCTTCGCATCGGCCACAATTCCGTGTTCCAGATCGAGCAATCCAGCAGCCACCAGCGGCTTCAGCGGCAGAATCACCGACGTCGCATAGCATCCGGGGTTGGCGATGAGGCGCGCCTCTGCAATCTGTTTGCGATGCAGCTCAGGCATTCCATACACAGCCTGCGCCTGCGTGGCATTGGCCAGTTCGGTGCCATCGTCCTCAAATGCATACACAGCGCGATTGGCCGTCTCGGTCAGCCGCCACGCTCCGCTCAAGTCGATCACCTTCAGCCCGCGATCAAGCGCTTCAGGAGCCCACTCCCGCGACTGCTCGTGCGGAGTGGCCAGAAACAGAACCTCAACGCCACGCTCCTTCAGCAGCTCCCACGAAAAAGGCTCCTGCTTCAGGTTGCCGCTGCCCTTGCTGTCAACCAGCCCGGGATGAATCTCGCCCAGCGGAACCCCGCCCCGCGCAGCGTCCTGGGCATCCACGCGCCCTGCAAACACGGGAGGCGTGCCCTTCAGCCGAGGATGGTGCAGCAGCAGCCGCGCAAGTTCCGCGCCCGCGTATCCCGTCACTCCCACAACCGCAGTTTGAATCGTCTCTTTCATGACTCCAGCATCGTCCTCAGCCGCGCTTCTACTTCGGCGGCACGCCGTACATCGGGGCAAACTACCAGCACCGTATCGTCGCCGGCCACCGTGCCCACCACCTCCGGCCAGCTCTCGTGGTCAAGGGCCGTCGCAAATGGCTGTGCTCCGCCCATCACCGTTCCCACAACAACCTGGTTCATCGCCTGCCGCACACGCAGAACGAAGCTCTCGATGATCTCCTCGACCGAAGGGGGGGCGTCGTCCAGCTCAATTGCCGTTGTGCCCGTCCCCCGGTGTCCGTTCGGCAGTGCATAGCCACCCGGCCCCTTGGATAGCCGCAACTCATGAATGTCCCGCGAAAGCGTGGCCTGCGTGACCTCGATGCCGCGTCGTCGCAGCTTGCGCCGCAGGTCGTCCTGGTTTGCTACCATGGACTTCGCCAGCACTTCCCGTATCGCATCCAGGCGTTGGTGTTTCATAGCCGCTTCCTCAGCAGAAAAATCAAAGGCGCGGTCCGCGAAGCGGAAACCGCGCTCGAATAAATATACATGAAGAATGTATAAGTATGCAAATCTTACTTTTTGCCGGATCAGCCAAAATTGATCTCGGACACCGGTTGCGCCCTGCGCCCTCCGCGCTGATACACTCTCGAATGGCCGCGCGCCGCCGCTTTCCGCGCTCTATAATCCAAACCCAATGACCAAGATTGCTCCCATCTCCACCGTCAATGACCTCTTTCGCCGCGTCACCGCGGCCGCCAACCCGCGCGCCGTGCTCTGGCAGGACGAGTTTAGTCAATGGCAACCCATTTCATCCGACCAGATCTATCAGCGCGTCCGCGCCTTGGCCGAGGCATTGCTCGCCTGGGGAGCAAAAAAGGGCGATCGCATCGCAATCATCGCCGAAAATCGCTGGGAGTGGGCCATTACCGACTTCGCCACGCTCGCCATCGGCGCGGCCAACGTGCCCATCTATCCCACCCTTACCGGCGAGCAGATCGCGGCCCTGATCAGCGATGCCGGCTGCCGCATTGCCTTTGTCTCCACGCGCCAACAGTTTGACAAGCTCAACTCAGTCCGCGCACTCACCCAGCTAGACCGCATCGTCATCATGGATTCGCCTGCGCCCGAAGGCGCCGTCGCCTTCAGTTCGCTGATGGACGATGTAGATGTGCGCGGAGCTGAACGCGATCCGGCTTTCGACGCACTCGCCCGCGCAGTCGAGCCAGGGGATCTTGCCACCCTCATCTATACCTCCGGCACCACCGGCGAGCCTAAGGGCGTGGCCCTCACGCACGGCAATATTGCGTCCAACCAGACCTTTGCAGTGCTCGATTTCAACTTCAACTCCAGCGACACCTGTATCTCATTTCTGCCACTTTCTCACATCACCGCCCGCGCTCTGGACTACGTCATGTATAACCACGGCGCGCAAGTTGCCTATTGCTCGCAGTTCGACAAGCTGCCCCAGGCTATGCGCGAGATCAGGCCCACGGTCATCGTCGGCGTGCCCCGCGTCTATGAGAAGATTCGTCAGGCGGTTGAGCAGAAATCGTCCCTCTCTCCTGTCAAAAAGCGCATTCTGTCTTTCGCCATCTCTGTTGGCTCACGGCACGCAGACCAGGTCTACGCGGGCAACCGGCCAGCTTCCACGCTCTGGCGGCTTGCCAACAAGCTTGTCTACTCCAAAGTGCGCGAAGCCTTCGGCGGCCGTGTCCGCATCTTCATCTCCGGCGGCGCGCCGCTCGGCATCGACACCGCAAAGTGGTTTGCCGCGGCCGGAATCGCAGTCTGGGAGGGCTACGGCCTCACAGAAACCTCGCCGGTGATCTCCCTCAACACGCCCGTCAAGCAGCGTATGGGCTCCGCAGGCTTCCCCCTGTCCAACCTCGAACTCAGACTTGCTGAAGATGGCGAACTACTTGTCCGCGGCCCCTCCGTCTTTTCCGGCTACTGGCACAAGCCAGATGCGAACGCCGAATGTTTCGAGGCCGAAGGCTGGTTCCGCACCGGCGACATCGCCCACGTCGACGCAGACGGTTTCCTCTACATCACCGATCGCAAGAAGGAACTGCTCAAGACCTCGGGCGGAAAGATGGTTGCGCCGCAGCCCATCGAGAACAAGCTCAAGAACAACCTGCTTGTTGCGCAGGCGGCTCTGGTCGGCGACAAGCACAAGTTCATCTCCGCCCTCATTGCCCCCAACTTTGCAGCTCTGGAAGAGTGGGCCCGCCAGCACGGCGTCGAGGTCAAATCGCGCGCCGAGCTTGTCGCAGAACCCAAAGTAGTTGCCCTTTACGGCGAAATCGTCCGCGAAGTCAACGGTACCCTCGCCAACTTTGAGACCCTCAAGCGTTTCCGCGTGGTCGCCGAAGAGTGGACCCAGGAGTCCGGCGAACTGACCCCCTCCATGAAGCTCAAGCGACGCGTACTCACTTCTCGATATCAGGCGGCAATCGCCGAGATTTATGCGGACGAAGCAACCGCACGAGGCGAATAGGCGAACCCCATCGCCCCACCCCTTTGCCGAACAGCAGGCCCTTGCGGCCCAGTTGTCCAATTCCCCTGAAGAACGGAGCGCCCCCGGCCCCTACCGCCAGCAGGCTGCCGAACAGAATCACCGCGTCAATACTCAGGCGCCCCTGGCTGGACCAGTAGGCATTGGGTTCCAGGTTCAGCCAAAGCGAGAATTCGTCCAGCGTCAACGCCGCACCCACCCCATAGCTCACAGCCATCAGCCGGCTGAAGAAGATCGAAGTCGGCGTGTGCGAACGGCCCAGGTCCATCAGCCACCCGTAGCCCACCAGCAGCAGAATCAGAATCCCCCACACCAGGTGGTGAATGTGCGTTCCGCGCACCACCACCCACTGAAAATGACCCTGATGGTTCACGATCCGATGCACCAGAATCCGAACCCCTAAAAAGGTAACTAGAAACGAGAACGAAGCAATAAACATACGCCGCCGGGGCCGATCCGGGATCGTAGTACGGATCAGGAATCCCAACCGCGTCAATTGCAGCAGCACCAGCAGAACAATGACAACCAGGCTGACAAAAGCCAGCAACAAAAGTGCTCCAAGACCGGGCATATCTTCTTATTGAATCATTGCGCCCCGCGGTTCCCAACGACGAAATTCAGTTCCCCCCGAATCTTTTCAGAATTTGGTGAGCGCGGTCACGATTTACCTTTACAAGGCGGGAGTACACTGGTTAAGGCGTCGAAACGGGCCATTTTCCGTTCTGGACCCAATTCTTTCAGGCACCCAGGGTGCAGGGGCACGTTCTAGGTGCGGCCAGCTTGATTTTTTCTTGAATCAAGAAGGCAGCGCCAATTTTCAGGAGGAGATTTCTCACATGCGAGTTGCTTTGTTGACCGGAGGCGGCGACTGCCCCGGACTGAACGCTGTAATCTATGCCGCTGTTAAAAAGGGCATTAACCACTACGGGGACGAGTTCATCGGTTTTCTCAATGGCTGGCGGGGCGTGCTCGACAACAACTTCATTCCCCTCACTCTTGAAAACATCGATGGCATCCAGTTGAAGGGCGGCACCATTCTCCACTCCTCGCGCACCAATGTGAAGAAAATTCCCGGCGGCATCGAGAAGGTTCAGGAAGTCCTCAAAATCAACAAGATTGACGCCCTCATCGCTCTCGGCGGCGACGACACGCAGTCCGTCACCCTCTTCCTCAGCGAAAACGGCGTGCCCTCGGTTGGCGTTCCAAAGACCATCGACAACGACATCAACGGCACCGACCAGACCTTCGGCTATGACACCGCGGTGATGATTGCCACTGAGGCCGTCGACCGCATCCACACCACGGCCGACTCCCACAACCGCGTCGTCGTCATCGAAGTCATGGGCCGCGATGCCGGCTGGATCGCCTATGCCGCTGGCGTTGCTGGTGGAGCCCACGTGATCCTCGTTCCTGAAAAGGAAATCGACATCGACCACGTCTGCGCGCTGCTCAAGTACAACTACGACCACGGCAAGCACTACGGCGTTGTCGTCGTCGCCGAGGGCTGCCACCTTCCCGAGGTAGGCCAGGTCATCGGTTCCGCCCAGGTCGACTCATTCGGTCACGCCCGCCTTTCCGGCATCGCCGAAGCTCTTGCCGAGCTCATCGAAAAGAATACCGGCTTCGAGACCCGCTCGGTCAATCTCGGCCACACCCAGCGCGGCGGCGTGCCGACGGCCTATGACCGCGTCCTCGGCCAGCGCTATGGCCTGCACGCCATCGACATGGTCCACGACAAAAAGTGGGGCCGCATCGCCGTTCTCAA
>Ga0307377_10007051_pt1 | contig 11679 bp, 13 predicted proteins | sample TR3MG_FD_202535 | JGI IMG/M metagenome (GOLD analysis project Ga0307377, IMG submission 202535) | Soil microbial communities from Risofladan, Vaasa, Finland - TR-3 | ecosystem: Environmental > Terrestrial > Soil > Coastal area > Acid sulfate soil | place: Finland: Risofladan, Vaasa | collected...
AAGATTGAACCTTCATATATAAAGCAACGATTAAAGACTATTTGTGAAAAAGAAAAGATAAAGTATCAAGATGATGCACTACAGATTATTGCTATCAGATCTGAAGGGCATGTTAGAAATGCTATAAATCTCTTAGAACTCGTCGCCTATCTAGGTGAAATAAATTTAGTTAATATAGAAAAAATTTCTAGAGATTTTGAAGAAGATATTTTTACGATAGTATCTAATTTAGGTATTGATCTAGGAAAAGTTATCAATACCTACCGAAAGATATCTTCTTATTTATCAGTATTTGAATTTTATAATCTACTCTTATCTTTAGTAAATGATGCAGTAAAACTATTGCATGGTTATGAAGATTTCTTTGAAAAGCGTAAAAAATTATTAATAAAATTAAAAGGGATCCATGGTCATAGTTTATCAGAATTTCTCAATTATCTTATCTCACGGGATAAATTTATAGAAAAGATTGGGATTGAAAGTGATTTAGTAATTTTACACTATAAATATAATGCTCACAGTTTTATACCTCGGATACAAAAAAGAACTTTAGAGGAACCCCAGGAAGACAAACCCGTAAAGAAAAAAGAAGAGCCTAATACTCCTTTTTTCTCAGTCGATGAAATTACTAAAATGGAAGTTTTAAAACGTAGTAAAATTCTTCGAACACAGAGGAAAAACCAGAAATTGGGGGAAAAGGAAGAATCATTAATAGTGCCATTAGAGTGGCCTTTGCCAAAGGAAGAAAGACCAGGGAGGGGTAATGCTTTTGGGGAGGCTTCGTTAACGCCTCATGAATTCTCTCAGGGATTGGTAGGAGGACGGGGTGGCAAAGGGCAACAAATGGCTGATCCTCGAACTTAGTGATATTATCGAGGATATAAACTATCGTGAGATAGAGTCAACTATTTTTAATATCTTTGGAAAAAATGTTGATTATTTTATTCCTATTCATTATGAACGAATGGGGTCTTATGCTAGTACTAGTGTGCTAATAGAAGGGTATGCTTTTGTTAGGGACAGTGCAGAAGTTCGTCAATATCTTAATAATTTACAAGAATCAAGAATTTTTTCTGGCGCCCTATTTATTTCAGGTAAGTACCAAACAGTGAATTCCGATACAATTAATTCACTTAAGAAAAGATTAAAGAAACAATTAAAAAGAAAGTTTTCCGTTGGGATGAGGGTTATGGTACTAGGTGGGGTTTTTAAAAATTTAAAAGGTGAGGTGATTAGTATTGAGGATAATGGGAAAAGGATTATTATAAGTATTAAAAGATTGACTCGGGAAATAATTGCTCCTATACCTTCCACACTAATAGAACGGGTAGAAGATGGATAATTTAATCATAGATGGCTTTGGTATTGTTTACAGTTCTCATTATGCTTTTAATAGCCTCTTAACCTCAACGGGGTTATGTTCAGGAAGTGTCTATGGCTTTTTAACAAAAATGCGTACTCTTAAGAATAACTACCCTCACTGCCATTTGACTATTGCTTGGGATAAAGAAGCAACACGACGTAAAAGTGCCTTTAAAGAATATAAGAGTAATCGCTCTTCGGTAAATCTTACTGAACAGATCTCTGATCTTAAAAAAATCTTCTTAAACCTCAATGTCTCTCAATCAGAATATGAGGGTGAGGAAGCAGATGATGTAATTGCTTCTTTAATTCAGAGATATGCAGAGAATCAGATATATATTTACAGTGCTGATAAGGATATGTTTCAACTAGTCAAGGATGGCAGTGTTATCGCTATTCGACCGAAGAGAGGAAAACATTTGGAAAAACATTACGATGAGGAGAAAGTAGTAGAAGAGTATAATGTGTGCCCTCAAAATTTTGTTTGTTTTCAGTGTTTGCGAGGAGATAAAATTGATAATATTCCAGGGGTTCCTCGTGCTCCATCTAAACTCCTTGCCTATCTCTCTGAAAAGTACCGTACTCCCTCAAACATCTACAAACATCTCGATGAAGAAAAATTAACTCCTTATCAAAAAAAAGCTCTCTTAGAATTTCAAGAACAAGCAATAATAAATATGCAACTAGTGAAATTACGTACTGATTTATCTTTAGATGTGGTAACAGGGAATCCAAATGTTGATGCTCTTGTTCCTCTTTTAGATAAATACGAGATACGTTCTATAAATCCAGATACATATGTAGCTACGTTTACAGATGTTTTATCTTTTAATGCAAGAACAGCTCCTAATTTTAAGAGCTATTCTTTATTTGATGAGGAGTAAATTATGAAGAGTAGTTCTCTTTTAAGGCATGTAGATTATACTGAAATAGATGCTCGTTACTCTAATGAGCATGGTATAAATTATAGTGAATTAAAAAGTTCCTTAATTACCTATGATGAAATTAGGCCCTTTTTATTTCGTCTACCTCCTCGTGAGATAGATTTGATCGAATTGTATTATAATGAACAGAAAAATCAAAAAGACATCGCTAAAATATTTGGTGTTACTCAAGGTGCTATTTCGAGTAGGTTAACTCGGGCGAAAAAACGGCTGAGATTTTTGAAAGATCTTCCTAAAATAAGCAATAGAGAAATTGACGAGTGTCTATGTGTCTATTTTGATGAGCTTGAACTAGAGATAATAAAATTTATGGTACTGACTACATGTCAAAGTAAAACCGCTCTATTAATTAATAAAAAATTCGGGCTTGTCGATGGAAAGAAGAGAATGACTCAGGTTAAAGTTCGTCATCGTTTTGAAAAATGCCTTTGTCGGTTAAAAGAAGAAATGAAAAAGAATCCTGAAGTAAAAAAATATCATAAACTACTCGATTATATAAAGAAGAATTTATATAAGCTCCACGAAGTCAAGTTACCTCATTTTGATAGAGGAAGATATGCCGTTTATTCAATAACGGTATAGGATATTTTTTATTGCCATTTGTTGTTTTTGTATTTGGGTTTATAGTATATTGCTATTGAGACCGAACATGCAGGTTTAAGCGCATGTATGGGTGGGCCGCCAATCGCGATGCCCTAAACCGGTGATTGTAAAAAAGTCCCCATTAAAAAGGAGAAGCATTATGTCTTCTAATGATTTAATTCCCCGTATTAAAAAAGCGGTAGAACTCCTTGCTGTTGAAACCAAAATCCTAGCATTACTTCTTGAAAAAAGTAGTATTTCAAATGACTCCATTGGAATTATCGTTCCTGAAGCAAAGACTACTACGATTGATGATCTTGTAGAAGTCCTTGGAAAATTATCTGGTGAGATCTCAAAACTTAAAATTAAGACTGCAGCAGGTATTCTTAAGAGTGGTTGTGAAGTAGAACCCATTCCTGAAGTTAAACCTGTCTCAGAAGCGGCTCTTATAGCTCAAACTTTAAAAGTGAATCGTCCTATTGAACAATGGAATGATGAGGATCTTCTTTTAAGATTTATTAAAGATCGTGAATATGAGGTTGAACAGGAATTGCATAGACGTAGTAAACAAAATCGTTTTATTGTTCTTACTCCTTCTGATGAAGGTTATTTACCTGGTAAGGAGATCATTGATTTTGAGAGGAGTTTAGGGCTTCTTAAAGATTCTCGAAAAAAGACAATACCTTCTATGGTATCAGATCTTGGGATGGTTCGTCCAGTCTTTTTTATTACTGGAATCAGCGTTAAAGATCGTATAACTGAATTGTGCCCTCTTTGTGGAGGGACTCTTTATGAGGGGTATTGTGAATATTGTCAGGTTGACTTTAGTAGTGTAGGTGATGATGCCCGAGCTTATGTAAGTCTTGTTAAAGAATTGGGTAATTTTAACCTAAAGAGTGCTAGTGATCGTAAAGCTTTAATAGTAAGTGCTATGAAAGGTTTAAATAATTTGAGATCTGAATGGCCTTCTCAATCCCAAAAATTTGATGAACTTAAAGCTACCCAGAGTTTACCTCAGATACGGATTATAGCTTCACGTCCTTCAAAGAGAAGAGATGATCCATTTTATAACAATGGTGTTAGGCCTGTAGGAAATAAAGAGTTTTAATTAATTGGTTTGAATTTAATGCACAGTTCTCCGTGAAAGTGGAGAGCTGGAATAAAATAGGAGTTGAGATAATGGATAGATATAGAATGGAATACAAAGGTTTTAATGCCCAAATTATGGAAGCGAAGCGTTTAACTGGGACGCAGGTACACAGACTCCCACCAGGAATTCCCCTTGAGGTTTATTATTCTGATGAATTCGTACAATTTCCTGAGAATTGGATGAAAGGGCCTGGTGTTTTTATTGTTCCTGTTAAGCCTGATAAAGGTCTCTGGTTTGATTGGCGTCATAATGATGAATTAAATACTGCTGTTCTACCGACTGTAAAAGGGTGTAATCCTGTCACTGGTTTAAAAACATCTGGTTTTCATCTATAGAAATATGAGACAAAATGCCCTAAGCATGGTTGTGATTTTATAGCTGATAGATACTGTCCCGAGTGTGATTATGAATGGCCTCCGCAAAATTATGCCTGTTATCCGAATACATTATGGTGGGATGGGTTTCTCAATAATAAAGACGGTACTGTACGTCAGTTCTTTTTTACCGAAGATTCTATGAGGGATATAGCCACATACCTTATAGGCAAAGAATCAACTGTACCAGCTTTTGGTTTTGCTTTTTACACACCTAAAGAATTGCGTAGAGAAGAACGGGCTCCTATTGCTATTGGTGCCTCTTTTGGTGACATAGGACTATATGGACTTTATAAGGCAGAGCCAACTCAAGGAACACACATTTTTGATAATGCTTTATATAGTTCTCCTAAGAAATCTTATGATGAACTCTCAAGAGGTATTGAGATTTCATTTCAAGGAAGAGGTATTAAGATGTCATCTCAAGGAAGAGATATAGCAGAAGAGATTAGAATAATGGAGTGCAGAGCACAGAGTATTCTTGAAGAAAAGAAGGTTAAAGAAGTCTCAGTGGGAGCTGGGGCAAAGATAAGTCAGTTTTTGAGTAAGGATAAATATCCGTTAGAGAGTTGGAAAGAGACACCTGATGCGGTGATGACTATTTATTTTGTTTTTCAAGATAAGTTTGAGGAACTTAAATCTGGGGGCATGAAAGATTTAAGTGGTGTGCCAGAAGGTATGCTAGACGGGTTACCAGTAGGGTAATCAAACATGTGCTTATTAGGAATAGAATTATCAAGGTGTGAAGATGTTTCAATATTGCATATTGAAGAAGAAAAAAGAATTGAATTAATTAAAAAAATAGAGAATTATTTAGTTTCTATACATGACGAGAATTTTTCGGGAACAATTTTAGACATAGATTATATTAAAAGAATTATTTCTGAAATTGAGAAATATTTTAATAATAGTAGTTATAGATTGTATATATTCTATTGTCCTGATGATGTTGCATCGAGTATGCTAGAGAATTCTGATAGTGATGTAGGTTTTTTATGTAAACAGGAAGATGCTTTGGAAATTTTAGAAATGATAAAGACTGCTTGTATAGAGTCTTCAAATTTGAGAGACACATGATAAAAATTTAATGCTCCTAAGTTTATGTTTGAAAAGGGAAATCTATTTTTTAGGTTTCCTTTTTTCTTTTTATCCCTCCTTTTTTCTTTTTCATTGATAATGATCTATTAATATAACAGTCCCTAACATAATTAATCTGTTCTGTGTATGTTAGGGGGTTTTATCTTGAGTGATCGAAGATCTGATTATGTTTTTCATGAGCCTGGTGGAAGTAATCTCCCTGGTTCACCTGATGCAAATCCGTATGTTTTTTATCCACCTGATGAAGTACGGAGACTTCTTAAAACAGAAGAAAATCCAGATGAATTGGTTAAGTTGAAGAGTGCCCTTAAGCAATGGGAACGGATTTATGTGTATCCTGGCTATCCTTATAGGTTAGCAAAAGTACTCAGACTTGTAGCTGCTGGACTTCAAAGACTTTCTGAAAGAACCCCGGTACCGCAAAACATGACTTACTATAACGATGGTCAAGTACCTGAAGGCTTTGAAGAGATCATGGACTCGATGCGTGGGTTGTATGATAATCAGGATAATATCAAATTTGATTATAATAGACAAGGTGAGAGACCTACTGTAGATATAGACACAGGAAAAGGGGACTTTTCAGCTCCATCAGAACCACCTATGGGTGATTCTGTAAAAGAACGAGGTGATGGTCCAGATCCAGAAGGAATGGAAATTCCAGAACCTGCTACAGGCGGTGATCCCGGATCGATGTTTCAAGGAATTTAAAGGGAGGATAGACGTGGGAGATATTTATAAAACGCTCGTAGACGGTATGAGTGATTTAAAAAATGCTGAAGAAGTTGATGTAAGTGGTATGGATGAGTTTTTAGAACCGAAGAAGATTGAATCTCATAAGAAATTGCCAGATATAGTAAAGATAGCATCATTGGGAGATCTTTCGGATTTTTTTCGGATTGCAAATAATACTCTTGTTCATAAAGCAGAGAAAGATTTATGGCGTATTAGTGAGAATAATGCAGGTGACGTGGTCATTGAGCGTCTCTTTAACCCCGATACTAAAGAACCCGTCCGGGTGTAAGGTGGTATTGATATGAGAAAAAGACTTACTGATGATTTGGTACGTTTAAAATCTGCTGGAATAAGAAGAGAAATCCCGGAAGATTTTAAATATAATTCTAAAAAGCTTAAACATTTGAAACATATTCTTCATAATGTTACGATAGCTCTTGGAACTCTTACATCTTCTCTTAATGAATTCTCTAAACTTAAAGGTCCTGAGGTGAGTCCTGATGGTCTTTTAGGAGGAGTTGGTTATATCCTTCCTCTCAGGGATGTGAAAGAGACTATTAATTCTACTATTCGCGGTTTAAGTGATGTTGCTGATTGCCTTGCAGATGAGTTGACCAATCCACGGTGGAATACTAAAGAGGATAAAGAAGTAGAAGAACTTATTAAGGAAAAAGAGGAAATACAGGAAAAAGTGGATGAAGAAATAAATCCTGATGATCTCGTAACAGTTGAAGAAGTAGAAGAAAATATAGATAATAATGAAACAGTTGACAAAAAGGCGAGCGTTTTGGAATCAGCTGTAAAAAAGTCCTTGATAAATTTTTTTGAAACTACATAAAAGGAGATAAAAATGCTAGGTAATCTTAATCAAGACATATTAGGTACTAGTCCTAAGTATCCTCCTATCAATAATCTTGATTATTTAACGGTGGATCCTTCAACATATGATAATTACCCTTCTGATAATAATTCAGTGCGTATACAGCCTAAGTTAGCTGATTTATGGAATCATAATAAAGATTGTGGTGTAAATTTGGTGCCTAATCAGACTATCCAACCTTTAGGGTTAAGAAATGCTGATGAGGATAAAGATGAAGTTGTTGCTAATTTCTGTCGTGAAATCAAAAAAGCAATGATGATGGGTCATACGGGAAAGGAATTGGCTGAGTATTTACGTGCTCGTTTTGATCAGAAAACTATTGAAGCTTCAAAAGAAGAAATGGTTAAATTGTCAAAAGAACAAGGTCTCATGGGAAATGTTTATATTGATGCCTCTGCCTTTTATTCTTCTCGGGATGCTGAGCAATTCTTAACAATGCACCGGAATCGTCTTGCACAGGATATTCTGATAAATGACAGTCTTGTTAATCCTCATGTCATTAGTTTATTGGCTAATAGACTTCATAAAAATGTAGTTGCTAATATTTCTTATGATGGAAAACTCTTTGATAAGTATAAAGCTCATCTTGTCAGTAGTGGTAGAATCGATTCTGATTATGTTATAGATTCTAAGGAATCTTTACGTATGGCTTTTCTAACAGGGTCTGTACGGGAAGTAGTGAAAACTGCTAAAGTAAAAAATGAAGTACATGCTACTAAAGAGGAGATAGTACAGGAATTAAATGAGAGAGGGAAGAGAGCAGAAGTTCTGAAAAGACTTGCTGCTGAAGATCTCACCTTTCGTGATGTTCGTCCTATCATTGAATTCACGAGGATGCATTTTTCTAAAGGTAAAACAGGCAGTGATCTTAAAGAGATGCTCCGTGGTAAGTATGCTTCAGATGATCTTTGCAGTGCAGCCAAATACATAGCTGTGGTTATTTCTAAGGATATTACTTCAGAACGTATTGATAAATTGGTTGAGACAGACAAAATTTCTGAGATGATAGGTAAGAATTTAAAAAATATAATTAAAACTTATCCTTTAAAGATTCAAGCGTATGAAGAAACAAAGCCAGAGAAGCAAGTAGGGACACCTGGGCGTTTTTATGTACTCTCGGGTAAAGTTGAAGATACTTCTGAACATCATTTGGCTTCAGTAGAAGCTCTTCGTAAAGGGGAGACATTTGACCAAGTTAAGGACACCCTTTTGCAGAAGTTGTCAAATGAAGAGGCTGATAAGGTGCTTCTTAGTGCTGTTAAGGCATTTAATGAGGCTCCTGCGGGTATTGTTGCAAATGCCATAGTTGTGCCTATCAAGAAGAAGGTAGTAGCGGATTTACCTGAGCCAAAAGTTCTTCCAGACTCAGATACGATCATCCCTCAGGTACAAGAATTCATGAATTTTTATAAAGGTGCTGAAATGATTGTTGATGTTGGTAAGTCATCTTCAGACACTACATTATTGGATATTCAAGGATTAGATATTAAATCTGGAATTGATAGCGTTTTATAGGAGTTGGTCTATGCCTGATAGTGAAAAATTTCTGGAAAATCTTGATATGAGTGCAGCAATAAAGAATCCTTCTGACCCTATACCTGCAAGTTTGGTCGAGGTGACTGTTGCTCAACCAGAAGAACTTGCTGATGATGAAATATGCCTTGCAATTAGAGAAGATGAATTGCCAGACACAGTTTTAAAAGCCGTTATTATGGGGCTTGCTGAAGAGCAGTCTTCCTTAAAGTCTTTACGTGTAAAGAGGCAGAATGAAGGAAAGGATTCTTCTTATATCTCTTTGAAGCGGGGGACATTATTAAAATTCATGTCCGAAACGTTAATACACAGGCAGACTTTGACGGGGTATACGGGGGAGCTAGATTTAAGAGGCCCTCGATTTCGGGAAGTATTTAAGATGCTCTTAGGTATTATTTCTGATACTCTGGAGGAGATAAAAGTACCTCCAGAATATAAGGAGATGTTTTTTCATGCACTATCAAGAAATCTGGAAGGTTGGGAAACGAGAGCTGAGAAGTTGGTTAAAAAGATGACACTGAAGGAAGAGGGATGAGCCTTTCAGAACTTTGTAAAACTCATATAAGTTCTTCTAAATTAAAGGATGAGACTGAACGAAATATTATAGAGTTTGCGGAGGCTCCATGGGGTTTAGGTATGGGTTCTATGCCTGGCGTTCCCCCTCTTTTTCCTGTTCAGAAGTTCATCTTTAAGACTTATTATAATATTCCTCTAGATAATGGTGATGAACGAAAGATCCTAATCAGAGATAAGTTTAATGAGAAAGATCGGTTTCTTTTTAATGAGGTGGAATACCTTAATTTTTTATATAATGAGGGTCGAATTAATATTAAAGAGGTTACTGGTGATCCAAAAAAATCACGGTCAAATTTAGTATTAGTCATAGGACGTAGAGGGTTAAAAACAAGCAGTATAGCTGTTTTAGTCAGCTTTGAAACATATAAGTTATTAAAAAAGACTAGCCCTCATGAATATTATAAGATAATGCCAGATGATGAAATACGTATGTCATGTGTCGCAACTAATCAGGAACAGGCTGGTGAGCTCTTTCGTAGAATAAGTGGCCATCTAGAACGTTCTGAATATTTTAAGAAATACCGTACTAAACCTACCTTAACTTATATGAAGTTGTGTACTCAGCGTGACATCGAGGAGTATGGCGTAGGTAAAAGGTCCTCTCTCCGTATTGTAGCTTCCCCGTGTACAGGGAGAGGACTTCGAAGTCACAATAATATCATCGCTATTCTTGATGAAATGGCTCATTTTTTTGAATCCGATACTGCTACAGATAAGTCAGATAAAGCAATTTTTGAAGCGGTAACACCTTCTGTAGCGAAGTTTACTTCTCCAGGGGGTGATCTTGATGGTAGAGTGATATGTATATCATCCCCGAAAGATCGTTCTGGGATGTTTTATGAATTATATAAGAGATCCATGGAAGAAAATTGTGAAGATTTATTAATGATTCAAGCACCAACGTGGGAAGTTGACTATACTCTGTCACCCAAATATATGAGAGCAAAATATATAGAGAATCCCGTTTCTTATATGAGTGAGTTTGGGGGAGAGTTTAGTGACAGGGTTTCTGCTTGGATAGAAAATGAGCAGATGTTAAGGATAAATATTGTCCCTGGTTTAAGATTAAAGAAGATGAGTTACGAAAGAGTACCTCACTTTATGGGAATTGATGTAGGATTGAAACAGGATGGGACTGCAATTGCAATATGTCATATTGTAAAAGAAATGGTTTGTGGGGTAGAAAAAGGAATAATTGAATTAGACTGTCTGGATTCTCGCTATGCAAAAGATGAAGATAAAGAATATTTCCATCCAGATGATATAGCAGATTGGATAGCCTCTTATATGGATAAATTTTATATCGTAAAAGGGATGATGGATCAGTATTACGGATTGGCTATGATTCCTAAATTATACGAAAAAGGTATAAAGCAGATTCAGGCTGTTCATGTCAGCCGTGAATACAGTTCAAGAGTTTATCAAAATTTAATGTCGAAAATGCTTGATGTATCACTTAAAATTCCTGATGATGAAGAGCATGTAGTTGATGGTAAAAAAACAAAAGATATCAATCTTATTAAAGAAATGTTAAGATTACGAGCTGTGACTCATTCAAAGTATCTGATTACTGTCAAGGCTCCTGATGTGAAGGATGCCCATGATGATGAGTCTGATGCATATGCTCGTGCCGTTTTTTTAGCAACAGAATATATGGCATCTGGAGGCGGTGTAGTAAGGAGTAACCAGGTAGAAGGGGCAAGTTCAAGAGCCAATTACAGGCAATATTATATGAAACAAAAAAGGAATGTCCTTTATACAATGAGACCTTCATCAGCCCTTCAAATGGAGGCATCAAGAAATAGACATTTTAATTCAGTCTCAAGTCAGCTCGGTTCTAGGAGGTAGAAGTGTCGGAAGTTTATAAAGGTGATTATGCTCCGGATTTATATAATGAAGAGAAACGTTATTATCTGTTTCAAGCTCAAGAGTTAGCGAATCTGACAGATGCTGAACTCCGGGATATGCATGATATTTCTAATACTTATGTTCGTCGTTCGTTGCAAGCTCAAATTGGTGATTGTGCAATTCGTGATGGTTATAAGATTGTTGAAAATGTATCAGATAAATCAAATAATTTTCTTATAACAGGAGGAAATGGGACACTCGATGACCCAGGATTATATTATTTAAAAGGGTACCGTCTCTTTCTTCTAGGAAATACTACTTATAAAGATCAAACAAATACCGGTAGTTTGACAGATGATGGTTATACTGAAACTGTTCTACCTTCTCTTACAACTCCTACAGGAGTCATGGCGACTCTTAATGATATAGCACTGAGTAACCCTTCTCTTATATGTTGCGGTGATTCCAGTGCCACTATAAACTCCTCAGACTGGGGTAGGAATTGGATAGAACAGAATAGTCAAACGACACAAAATTTATCTGGTGTTGCTTTCGGGGATGCTACTGTAGGTTATGCTGTTGGAAATGTTGGTGCTG
>Ga0307377_10007052_pt1 | contig 11678 bp, 11 predicted proteins | sample TR3MG_FD_202535 | JGI IMG/M metagenome (GOLD analysis project Ga0307377, IMG submission 202535) | Soil microbial communities from Risofladan, Vaasa, Finland - TR-3 | ecosystem: Environmental > Terrestrial > Soil > Coastal area > Acid sulfate soil | place: Finland: Risofladan, Vaasa | collected...
ATAAGAAGGTAGAACCACGAAATATTTATTATTTAGCTAAAGAATATTATGATTCAAATAAAATTGAGAGTTCTATTAAATATTTCAAGCAATATTTAAAAAGACAAGATGGATGGTGGGAAAATAAATATGAAGCAATGTGTTATTTAGCAAAATGTTATAGACATAAAAACATGATAACTGATTTTAAGAAATGGATTTTTGAGGGGATAAAACTTGAAGAAAGAACAGCTGAACCATATTATTTATTAGGTGATTATTATTTTGATAACCATCAATGGGAAAAAGCAATTCATTGGTATAAAATATGTTTAACAATTAATAGACCAAAAGATTTATTGGCTTCATACAGACCAGAATTCATAACTTGGAAACCACATTTACAATTATGTGCTGCTTATAATATGCTTGGCAATGTTAAAGATGCTGCATATCATAATAAAGAAGTTTTAAAATATAGACCAGCTGATCAAAGAGCAATTAGTAATAAACGAATTTTTGAAAATATTTCAACTGAAAAGAAAAATGGTGAAGGAAAAAGATTAAATCTTGGAAGTGGTGGGAAAACTATAATTGGATATACAAATGTTGATATTTTCAATGGTCCAGGTATTGATGAAGTTTTTGAACTTGATGAAATCCCATACATGGACAATACAATATCCGCAATAAATTCTGAACATTCACTTGAACACGTTGGATTCGACAGATCGGTAAAGGCTTTAAGAGAATGGTTCAGAGTATTAGTCCCTGGTGGTGAATTAATATTAAAGATACCTGATCTACAGCAATGTTGTGAAGAATATATTAAAAGACCAGTGAATAGTTATGAAAGATTATGGTATAAATATACAATTTATGGTGTACAAAAAAGCCAGGCTGGTGAACCTGATGAAGGACAATATCATAATAGTGGATATTCAAAATTAGAAATCGAAAGTGTATTAAAAGGTATTGGATTTGTTATTGATTATTGTGAAAATTATAATGGATGGGACACACCATCTGTAGCCATAAGAGCAATGAAACCAATTTCAAATATGAAAATTGGATGGATTGCACCTATAAATTGGGATGCAGCACAAATTAGAATTAGAGTATTAAATATTAATAGATGGTTAAGAGCAAGAGGGTATCAATCTGATATTGTGAATTATCCAGAGATAATAAATCAAGGGTATGATGTTGCTATTGTAGGAAAAATTTTTGATGAACATCATTATAAAAATATTAAGATGTTGAAGCAATATGGTAAAACAGTATTTTGTGATTTATGTGAAGATATTGTTAGCTATCCATGGGTTGATGAAATAATGGCAACATGCGACAAAGTAATATGCTGTTCACATGTTTTGGCTGATAAAGTAAAAGTTATTAATCCAAATACAGTAGTTATTGAAGATGCAATTGAGGTATAAATATGAAACTGCATTTGCTGGAATTGAGACAGTGCTCTTACGAGATGTGACCCTTAACTGGGAATGTCAAGTCGAAAGGCAATCAACGTAAGCTAAGAATTAGTAAGGTCAGTCCAAACGCCAAACGTGAAAATCGTGAAATGTGGGAATGCAGTTTCCTTTTAATAATAATTGAACAGATAGACATACACAATGCACTGTTCACGAACATTTATTTAATTTAACAAGGAGTAATAATGGATTACAGATCTCCGATTCGTGTTGGTGCTGATGACGCTATATGTTCTGCTACATCAATGAATGGAACAATAATAGGGGTATTATTTGAGAAGAAGGGCAGTGAAATAAAAAAAGCCCTCAGTGCAAGATTAGAAGTAATCAATGCTAAAATAGCAGAATATGATTGTGCTATTGCAAATGTTGATGAATTTATCACAGAAAAACGTGCAATATTAAAAGAACTTGATGAATATTATCAAGAAAGATGTGATACGAAAGATACAGAATTAAGGCCGTATCATAAAGAAGTTGACGAGATCACAAAAAAATATTTCAGAGACTTTGAAAATATTACTCAAAAATGTGAAGATATTGTTCTTGATCTAGATACACAAACAAATAAAGAAATAGAAAAAAAGGCAATACGTTTTGAGAAAAATTTTGATGAGTTTTCAGATGAATTAAAAGAATTTGATGAATTTATAAAAGAAGATGATGATCCTGTAAGAGGGATTGGTTATGGTGATACTGGTTTACATGGCCCATGTGGTGCAACTGGTATTCAAGGAATTACAGGAATACAAGGATTAAAAGGAGATATTTATTCTAGTGGAAATATTGGTATTGGAGGAAAACCTCCTGAAAAATTGTTGAATATCAGTTCTAGACTTGAAGACAGAGCCGTAACTAGAATGAATACATTAAGAAATATACTTGAAAATTATGTTACGGAAGTAAGAAAAATAAAAAATAAAATAGTAGTATTAGAAAATGAAAAACGTAGGCTCTTGTTGATGAAAAATAATATAAATGATGATAGAGATTATAAACTTGATCTCAACAAATTGTCTGCTTTTGGATTTGAAGATATTGAAATTAATTAATGAATATGGTGGGATTTTACTCCCACCATTATTAAAATAAAGGATTATTATGCTGAATGTATATTGGTGGGGATACGGTGGGCATGCTCATTTTGCAGAAGATTTAAGACCTATTATTAAAAAACTAGGCATGAATCTTACAACAATACATGAACATGAAAATGCTGATATAAAATGGAATAGACTAACAGTTAATCAAGAACTTGCAAAAGCAGATATTATAATCTTACCATGTAATTACACAGAACAAGATGCAAAAAGCAATAATAAATTAACACAAGCCCTATCTCTTGGAAAACCTGTAATTTGTTCACCTCTACCTGCATATTTAAGAATTAAAGAAAAATATCCAAAAGCAATGATAATTATAACTAATGATAATTGGGAAGAACAATTAAAATACCTAAGAGATGATGAAAAATTAAGAATAAAAATGGGAAAAGCTGCTATTGAAGCTGCAAAAGAATATTCAATCGATAACATGGGAAATAAGTGGTTAAATCTATTTAATAATAGTGAAAAGGTTGATATAGTAATTCCTACATATAATAATTTGCCATGCTTGAAACTTTGTCTTGAAAGCATAAGAAAATGTACTAGCTTTTTATATAATATTATTGTCGTTGATAATGGTTCCAAAGATGATGTAAAAAAATATTTGGAACAACAAGGTGACATTATGTATGTGAGAGTTGGAAGAATGAACTTTGCACAGGCAATTAATTTAGGTATCAAATCATCAAACAACAAATACGTTTGTCTATTAAATGATGATATAATTGTCAGCAAAGGATGGTTGACAAAGATGGTTGAATCATGTACTTGTGATATTGGAGCAGTTGGTCCCCTTTCAAATTGTGACAAAGGATGGCTTCATAATCATAGCACAGTTATAGGCGGGATTGGTGGAATTGATTTACAACCAGGAGTACACACAGTTAACCAGATTAAACCGATTGTTAAGGACATATATAACTATAGTCATGACCTTGGTGACAATCCAGAAACAGTAATACAGAACTGGATAGCTTTTTATTGTACATTGATTCCAAGAGAAGTAATTAATAAGGTTGGATATTTGGATGAAGAATTTGAAAATTCAGGGGAAGATGTTGATTATTGTGAAAGAATAAAAAAACAAGGTTATAAAATAATTCAAGATTATAAATCTTTCGTTTTTCATTTTGGTGCAGTAGGTAGAAAGATTGTTGAAAATGAAGATAAAGAAAAATATCAAAATGAACAAAAAGGCACAAGTGCATATTTACATCAAAAACTTAATACTAAAAATGTTGTTATTTATAGTGGTCATTCATGGGAAAGATGGGATTTTAGAAACGTAAGAAAAGGTGGAATTGGTGGTTCTGAAAGTTGGCAAATATATTTAGCTAGAGAATTTAGTAAATTGGGATATAGAGTTGTAGTATTTTGTGATTGTGCTGAATCAGGATTATATGATGGAAAAGTAAAATATTTACATTATTCAAAGTATAATAAATATATTGATGAAAACTATATAGATTATTTTATTTCTTCAAGAGTAACTGATCCATTACGTTTTCCTATAAGAAGTGGAAAAAATTATGTGATGATTCATGATATATGGTTATTAGGTGGAAAAGAAGTTGATTTACATATGGATAAAGTTGAAAAATATATGGTATTAAGTGAATGGCATAAAAATTTTGTTAGAGATTTTTATGGAATACCAGAAGAAAAACTTGAATTAACATCAAATGGTTTGGATTTCAATAGATATAAACAACCTAAAAAGAAAATTGAAAGACATCCATATAGATTATTTTATAGTAGTTCTCCTGATAGAGGGCTTGATACACTTTTATATTTGTTTGATTTTATAAAAGAGAAAATTCCAGATTTAGAGTTGCATATTTATTATGGATTTGATAATTGGGAAAAATCTACTGAATTAAGAAATGATGATGCAGGTAGAGCAAAAATAAAAGAACTAAAAGATGGTATGAAAAAAGATGGTGTATTTTATCATGGAAGAGTTGATCAAGGAAAATTAGCAAAAGCACAAATGTCTTGCAGTTTATTTGCATATCCAACAGATTTTGAAGAAACATTTTGTATTTCTTCTATAGAAGCACAGGCTGCAGGCATTCCTGTTATTTCAACGAATTATGCAGGTCTGAAAACAACTGTAGGTGATAGCGCATTACTCCTAGGAAATGGTGAAAAAGGATTTCCATATACAAAAGAATATAGAGAATTATTTGTAGATTATTGTGTTGAACTTTTAACTAGTGGTACAAAACGTGATGTATTGATTAAAAAAGGAAAAGAAAATGTTAAGCAATATAGTTGGAAAAATGTAGCAAAAAGATGGAAAGAATTATTTGAAAGTTAATAGCCTGCTTTTTCTTTTAAAATTGATGAAATAACTATTTCATCGAAAGGTATTTTTTCTATAAATATCATAATTGGTAAACGAGAAACAGCTTTTGAACTATTTTGTTTGGCGAGTTCATATGTAATATTTATTTTTTCTTCAATATTATTTATTGCTAATTGACGTTTCCGTTCTTGTCCTTCATCAGATAATTTCTTTTTTCTGAAATCTCCAACACGTTGTTTCAAATCTTCAAGTATATCTTTTATAATATTATTGCGTTCAGTATTATCTGCAGGCAAGTTATTATCAATCATGAGTGGTGAACTATATTTTCCAATTCTGCTGTACGCAGCTTCCATAAACATTTTTTCGATTGCATCTTGTGCATCTTTAACAGTTTTTTCTGATTTTGGGTCTCTCAATTTATTACTCCTATTTTATTGGAACCAAGATGGTAATGGTTTATTTTCTTTGCTTTTATTGCCTCTCCATGATTCACCGCCCTCAGTCCATTCTACTTTAAATGTACCTATTTTTTTTGTAGGATCAAATTTAAAATCATGAACCTTTATATCTACAGTACTATATGCATTCGAGCGTTCATCAGGATCTAAAATTCTTTTTGTTTCAAATTCATTTTCTATATCATCTTTTACTAATACTTCAACATCATGAGATGTTTTGATTTCTGGATGTGCAGAAAAATTAATAAATATATCCATGCTCACATCTGTTTGAATACCATCTTCACTCATTATATCAGAAAGACTTATATCATCTGCCAATCTATCCATTATTTCACCAAGTTTTTCAAATTCAGTGCTTGAAATTTCAACTTGACCATCTTCATCAAGTTTTAATTCTAACTTATCAGGCAATGGTGCTTTCATTTGGCTGACTTTATTTTTTAGACTTTCACATAAAATATTATCAGCTATTTTTTTTACATTTTTCATTGTGACTCCTATTCAAATTATTAAATATTATACTTTTAATAAAAAGAATAGAAAAATATGATGTGTTTAATAATATAAATTAAGTGAAGATTTATTAAAACTGTTTAAATAGGAATATTTTATGAGTGATAATCTAGTTTTTAATATGTTTCAAACTATAAAAAGTCTTAAAGAAGCATCTGATAGTTTACAAGATAGATTAGGTGTAATTGCAACAACTACTTCTATATTCATGTTTCAACAAATGGATTATAATCCAGAAGATACTAAGAATTCTGAAAAAAGAAAGGATTTTGAAGGAGTGTTGGAAAATATTAATAAATTAACAACCGATATAAGAAAAAATATTCACTACATTTCAAACATAATTGATACAATCAATAATTTAAATAAAAAAATTTAATATTAAATGTCTATTATATGTTATACGGAGACTCAAACTAATAAAATAAAAATAAAAAAATAAATGTACATTGTCTTAAAAAATGATTATATTATTACACCAGGATACATGAATTTTAATAGGATTTTTTAAGATGATAAATTTTGGACTGAATTGTTCAAGAATTTTTATAGGCTATGAAGCAAGTAAACAACGAAATATCTTGCCAACAGTATTAATGCGAGAATGAGGCAAATTTATATAAAGAGATTAAATAAAAGCCTCATTCTTTGATAAAGAGAATGAGGTTTTTCTAGGTTAGAATAAATGTAAGGTGAAAATTGAGCAAATTCATGCTCAAAACATCAGATTAAGGAGGCTTATAATGAACAGATCCGTTGTGGCTGAAACACCAAGTAACGTTCAGCAATTGAAACTTACTCCTGAATCTTTAATGTCTTTCATTTCAGGAACTTCAACAAACATTGGAAGAGGTACTTTCTATAATCTTCCAGCCGAACAACAGCAAGCTTTGGTTGACCAGCATGAAGTTGTATTCAAATCACTAAGACCATTTTATGCTTTGATGGCACTGCCTAATGGTGTAAATGATGTGAACAAACAATTGATCACATATACATTAGCTAGGAATACTATCAGAGAAACAGGTCTTAAAGATAATGAGCATTCTCCTCAGACAAAATGGGAAAATGAAGTTATCTTGCAGTGTTTGATGAATATGCAGCCTAACAGGGTTATGGATATCTTTGTTAAGCTTGGTGAAAAGAAAATTAACAGTAAAAGAACTCACTATTTTATTCATGAATGGCTAAAGAGAAACAAAAATAAATGGTCTCTTTGGGCAATCAAATACAGAAAAGATTTCACAAGAGTTCTTAGACATATTTACCAGTTGAAACTTTCGAAAGATAAAAATCTTTTAAATATTTGGAAATATTTGAAAGAAGGAAATACAAGAGGGTGTGACCAAATAATCAAAGATTATGAGGAAGTAAGAGCTGGAAATAAGAACAAGTTGGCAAAACTACCATCCAGTGTGGCTGAAGGATTCATGACCAAATTTGGTATGACTAAAGAAGCTTTCTGGGATTTATTTACAAAAAAGGGTGGTACGTTCACAGCTAAAGAAAAAATAACGAAAGCAACTTCTGTTGCAAAAGCTGGTGCCAAAACTGGTTTTGATATGAATAAGGCCCAATTGTTTGATTTGCTTGTATATCTTAAATCTTTAGATAGTCTTCCAAGAAAAGAAAGTCTATTAAGAGAATTGCTTGAAAAGAAAGGTAAAGATATTGCAGCAAAGTTGACATTCAAGTTGGAAAAAGTAGCTCTTATCATAGATAATTCAAAGAGTATGATTGGAACCAAAACTGGTCAGTATCATCCTCTTTTGAAAGCAACGGCAATGAGTTATGTGATAAGACATATTTCTGATGAATTTAAAGAATATAGAACCAATGGTGGTGAAGAGTTAATACCAACAGTTGGTGACCAGTCTAATTATGCTGATTGTGTAATGCAAGCATTGGTAGATGGATATGAAACCATAATTTTGGTAGGTGATGGATATGAAAATGCACCTTTTGAAGGAGCATTACATGAATTGGTCTGGACTGTCAAGAAGAAAATGGACAAGAAAGATAAATTCTTATTTATTCACTTTAATCCTGTATTCGCATCAGAATCTTTGGATGTTAGAGCGATTTCAAACCTTATTCCTCAGATTGGATTGAGAGGAATGGAAGGTCTTGATGAATCAATGTTCTTGGTTATTGCAAAACAGAAACCAATGATTGCGATGAAAAGATACATGCAATATTTGATTGGTTTACAGAACAGTAGAGCTAAAGAATTAATGCCAGCAGATGTTAAGAAATTGGCTAATCCAAGAACAAAATTATTGGACAATAAAATAGGAGGATAACATGACAGATGTAATGCAGATTCAGAGCTTGTTAAAAGGTTACAGAGTTGATAGAAATAACATGCAGACTGTTGGAAACATGTCAATGATTCCTATTGTAAGTGATGTTGAATTTACTAACGTTGCTAATGCTAATGATGTTGCATTGATGAGAGACCCAACATATAACCAGTTGGAGTTTAAAAATTCTTCAGGAAATATTGCTATTGTATTGCACGGATGGACATTGATTGATAACAATCAGAAAGCACAAGATAGAACTGTTCCTTATGCTCATTTAATAAAAGCAGCTAATGCTAAATTAGTTCCTGCTAACTGTGTTCAAAGCACACAGGCTGGAACTTTTAATGTAAGCAGAGTTGACCAAGATAGTTTCATGATTTTGCCACCTTCTTTGAGAGGAATTGCATTGAAAAAGTCAACTTTCGGTAATGCAGAAACAGGTGCATTATGGGATAGTTTGCATAAATGGTCAAATACTGTTGATTGTAAGCAGCAAGGTTTGACGGCTTTCTATAGCAGATTTCAGGATAAGCTTGATGAATTCGTTGCACAGTTTGAACCTGTAAGATTTCAGTTGGGTTCAATTGTATTGATCAATGGTGAAGTTGTTGCAATTGATTTGATGCCAAAATATTCTTCATGGAATTATGTTTGGAGAGCCCTAATCAGGGATAGTTATGGTGCTGAAGCATTGAGAATCAAAGATACTGTTGGTGCTCAAGTTGATAATCCTGTTATGGATACTGGAAATATCAGATCTTTTAGCTCTTTGTCAACTGCTTATAAGAAAATGAAGAATACTCATTATGATAATTTGCAGAATGCTTTCGGTGCTGTGGCACAATTAAGTGTAGGATTAAAGAAACAAGAAGCAATTGATGAGTTAACTTTGCTTAAGATTGAAAATGATCAATTTCTTGGTCAAGGTGTATTACATGGAAGTGATCACTTTGTCTACTTGTCCTTGGTAAGTTCAAAAGCACAGGTAAAGAGAAATAAACAACCATTTAAATCTTTAAGAAGGGACCCATATACAGATAGTGATTTCTTCTTTGGAAACTAAAAAAATGTTCAGGGTAAAACCTGAACATTTTATGAAAATTTTAAAATAAAAGTAATATAAATACATATACATTTTTTAAGGAGAAGACCCATGTCAGATAAAAGAAGTGCAAAACTCCATGAGCTATTAGCTGTGGAAAAAGATAAGAAAGGAACTGCAACTCGCATTGTCGATGAAACGGCAATGACGTTTCTCAAGAAACAGCAGCTTTTCCAAGGTTTTACCCGTGTTTATGATGCCAAAGAAGAAGGTGGTGGCGAAGCATTTGATGGAGAATTGTCAGATGTTGTAACAAATGTACCTGAAAAATTGGATTATTTTGACAATTACATTGTCAATCTTTTTGATGTTATTGTTCAGAAAGAATCAACAAACACAAAAGCAAAAGCTGATATTGTTATTGGAAACGGTGAGAAAGAAGTTAGTATTGCAACAGGTGTGCCAGTTGCGGCATTGGTTCAGCTTGAGAATATTCTTGAGAATATCAGGAATAGAGTTTATAATGTAATACCTACACTTGATCCTAAAAACAATTGGGAAAAGGATGAAAACAGGGGTGATGGATATTACAAATCAAGAGAATCACGTAAACGTAAGACCAGAAAGGAACAAAGTTGGGTAACTGTTGTTGAGGCAACAGAACATCACCCTGCACAGGTAAGAGATGTGACTAAAGATGTTCATACTGGTGATTGGGTTGAAACTCATTTTAGTGGAATGATGAGCCCAAAAGACAAAAGTGAATTGCTTGCTCGTTTTAGTACAGTTATTGAGGCTGTAAAACAGGCTCGTGCAAGAGCAAATGATATTGAAATTGAAAAAACCGTAATTGGTAACAGAATTTTCAAATTTATCAGAACAGGAAAATAACGGACAAAATATTCATACTCATATTTATACTTATATTGAGAAAATTCTCCAATAGTCTCTGCCAAAATACGCCAAAGTGCGTAGGATTTGAGACGATAAAGCCTTAATGGTGTTGGAGAGTATCAGACTATTGTGTCCCATATTAATAACCTTTGACATTTTGAACTGGACCTTAGTACGAGAATTGTTGCAACCATGTTAAGTCGTGGGTTCGATTCCCATCCGATCCTCCAAAGGTAATTTAACCAATTACCTCTGACGGATCGGTAACTCAGCTGGAAGAGTGTAACAATAATGCTAATCAACAATTACTCATTTGGGTTAATGTCAAATTATACGAAGCTTATTCGTGAAGAATAAATGGACTATAAATCCTTAGGTGGGGAGATTAGGATACAATCTCCCTACCCCATTGAAAACAAATGAAATATTTTTTATATAAACATGTGAAATAAAGAAATGGTAGTTGACGAAATTAATGTAGATCAATCACATTGTGTTCCTATTTTTGAGCGAGATAAAAGTTCAAAGACAATGGTTTTTAACGGGAGCGAAATGAAATTAACCCCTGAAAAAGCTGCTAAGTTTATAGTTCCTGTTTATAATGTAACAACAGAATTTCTTATTAGTATAGGAAAGATGGTTGAAAAATATAAAGATAGAAAAGATAGCATGATTTTAGTTATTCGACATGAAAAATTAGGATTTGGTATTTTATAATATACAGGAGAAATTATGAAAATCGTGAAAGCAATGAAACAAGTAGCTCGATTAAAGGGTGAAATTTCTGCAACAAAGAAAAGAATGGAGAAAAGTCTTAATACCTTATTTGAAAATAAGGATTTTGATGAGGAATTTCTTGAACTTCAAGATCTATTATATGAAAAAATAAAAACTCTTGTTGATCTCAAAACACGTATCATGCATACAAATGTTCAGAATGGTATGTTTGAAAAAATAATCAACCTTGGTGAACTTAAAAGTCATATTGAATTTGTAAGAGAGTTAGAACCAAAAACAGGTATGGTTATTGTTGGATATGAAGAAAAAGAAAAAACAGAATTTAAATCACAACTTACAATTCAACAGAAAAATGAATTAGTTGAAAGTTGTCAGAATGGAATTAACGAGCTTACGGATGAGCTTGATGATTTTAATGCAAAAACAAGTTTAATAGAAATGGATGTGACTGTCCGATTAGTAGACTGAAATTATTTGATGAACTTCGGTTCTGAGAATAATGGAAGTTGAAACCACACTTGGAAAATAAAGATATTGATACTCTATTTTTTGTTTTAGGTTGTGTCGGTTTTCAGTCATAAGTCATATGTTTTCAGTTTTAGTTGACGGTCACATTCCTTTTTATAATAGAGAGAATGAATGATGTTTGGCAAATTAATAAAAGCATGTATGAAGATTGTAAGATTAATTCTTAGGAGAAGACCTAAGAGGAAATATCAATCATTGAAAGATGACCCATACGGAAAAAGTGCTTTTTATTTCTTAGGTGATAAAAAAATGGAAAATTTAGATAGTAAAGAAATATAAATATAATAGGAAGTGGTTCTTTGATAAAATT
>Ga0307377_10007054_pt1 | contig 11678 bp, 13 predicted proteins | sample TR3MG_FD_202535 | JGI IMG/M metagenome (GOLD analysis project Ga0307377, IMG submission 202535) | Soil microbial communities from Risofladan, Vaasa, Finland - TR-3 | ecosystem: Environmental > Terrestrial > Soil > Coastal area > Acid sulfate soil | place: Finland: Risofladan, Vaasa | collected...
GTCTCGTCCGGCCTCTTCTTGGGCACTTCTGACAAGCTCATTTACGATCTCCTCCGGGACCAACTGGAACCCAGCATCTGACATGGCCGCAATCACAGCCTGTAACTCCACGTGAACGAATAACCCACGAGCCAGGGGGCCGATCACAAACTCGCTGCCCACCACCCGCACGTTGTCCGTCTGAATCTTGTGCATCACCCACTCCTGCCACATACGGGACAAGTACCCATCTCGGCCCGAGCACTCTCCAAGACCGCCTCGCGCTCAGCCAAAGTAGCCCTCAACGCCGACAGCGAACTATCCTGCTGGTTTAGCTTCGTGCGCAGCCCTGCCAACCGAGACGCCACCAAGCACCGCTCAATCTTGCCCTGCAAACCGACAAGCGTATCCGTTTCTTTGGAAAGGTCCCCACAATCGCTCGCTCGCAGGTCCACGAGAGCCCGCACCCGCAACAGCAGGTCCACACGCCCTCTGAGCGCCTCAGTGATGGGCTGTATGGCCGTTAGCGCGCGGTAAGTAGTCCGAAGCGACTTCCGGGCCGCTTTGACCTTGTGCCCCGTCTCAGCAAGGCTCAGGGCCTGTTTGACGGCCTGTACGCGGGATACCGCTTGGTCGAGTCCGTCGTAGCGCGTGAAAGCCTCTCTCTTGTCCCACAGGTAAGACAGCTTCCTAAATATGACCTCGCGCTCCTCTATAGCCTCCAGCCGCCCGCTCACTTCGCCCGCCGAAACGAGCGCCGCCTCTACCCCGAAGTAGCCCGCTACCTTGTCCTTGAGATCAGCCGATTGGGCCTCACTCTGCTTGAGTTCCCCACGAACCCGCTTGAGATCCCTCTGCAAGATCCGCATGGCGCTCTGTAGGGTACCTACCCCGCTCATCTTCGTAAGGCGGGACAGGCGGTCAGACTCGCTCTCAAACACCATGGACGGGGGGTCGAACTGGGTGCGGAAGTTGGGAAAGTATCGCTGCCCATTACCATCGAGCAACCCAGACAGGCCGAGCATGGAATCGACCACCTCCGGGGCCTTAGCGCCCACGTTCTTCAATTCCGTGGCTACGCCCGTATCGCCGCCAGTAAAGACCGCGTATGAGTTCTTGCCCGCCCCCTTGAGCCAGCACACCTGATCCGTGACGCCCTCGCGGTCCACCCACGCCGTCACCATGAACTCTTTGTGGCCGTCCCTCAGCAGGGGCTTGGGAGCAGAGTTCTCGACCAGCCCGCGGAGAGCCCTGATGGCGGCCGTCTTCCCAGCATTCGTGTCACCGATAATCGTGGTCACGCGGCCGAAACTGAACGTGGAGTCCTCGTGTGCCTGTACACCTTGAATGCGGAGAGCGAGCAGTTTCATGCGATGAACCCCACGCCTGGCACGAGATGGAGCAGCGCCTCTTGATAGGGCATACCCACCTTGTTCTTGATGATGCGGACCCTGATCTCTGACCGCTTCTCCCGCGTCTCCCACCCCTCGCCATGAGCCAGCGTCAACTGAAAGCGCATAGAGCAGTAGTGCTTCCAAGCGAGACCGCCCGGCGTATCGAACTTCTCATCCGCGGGAACGAACTTACCCTGGCGAGCCCCAATCACAGCCCGCCGCTGGTTCAGCCCAACGAACACCGCATTCGACTCTCGCAAAGGACGAAGAACTCGCTCAATGCACCGCGTAAGCCTAAGCGCCTCAAAGCCGGGCCGCTTGTCAGCCTCAATCTTGGACTCAAGAATAGCCGCTGGCTTTGCTGCCGGAATCGAGTCCAACACGATCAGCCCTGGGAACCCGTTGCTGAGCGCCACTTCCACGAGATCGAACCCTTCCTCAAGCGATTCCGGCTGAGAGAAGGTCATAAGGTTCTCGTCAAAGCTGAGACCAAACACCTGCGCGTAGTTCACGTCGAAAGCGCACTCGTAGTCGAGCCAGATCACGGGCAACCCCATGCGCTGAACGCTCGTAGCCAAGTGCATCGCCAAACTGGTCTTGCCCACATGCTGCGGGCCGAAGATCTCCACGACGCGCCCCTGCGGAACACCACCAACCATCGTGGCCGAATCCATGACAGGGATATTGAACGGGAACACGGGAACCTCTTTGCGTCCACCCCTAAAATCAGAGATCAGTTCCTCGCCATGCTTCTTCACGATAGCTGCATGAATAGCCGTCATGTCGAACTTCGACTCTATTTTGGTTTCACCTGGGGGCGGCAGGACGATATGTGGGCGAGCCGCGCTTGCTTTGGCTTTCGCTTCACTTTCTTTATTGGGGTCTTGGTCAACCTTGTCCTCGCCAGCCTTTGTATTACTTCTCTTCGCCACGGCTCTAGCCTCTCTGTAGGAAACACGCCAAGCACGCAACCAGCCATCCATGACAGCACGATCGCGTCAGCATCGTCTTCCTTAGCGTCCGTGAAAGGCTCTATACTCTGAGCCAACTCAATCACGGGCGTCTTCCCCTCCGTCTTCACGCGAGGGATGAAATGCTCTTTGCACTGCGGGCACTTTATCGCGTGCTCACTCATCAGCTTCTTCTGCTCACGCGCCTGCTTCTCCGACTTGAAATTACGGAGTACCGACTTGCAGCGTGAACACTCAATCCACACGTCCTTGCCCGTCTTCACGAAAGACCGCATGGTAGCAGGATGAATCTCCACCAACTCCTTACCAGCACAGGAAGCAAGCGCGCGAATCTCTCCAACGCGCTTGCTCACTTCGATCAGATACCCACTACCCCCAGTCGGGAACGTGTCCTCAACCCCAACATAGTCACTGAGGTCTATACCACTCTTCGAGTAGGAAACCCTTACGTTAGTACCGCGAGTCTTAGGAATCACGCCAGCGGCCACAACGCACACACCATACTTGGCTGAATCGTCAGTCTCCAGCACGGCCCAACCAGTACGGAATGAAATGTCGAAGCCGATGACACGCATCGCAGTTCCTCGTTAGGGGAGATCCATGAGAGAATCAATTCGATTGCGAGCATCCTCCATGGAAGCCTGCGGATCCGCGGGGGAGGGTTGCGCCGCTTCTTGAACAGGAACCGGGACAGGAACCGGGACAGGCGCTTGTACGGGTGTAGGCTGCGCAGGTTCCGGGGTAGCGACAGGAACAGAAACCTGCATGGGCGGGGCCTGGACAGGCTGCACGATCGGAACTGGAGCAACAGGAGCACTATCAGGCGTTGCTTGCGGCGGCGTAGCCATAGGCGCTGGGGCCGCTACGGGAGCCGCTACGGGAGCCGCCGGGGCAGCAACAGGCTGGCCAACGGGAGCACCCCAACCAGCACCTCCAGGCGCTGCAATCACAGTCTGACCAGCGGCAGGCTGACCCGCAAATGCCGCCTGACCCGATACGCGAGCCAGCAACTGATTAGCCTCATCAACAGTCAGCTTGCGAGCAATCTTGCCAGAAAGATCCTTCGGCAGCGTGGGGTACTGTTCATCAACCATAGCCTTGAGCGCCGGGTACTGCTGCCAATAGGGGGCACCGCCCGCGTAAGGCATAATCGTGTAATCCTGGAACTTCTCCTCGGTACACAGCAACTGGATGTCGATGCCCCGAAGGTCGCCGTCGCTTCCTAGAGACATGGAGAGAGCCTTCAACGAGGCGTACTTCTTTGCCGGGAACACCCACGGCATAATGCACCCACCCGTAGGCTGCCCAGCCGCATCGCCAATCAGAGCGCCCTGGGCTGTCTGGTTGTAGAGGAAGATGTAGGACGCGTACTTGATCTTCCACTCAATCTGCACCGCACAGAACGGGCAACCCTGCCCCAAACACTGAAAGTTACCCTCGTCCTCGACGCGGTGAAAGCGAATCGCCTCCGGAACCGGATCCAAGATAGCGATACGAGACACCTGCCCGCGCGCAAGAGACAACTTCGTAGTTGCCCCTGGAGGGGTCGTTTGCCAACTGTCAAGCTTTGCCATGCTAATAGCTCCTACTCATCAAAACCCAAACCGATACCACGTTCCACTTTGAGAGCCGCAAGTTGCCCAACCAGATCTCGTCGGCACCCATCCAAGTTCTTCTTCGCTGACTCCAGCATACCGAGAGCCGCCTTCATAGCGCCATAGAGGTTCTCCTTCTTCCTCAACACCTCAGCCGAGTTACCAGCTTTCTCCAAAAGCATCTCAGCCCGACTGTCTCTCTCTTCCTTAGTTTTGCCCTCAATCGGCTTCTCCTGCCCATACATGATGTTGCGCAGGGCGTCAACGCGGTCATTTTTGACAATCTCGACATCAAGCCGTGCGATCTCCACCCTCTGCTTATAATCCAACTCAGACGCACAAATCAAGTTCAAATACCCGCGAGCCATGCTCAATTTCTCATTGATGTTTGAAGGCGTCCACGTATCGCTCGCGCACACGTCCACCTTCATCGCAGACAGGAAATCCTTCACGCCCCCAAGGAAAGCATGCAACTCCTGCAACTGGTCAACCATCCCCATGATTCAGACCTTTCTTCATTACCGTAATGGCTTCTGCCCAGTGCACAATCCGCGCCGGGTCAATCAAGCCCGTATCCACGACTGCCGAATATAGTCCAACTTCCGCAAAGTAAGCGGTCCACCTCAACTGCTCTTGGAACGTAAGCGAGTTGATATGCCTTCGCTTCGGGAGCACGTCCTTCTCAAGATCTACCGTGATAGTAAACCCGTGAGAATAGAAGGCGTCGATGCCCCCAAGCTTTGTCGAGCGCGTAACGATCATGTCAGTAGCCCAGCCTTTCTCACGAACCCATTCAGGGCCGGTGCATCTTCCTCAAACCCCAGGCGCTTCCACTCGGGATTCCTCACCATAGCTGCCGGGTGGAACATTGGGAATACCCACACCCCATCCGGTCTCTTGAGCGTGCTGCCTCTCACGTCAGAGATCCGTAGCAGTTCGTCATCCATCACCTGCATGAGTGCGTCAGCACCGCAGGCAATAATGAGCGTAGGAGCCACAGCCTTGATCTCTTCATCAAGCCAACGGGCAGCACACGTCTTCCTCTCAAACGCTGTCGGCGCTCTGTTCATCGTGGTGTAGCACTTGAGCGTATTCGTAATCCACAACTTGTCCCTGTCAAGCCCGGCGACGGCCAACCACTCCGTAAGCATCTTGCCCGCGGGAGCATCCTTGACAAAGGGTACACCAACCGAGTCCTCTTGCCTATCGGGATTCCTGCCTACCACCATGATCTTAGACTTGACCTGCTGCGGAGGAACCGGAGCAGCGGCCTCTTTCCTCACAGGGCACGCCGAACAGTCCCTCACAGTAGCAAAGTCGATCTCCGCCTGCTCCACCTCTGGCTCGTCAAGCGCACGCATCTCAGCCCAGTTCTTGCCATACTCGTAATCAACAGCCATCTTGCAGTAGCCCTCAATGGGGAAGACCATCGCTTCCTCCATCATGGCCCTGTGCTCCTCTGGCGGTATTGAGTCAGGCACTTCACACAAGATCGAGTCATGCACTGTAATAAGGGGGAAGAACCCGTGACGCTTCCCCTGCTTACTGACCCGCAGGAAAGCGATCTTGTTGATGTCGGCCGCCGTTCCCTGAATCTTCGTGTTGACGCATGTGTGCTCCCAATAAGCACGCATCTTCTTGTTCATGCTGCCGATACCGTCAAGACCCTGCTCAATGATGCGCGGCCTGCCGAATTTGGTGTAGATGATGCCCTCTTCACGCCCAACACGGATCATCTCCTTGATGAACGCCTCAATAGCGGGGTCAAGAGCAAAGAAACGGTTCAGCAAGTCCTGCGCTTCCTGCGGAGAGATGCCGAGATTGCGAGCCAGCCCATACTTCCCAAGCCCGAAGACGACGCCGAAGCTGCACGCCTTAATCCGCTGGCGCTCGTCGTCTACAATCGTCTTCCAGTCCTTCGATAGCATGAACCCGGCCAGGTAGCGGTGAACATCAATATCGTCGTTGAACGCCTTCAGCCACACACGCGCCTTAGCCTCGCTCGCCAAGACCCGCAACTCGACCTGCGCGAAGTCACTCTCCGCAAGGTAGTAGCCGGGGCGAGCAATGAAGATAGACCGCACAGCCCCCTTCTTCGGCTGATTCTGTAGATTAGGCTCCTCACACGACATGCGGCCCGTAGAAGCGTGCACCGTCTTGAAGTGGGGGTGGATGACGCCCTCGTGGATGTGCTTCCACATGCCCTCCGCGTACGTGCTGTTCAGCTTCTCAGCCTTCTTGTACCGGAAGTAAGCCTCTACAGCCGGGTGCTCGACCCCCTTAAGCGCCTTCTGACTTACAGAAACCTCGCCACCATCCGTGAAGTTCGTCATGTAAAGACCGAGAGACTTGAACGCCTCAGCCACTTGACGCGGCGCACTCAGGTTCACGTCCGAGCCGAGCATCTCCTGAGCCTTCTGCATGGCCGCAGCAAGTTCGTTCTTGTACTGCTTCTCGATCTCACGCAATTTGAGCGCGTCTACACGAACCCCCCGCAACTCCACGTCGATGAACTTCTCCAGGTTCCCGATCTCAAGCTTGTGCAGGAACGTGTTCTCCCACTTAGGACCCCACAGAGCGAACAAGCCCTCAACGTCCTCCACGTCTTCGCACGCATAGGGAGCGATGGACTCGATCGGCGCGAGGCAAGCATTCTTGCTCTTACCAGCAGCCTGCACCAAACTCGTCCGGTTCTCGCGCCCGAGCCACTTCTTAGCAAGCGGCTTCAACCCGATCTTCTGGTTCGAGTCCGTGAACGCGGCAAGCACCTGCGTATCAGACCGAATCAGCGGACGGCACCCATACTGAGCCTGCAAGAACTTGATGTCAAACTTGATGTTGTGGTTGACGCACCGAACGCCGTTGAGAGCCTCGCACAGTTCTAACCATGCTTCCTCAGACACGTTCCTTGCGGATAGACCCTCATGCCCGCGAGGCACGTAGAACGACCACCCGTTCACGCGCACAGCACAGCCCGCAATCTTAGCACTCAGAGGACTCAACCCCGAAGTCTCCAAGTCAAAGATAACGAGATCGCTCGTTCGGATGCCGTCCAGCATGTAAGCCCACTGGTCTGAGCCCGGATCTGGTAAGCATCGAATCGGATCAGTCATGCGGCCCCCTGTGCCCATCGGTAAATGCCTGCGAACAACAACGCTCGTGACTCAACTATCTTCAATTCTGGAATAGACTCGGCCAACATGCGCAGGCCCCGCTCGATATGGGGTATTGGGAGCCTGCGCATGTCCGCGCGCACCGTGTTAGCGGCAACGCCTGAAACCCTCCCCTGAAGGGTCTTACGCTCCCTGAGATAGATATGGTGCCCAAGGAAACGTAGTAGAAACGCCGCAACGCGCCAGTGGACCTCCCACAGTGGAACGTCTGCGGCCGATGAAAAGAACTCCTGATACTTCCCGTAGATCAGCGCCTTCAAATTCAGCGCCTTCTCTGGGCATACCCACATAACTTCCCTCGCGTCCTGCGGCGTCCACCCCTCCGGTAAGAACGACAGCTTCCACAGTTCGCGGTCAATACGCCACGGGTCCGTTCCCGTGCACGCAAACAAGTACCAGAGTCCTTCTGCTCCCAGAGTGACGTACCGCTCAGCCGCCCTGTCCTGCAAATACTGGAACGTCGTCTGGATGTGATTCGTAACTCGCGGGCAGTTAGAAACGCTATCCGCAGCCTTCTTGAGCTTGGAGTACACCTTCTCTTTGAGTTCGCTCACTGGCCTCTGCGTCGTGATGACAACACGCTGCCCCGTAGCCGCGATGTCTGGACCAAGCGTCTCCCAACTGCGTAGGGCGTGAACGTCGTGGATGATGTACAGCGTAGACTCGAACCCCCCCGAAGTGAGAGCCCGCATGACAGCCGCCTTCGTCCGTGGCTTATCAATTTCAGACACGACAGCCTCTGGCCCGAACAGACGATGCTCGTAGATAGCATCCCGCACGTTCCGAGACACGAGAAAGTCGTTCTCACCTACGATCCACGTAATCCCCACAGCGCCCTCAGTAGAAATTCGTTGGTACTCCGCGAGTCGCGCATGATGCCAACGATCTTCGCAAAGAGAAACACGGATTCAGGTTTCAGAGACAGGGAGTAGGGGCCAGTAGCCCGCAGCAGTTGGCCGAGAGAACGATTGCCGTAAGTAGCGTAAATGTCGTTCCTGCCCCAGTAGTCAAGTTCAGGATCGAGCAGCTTCGTGAACAGTTCCTCTTCGACGTAGGTACCCATGAGGCGAACGATGCGTGCCCTGCCACGAAGCGCGTCCGTGACAAGTTCCAACTGCTGCGTCGCCAACACGAACGCCCCGATCAAGTCGTCCTCAACCGTCTTGAGCAACTTGATCTGTTCCTTCTCAGCCGGAAGCGGGGCCACGCACAGCTTCTGCCCGCCTGATCGGTAGCGTAGATAGTCCAAGCAGTTCGTCAGTTCCTCAACCGTATCAATGCTCGGACAGTACATCCCCTCATCAGGAGAGTACTCAGCCTTCGCCCACTCAGTAGCAGACTCCATGTCAGCCGTTACGATTGTGAACTCGTTTCTAGTCACAGAACAACCATGGGTAGTTGGACTTCCGGCACGCTTCTTGACTGCAACACTCATCGTACGCAAAGTCTGAACAGTGACGGAACCTCCCAAGTCGCGGGTCATAGTCACACGCCATTACAGAACCGCAATCGCCTACCTCCGGATTGCCGCAAGCCAAGTACGAATCATCATCCACAACAGCCACATTCTCCACAGACCCGTAATCGTTGTACATCCCGACACGAATGCGGACCTCGCCAGAAGGGGTAGGGTCAACAGAAGTGATAAACACGTCTACTTCCGCATCACGAGCAACCTCAAATTCGCTGTGAGTCCCGTATGGCGCGTAAGGATGAACCTTGCTAATTGCGCGGAGCCCGTTCAAAAATAGAGGCTTGTACTCATCAAACGGGAGCACGTCTATCTCAGGAGCCAGGACTACTCCCGGCAACTGCTCCACCATACTCTTGAGACGCTCGAACCGCTCCGCAAATACGGTGGTCTCTTCCGTCTCGTAGTGCATACCGCCGTCTTTGCGGATAAACTCGTGGCAGTCGAAGGCGTAGAACAACTTGGCGTAGAACGGGTCGATGAAGCCGCGCAAGACAACCACAGCAGGCCTTGACCATCTCCTGTCAACGGCCCAATCCATAGGCACGAACTTCCACTCGCTACCTGCCCACGTCCTCTTGTAAGTTCCAAGAACATGACCATCAGCAACTACAAGACGCTGCTCAGGCCACAGGGGAAATCCCGTGTAGAAATCCTTGTTGAATACCCTATCGCTGTCCTGCTCACCAAGATCCCACACCGAGTTCGTCTTCTGGTGACACTCAAACACGTCAGATTGAGCCATGTGCACCTCCAAGATAAAGTGGGCGGGCTAGTATGAACTAGCCCGCCTTCCAGCCGCTAGACCGCAGAAGGCGGGGGCGGGGGCGGTGGCACCGAAGCAGACACGGGTGCAGGAGACGGCTGGGGCACCGGGGCAGCTTTCGGAACAGGCGTGGGCGCGGGAGCCACCGCGTCAGCAGGATTCTCACTCGGAACGGGGGCGGGCTGAGGAACTGGAGTTACCGGAGCCGGGGTCGGAGCCGGTACAGCGGGTGGCTCGGTCGGAGCCGCCTCAGCAGCAGCCGGGGCGGGCGGGGGCGGGGGCGCGGCAGGAGCTACAGCCGGAACAGACTCAGGAGCCGGGGTCGGCTGCACCACGGGAGCGGGCATGGTCTTGCTCGCTGGGGCACAGTCAGACAGGGCATCGCCATCAGGGTCAATATCAACTGTCTCCACCACGTCAGGAACCTCAACCTTCGGCTTAGGGACAGGCGTAGGCGCAGTCTCACCACGAGCGATGGCGGCAGACTCCCTGGCACGCTGCTCACCAAGTTCGCTCAACACCTTGCCCCGAGCACAGGCGATGCCCATGTCCTGAATCTTGGGCATCATGTCCCGCACCCAGAGAATGATCTTGGCCTTATGCGGCGGCAGCAGAATGCCCTTGTCCGGCACGTAGAGACCAGCCTCCACGAGAATGTTCATCACATGTTCTTTGCTCAGCTTCTCATCAGCCAGATTGACCTTCACACCGAGCAACTTCAGATTCGATCGTCCCATCGGGGTCCTCCAAACGTAAGTCGTAAAAAAGCAACTGAATCCCTTTTACACCCTTTACTGCTGGCAAGCAACAATAAAGGTAGGAAAACTGCCCACTCAGGGCAAATAGCCGTACAGGCGGGGATCGTCACCCCTTGAGGCGCTCACCTCAGCCCAATTGTCGCCGGTCAAGATCGTGGGCAGAGCGCTCACCTCACCCACGGCGATCTCGACCCGCTGCATGAACACCTCGTCTGAGCCGCAGTCATAGTCCTCAGGCACGTCCAGCAGGATTGAATGGTGATCCACGAGTACAATGTCCACCTGCCCGTCAAATCCGCGGAACAGGCGCACAGCCACCGAATCGAGGATGTCCTGGCACGATCCGTGGGTAAACTGCGTGATGGGGCCGTAACCGGGGTCGAGCACCCGTTCAGGGCAGCAGGCGCGGCCACAGAGCGTGGTCAAGTTCTCTTCAGCAGACAGCACAACCTTGGCATCCATCGCATTCGAGACAGACAAGCCCGGGAAATAATCCTCACCTGAGCGCCAAACGATTACTGGAGACTGCCCCATACCGTACAACCACGGGAGGCAATCATCGCCATACACATCCATATTGTAAGCAAGCGCTTGGTCGCCTACACCGCACCACAGCGCGGCCTCCAGCTTGGGGTAGACCAAGTGAACAAGTTTGCCCCTACGCGGCTGAACAAACCTGCGGATCTCGTCTGGAAGCACGCCAACGCCGTAATCCGTGGGAACGTAGCGCCTCACGTCCGTCAAGTTGTACCGCCATGGGAGATGGCCGTGAGCATCCGCTATGCGCTGAAACAGGCGTGAACCCATACGGAAAAGGCGGTCGTAGCGCCTCCACTCAGCCAAGGTAGGCCCGGGCTCGGGCAACTCCTTCAGCACGCGCGAAGCCTGAGAATCGCCCGGCTCAAGATCGAGAGCAAGCGCAACCTCCACCCTACTGCGGGGGTTGAGAATCTCCCACTCGTCCCCCAACTGAACGGCCAGCTCGCTCGCGGAGATGAGCCACTCAGCGCACTCGTCCCGCAGCGCCTTGTGATCCAACTGAAAGCCTACAGCGCTCGTGCGGGTGCGAACGCGGGCAGCCGTCGCCTGATCCAAGAGAAGGGAGTTCATCGCTTCACCCCAGAATCACTTGGCGGCACGGACTCCATCTTGTCGAACGTCCACGTCTCGTACCCATCATCAACCTCCGGGTCAACCAAGTGATCCACCACGCACTTCGCAAGACAAGCAGGGTTCACGCAGAGGAACGTGCTCGCGTCTAAAGAAACCACGTCGTCATCATCTTCGTCGTAGACCTCAAGCCGCCCGCCGAACTCCATCTCTTCCCCACAAGCGGGGCAGATCATCGTCATAGCCACGTACCTCCGTATATCGTAAAGGAATCTTTTTCCATAGCCTGTACTGTACTGTACTTACTAGTATTACTAGTACTCACTAACTCACTCGCTAGCGCTCGCTCATTAGTTCGTTCCATGTAAGCCTGAAGGTATTGATAGAGAGAAGAAGAAGAAGAAGAAGAAGAGAAAGAGAAGAATGCTGCCCCTTTGGGCCAGGCCCTGCACGGAGATGCC
>Ga0307377_10007056_pt1 | contig 11675 bp, 19 predicted proteins | sample TR3MG_FD_202535 | JGI IMG/M metagenome (GOLD analysis project Ga0307377, IMG submission 202535) | Soil microbial communities from Risofladan, Vaasa, Finland - TR-3 | ecosystem: Environmental > Terrestrial > Soil > Coastal area > Acid sulfate soil | place: Finland: Risofladan, Vaasa | collected...
AATGGTTGCCAATACTAGAGTAGCTCCAATTCAAAACGTACAGGTTTACGAGCAGGGTTTCCGTGGCTTCTATGGTTTCGAAAAATACACTGACGCACAAATCGAAGCAGTAAGAGAATTATTGGTGTTTTGGAATGAGAGATATAAAATTCCATTGGATTATCATGACGATATGTGGGATATCTCAAATGAGGCGTTAGCAGGAAAAGCAGGTGTTTGGACACATGTTAGTTACAGAAAGGATAAAAGCGATTGTCATCCACAACCAGAATTGATTGAGATGTTGAAATCATTGAAGTAATGCTGAAAACCAGGAAACATATTATAGTGAAAGACAGGGTTGAAATATATAAGGATTTCGCCCTGAACCTACTATACTATATCCACAAATACTATCTTGATAGAGAGACTCTTAATAATGACCAAGACATTTGGAATCACTTCAGGTGGTGTTTTAATAAAGTATGTGCTGAGTTTCTTGAAGAGGGATTGGACTTCAGTAAAAACAAGGAATTGATGGATTACTATTATGGGTATTATTATCACCAATTTTATACTGCAACAAGTACTCAAGACACCTCACTAAAACACCTTGAAAAATTTTGGAAGCAGATTTTCGAGATAGATAAACAAAAGAATAAAAACCTGATAAATATTCTCATCGAAATCTATCAAATATATGACAAGTCTATCAACCAAGAAAAAAATATTCTTGAAATTGTTTAAAATCCTTGCATCTACTATTTATAATCATTATATTTAAGGATTAATAAAAAAAAATTCGAATTAATTCAAGATATTCAATTTATGGTCGTATTACTTAATATAACGATTATTAAAAATTACTTTATTTTAAAAGAAAAAAACCATTATGGCAAATTTAAAACTTGACCTAATTAACGAACTCAACAACAAAAAAATGTATGCTGAACTCGAACTCGTGCGTTTGGCACAAGAACCAAACATGAAATATAAAGTCAAAATTGACGGGATGAACGCAGAACTTGAAGCTATTGCTATGCTCAACGCAAAACTCGGATTAGTAGAGGAATATTTCAAAGAGCCTGTAGCACCACAAGGTGTACCTGCTCCCCCTCCACCTCCGCAAGAAGCACCAGCAGCACCGCCTCAAGGAAAAGTGCATCAAGGTCAGAGTCACGGAGAAGGATAACAGATGACATTTGCAACTGAAATATATCAGTTTCTATTTATAGCTTCCATTGTTTTTATGATGTATGTCTTTGGTGACCTCATCATAAAAACATATGGGAGATTTAGATTGAAAAACGACACAAGATTCGTATTAAGTAAAATCGAAAAAATATTGCTTTGGATTTCCATTGCAGTTTTTTTCACATATATATTTAGATAAATGAAACCAATTCAAGCAGCATTAGTGCCCACAGATGGTTACATCAAGTCTTTCACAAGAAATACTGTTGAAGGATGGTGGGAACTCGAAATCGGATTACCAGTAAATTGGGTTTACGATGAGAATATTAAGGTTGGTTGTGAAGTTGTATTTGAAAACGAAGTAGGGAAATTAGTTAAAATATTTCCCCAAAAAACCGATGTTGTTATTGATGACCTCATTGCCTTTGTTGAAGTTATAATTAAAACCAACGAAAGAATTGCTGAAAAGGAAAAGCAGTTCACTGACAAAATGCAAGAGATGAAAAGCATTTTGGAGAAAGAAGCAAAACAATTTTATCGAGAGCTTGATGAATTAAAAGAAAATTCATTCAAAAAGAACAACGCTGATTTCGCCAAAACCGTGGGAACCCCAAGAAAACCAAGGAAACCGAGGACCCCTAAACCAAAACCAGTTAGTGGTGTAGATGAAACACCCGTGGAACCAAAAACAGGGACAAGCGTTACAAGTAAAAAAACCAAAACGGTAAGCGAAGAAACAGAAACAATTGATTCAAAAGAATAATCAATATGACTGAAAAGCATGAAAATTTACCAATCGAAGACGAATTGGTTGATTACGTGTCCTTGAGCAAACATCTCAAGGAAGATACAGATAGAAAAAAGAAACAACTTTCCACAGAATTTGATGTTATGGGTAGTCGATATGTTCAGGAAATCGAAAGAAAGAACAAAAATAAAGCATTATCACAAGTCAAATTAATTCCATATATACTTAAACATCGTGGAGATATTTACGATAAGGACGAACTCATGTCTTATAGTTTTGAGGATGTGCAAGACATTTATAGCGAGATTAAGAAAGAAAAGAAACCTGGAATACTAAAAATTTTTCATTTCATTTTCAATATTGAATAATTTTTACTATATTGCAGGACACAAATAAATTTAACTATGGCACAACTATTTGAAGACGTTTTTAATCCCCAAGCCATATATGATATGGTATTTTTTAATTCGAAAACCGTACTGATTCATCAGCAAATTGAAGAATTGAAAAAGGAGAACAAAGCAATGTATAATCGTTGGGTGTATTTGGCGAAAAACAAACACAACGACAACTATCCAAAAAACACAAAAGCACAAACAGTGTATGAAAATGAGGCCCCTAACTATCCTGAGTTCAGTAGGATTGTTGCAATAACATATGCAAAGGTTTACATGGATAATGGCGTGTTGAAGCGTTACATGAAAAAGATTCTGAATGAAGATGAATTTGTCGTTCTATCCGAATTCCTAGAAGAATTGTACGAGATGTCAACTGAAGCAATTCAATCCAACCCACACTATTTTAAAATATTAACAGGACACAATATTCTAAATCATGACATACCGCTTCTAATAAAGAAATGTCTGCAATACAATACTAAATTGGGGAAGGGTGTGCCTTTAATCCTTAAAAGAAGTCTTGGTGTTAAACCTTGGGAATCAGGAGTGGTTGATACGGTTGACGTTTGGAAATTCAATGGTTATGATAGAATGCCATTAATGTTAATCGCTGATTATTTGGGGTTAAAGAAAACCGTAGACCTTCTACCACCCGAAGAGGTTTCACAAAAGTATTGGGAGATGGTTGAAACTGATAGTGAAAAAGCATTGGAGTTCGTATCGTTGCAATCAGCAACACAAACAAACTTAGTTATTCAGTTGATGAATACATTGAGGCAGTTGTAATTTCATTTTTTATTGAGTAATTTTTGATGGGTGAGGCATATGTTTCACCCATTTTTTGTATTTATTAGTATGAAAAAGAAGAGGGCATGTGTTATTTCTGGTGGTGGTAGTTGGGGAGCTTATGGTGGTGGTACACTAGCGAGACTGAATAACGACTATAATGTGATAGTTGGGGTTTCGACAGGCAGCTTACTAGCACCCCTTGCAGCATTACGTGAATGGGAGTTGTTGAAAACGGCCTACACCAATGTTGAATGTAGCGATATATTTGATAAGTGTTGGTATAAAGGCAGACCACTAAGCAAGGATGGTAGGTTGAAGAAATACCCAATAATGATGACGTTGTTACTGGGTCAGAAAAGCATTTGCACCTCAAATGCATTAAGAAAGACAATTGATAAGTTCTTTCCTGAAGAACATTATAATAAGTTACGAAACAATGGGAAGGAAATCCTGGTTGGTACACAAAACTTTTCAGAAAAACCCTCAAAAATCCACTACTTCAGTTCAATGGATGAAAACTATGTTGATTTCAAAGATTGGATGTGGTGTAGTGCTAATTTTCCTTTCTTCACATCTTTGGTTAAAAAAAGTTGGCGAGACAATGAAGGAAACTTTCATGTGGGTTCATGGAGTGATGGTGGATTGACTGATTTGGTAGGACTCGACCAATTAAGAATGAAAGGTTATAGTGAAATTGACATCATTCTGCACCGAACAAAAGATGTTAGTAGGTTTGAAGGAAATAGAATTCACAATCTCATGGAGAACGTCACCACAAGTATAGATGCCATGCGATACGATATAGAGTTCGAATATTTTTATGAAAAAATAAGAAAACTTAATAGGGGTGGTGCGAAAGTAAGCGTTTATTGGTTACCAAGGAAACTTAGTGCGAATTCAATGGTGTTTAATAAAAATGAAATGAAGGCTTGGTGGGATGAAGGATATGAAACTGCGTTAGATTCACATCGAATTGAGGTGTTCGAACCAATTAAAAAACGATTTTAAGCCGTTTTAACGGTGATTAGGTCTCGAAGGTCTACTGGTAGGTAATCGAAGAGATAATCCCTAAAACCCTCCCAAAAGTTGTTCTCTGATAGGAATTCAACCCTATCATTAGGACTGAGTTCATTCCAGAACTTATTCGCATTGGAATCTGATTTTTCGTACATGATTATAAATACTATGTCGAATTATTTTACACCCATGTAAGATGCTCTGAGATTTTACCCTCAAGATACCCCAAATCATAAATGTTATCGAATTCTTCTTCACTTAAATAAGCTCTGCGCATCTTACCATCTCCATAAAGAAGAAATTCATTCATATCGGTTATCGTATTGAAGAAAATATACAGCTTTCGATTTTCACGATAAATATAAAGTAAGCTATCGACCCGATTACCGTCTTCATCAACATTAAGAAGAACACCCAACGCATTACTTTTGTTGGAGTATTCTTCTTCATGTGCTGTTTTAATAAATGTTTTCATACTACAAATATAATGAAAATTAATTCATTGCCAATAGTTCATCTGTAATATGGGTATAAAAATACCCTAAAGGGTCACGAGGTTCACCGTTCTTATGAATTTCATAGTGCAAGTGGGGTCCCGTGCTCCTACCTGTGTTACCAACAGTACCAATTATCTGATTCTTTCGTACCCATTGACCTTTCTTGACCGTGATTGTGCCAAGATGAGCATAAAGGGTTTCAAAACCATAACCGTGTTGGATGACGATTCTATTACCATACCCGTATTTCGAGTACATAATCTTAACAACACGTCCCTGTGCAGTCGAAAATACCTCAGACCCAACGTTAGCACTGATGTCAATACCTTCATGGAATAACACCTGTTTCTCCGTTGGATGGTCACGCCATCCGTAGGGTGAACTAACATAAATAAAGTCCTTGGTCTTCACAGGTGCAATTGTTGGGTAATGAAGAATTGCATTCTTATTATCCTTAAACAGATGTGAAGTTTCTTGTAATTTAATTAATTGTGTTGCAAGCATTTCTGCTGCATAAAATGCTCTTTCATTCACTTCAGTAAAAATACTGTCGTGATTTTCAATTGCGAATTGAGTGCTGTCGTTCTTATATTTATAGAAGTCTGTGGTGTCATAATCAACACCTAGAACCTGAGAATATAACACCATATCATATTCATTAATTTGTTCTGCGTAGGCTTCCATTTCCTCTACCTTCTTTTCTAATTCCTCTAATCCCTTTTTCAATTCCATGTTCTCGGACTGCAAGCGTGAATTACTCATTCGAGCAACACCATCATTACTTGCCTGCATTGGTGCTGAAAAACCACCAATAACAGTTAAAATAGCAGCCATTATTAAAATAACGACAGCAATTTTTGCGATAACAGATTTTGTTTTTTTCATAGATTTTTATTTAATAAGATTATTTTTTGGCTTGATAATCAATCAGTTGCGCTCGGCAACTTGTAGCCAACCGCCTGGAAAACAGGCTGTATTTAAATGAAAATGCCCAGAAAAGTTGAGTCTTCTGGGTATTGTGAGTTTCAGTTGGTTAAAACCATCCGAAGTTCGTTTTGGGGGTATTCCCCTTGTTAAAAATTTCAATATGTTAAAATAAATTTTCATTATTTCGTATATATAAATACTAATTTTTTATAAAAATGCCACTCACTCAGTTTCAAGCTCTTGAGAGAACATTTGTTTTTCTCTCAGTCTTTCAGTTATTTTTTCGGGTGAAAAAAGAAATAAAAATGATTCATTTATCCTACTAAACCCACACTTATTGGCGACTGCAAATAGCTTATACTCATTTAATTCCGTGTCTTCTTTCTCAAGCAACTCATTAAGTGAATAATATTCTGTTGCGGGAATCGCCTCACTATTCCCTCTGAGTTCTTCTTTAACTTCAACATACTTACGGTTGAAATAGAAATCTGCATCAATTAAATTGTTTTGGAAGGGTTTAACAAGCATAATAATTGCAATGCCCTCACCATAAAAATCCCTGTAAAGCATTTCAACGAACTCTTCGGTGATACCACGCTTACGATATTCTTTGTTTATGATAAACGTGTGAACCAAAACAATTTTACTATACTCTCTAATATTAATTTCACCCTTTTTAATCACACCAACCAATTCCTTATACGTATCTTCAAACGCATGTTCTTTAATTAATGTATGGAAATCAACATCAAATTCACTACCTAAACCAATATTCCAAACAGATAAACCGTATTCGCCAACTGGACGTGGTGGTTTACGATTGGTGAGCCTGACTTCACTAACAGTTCCATCATACTCGGTAATAAAATTTTCGTTGGTGTTGATAATATCAAAATTCTTGCGATAACCTTGCGTTTTGAATGTGATATTATTCCACAGATTCCAATCCTTCCTCTTCATAGTCTGCAAATATATGTAAAATTAAAATAATGTGCAAGAATTACATTAATTCGTGCGACTTTCCCATCCTGCCAAGTAGGTCTGTGAAATAATCTTTTATCTCTGTAACAGGCAGATATTCTTTTGGTTCGAAATTTTCGTCAATCCAGGCTGTCCAATAAAGTTGAATACCGAATCTACTCATGTCGGTTATGAAATCATCAATTTCTTCAGGCATTGACAACATATAAGCGGTACTGTCTGCGGGTTTATTTTTCTTGAGAGTGTAATAGGTTGGATAAAATTCTAAGGTGTGTTCATCGCTTACGAATTTAGTCCATCCATTTAACTTTCCTCTTTCACGCCACCCGTCAAAATGTGTGTCAAGCATATCGGTAGTGAAAGGATTAGCGAGAAACTCCTTGAACTTCTCGCTTCCTTTTGTTAGTATATATGGAACTGCTTTAATCATTCTACTGCTTTCATTTGAATATTAGGTTTATATGTCCTGTATGTCTCGTCACCGTTTGGAACAAATAACACGACATCCCAACGATAATTATAACCATCATCTTGCACTTTGGAATAGAAATTCAGGAACTTTATCTCAACAATTCCGTTTTCATGGACACGAATATCGTGACGACCAATTCCCTCAATCAATCCATCAAGGTCATTAGTTCGTTGATAGGTGACATCATATGCTCTTGTGTCGGTGTTAACAAAATCGGTTTTGACTGTATCGGAAGCCTTCACCCATCCACTTTCATCAAAACGATATAGGAAGATGCTCCTTTCCTCAATAACTTCGTCCCAATCCTTATAATCTAAGGACGTATCGTATGACAACATGAAGGTCTTACCATATGCTTTAAACGAGTATGTTATACTTGGAGGGAATTGTACGTTTGGGTCAAAGTCTTTGTCTTTCGGTATTCTTTCGATAAGTGGTAGGCCCTCGAACTCACATCCACCGATATGCCATCCACCAGTTTGTCCGAAAACACCTGCTGAGAGCAGTAAAATCGCTATAAATCCGAATAAATTTTTCATGTCTTTATCTTTTGATTATAGTGATTATACGAAAGACAGGCGAAAATGTTACAAAATATCGGATTATTGTAGCTCAAACTCACCAACAACCAATACCATTAGGTTGGCTGGAACTTTCTTACCTTTCCATTCGGTGTTCATGATGGAAGTTATTGCGCCATCACTAAGTAAGTCACCGACAGTCATCCATGTTCTGTCTTTCACCTCAAAAAGAATTTGATTGGTGTCACTGTCAACAAATTTAACAGTTAGTCTAGGGGTTGATTTTGCGTATTTCATACTTCAATATCGTTATCGTAGTTTATAAATTCATCCTTATTTTCCTGTTCCATTCGTTTACCTAATGATTGGAATCCCGCTATTAGTTTAAATACGTCAAACTGCAACATTTTCGCAATCCAATAAATTGCTGCAATTTGAGGATATCCTAGATTACCAATCAATTGGCTTAGAAATAGTTTCCAAACAACTGCAATTACCAATCCAACAATAAGTGCTTCCAAAGCAAAATATCCCATTACGGGAAACACAAACAAGATGTCTTTAAATTTATTATCCATATCAATTTTTATTTAGTGTCAATTTTTAATCCCATTTCTTTCATTTTAAGCAATGCTTCTGCATTACCCATCGCATCATCAACAGGATGATGTGTGTGTTTCGTAGTGCGGAGTTTCTTCCATCCTGCCCACATGTCTTTCACCATACCACAGTACAAGTCACCAATTCTTCTGGATGACCACCCAAATGGGTTTGCCCCATAATATCTGAGGAAGTAATAATTAATCCAACTGGCATCATAACCATTGTTATCTGAAATCAGAATTGGTCTACCTTTGGAATGTTCATCGAGCCAATCTGCAAAATCTGACATGACCTTTACAGGGTCATCAAATTTCTCATGCTCTTCCCTACTGAACCCACTTACACTAAGTGCTCGTTCATCGTATTTATCTGATATCGGCTTGGTCTGTCCATAGAAAGTGGTGTCAAGTTCGGGGGTCAATTTGACCACACCAAAACACACCATACTATTGGTTCCAAGTAAACCACCATCACTTTCTACGTCTACTACAAATAAACTCATAATATTTTACTTAAAATTTTTTCTTTAATTCCACTTTGTTTTATACCTTCATTTGCTCTTGGAGTCCTAACAAAATGTTCCTCAGAAATCCAGGGACTCAAGTCAAGGTCGTCAATGGCAATCCAATGTTCGACTTCGTGTTCATGAACATACTTGAGTATTTCATCGGCACGACAGTCATCTAATTGTGCAACCGATTTGAACTTAGTGCCCCAAAGGTCAGATGTTATATCAGAAACAACAGCATTAATGGCATTCCATTTGAATATCTCATTCATGACTTCAATACTATACTTCTTTCCCCAATCACTTGATAATATAATAACGGGGTTTGTTTTTTCAAGAATCTGATTAAACACTTTTACACACTTTTCGTCAAAACGATAGCAATCATACATTTCATGCCATTTCTTTCGATTAGTATAATATTGATGGGTAGTCGCCAACACCCCATCTATGTCTAAGAAAATGTGTAATCTAGAGTTCACTCAATAATTTTTTCACGTGGTCAATATGTTTCTTTGCCATCGGCTTTCCACAGGTGTTCAGTTTAATGAACGAGTCAAAGATAGCTTCTTTATTCGGATTTTCCAAGTACCCAAGAGTAATTGAATGATTTCCGAATTTATGTTTGTCCATCCTTGATAATTCTGAGTAGTAATAACCATTATACTTAAAACGGTCTTCGTAAAAATCACGAATGGCTGTCAGACGTTGCTTACCATCAAGAACCTCATAGAAAACATCAGAACTGTAATCACGTTGAACCAATACGAACTTACCTATATCGATGTTATTGAATATGCTATCAATAAGAGCAATTTTGTCTGCGAGTTTCCAAACATGGTCACGCTGATATTCGACATCGAAATCGATTCCAGCACGTGTAATCATATGAATAAGAGAATCAACGGCACTGTTGATTTGACGGATAAAATACTTTTCTTCCTGACGAAACTCAGTGTCCTTGGTTACGTAGGGGTGGATATTATGCCACTCCTGAATATGTAGTTCATCCACGAAACTTGAGGGGTCTTCACTTCTCCCACGTTTTACACCAAGACATTCCACACAGTAATAATGACCATCATGATAACTTTCCTTGATGTAACATTCTTTGTGCGCACCCAATTGAACACGTTCACCGATTTTAAATTTGCGATGACGTGGGGGTTTTCTCAGGATTCCGAGTTTAATTGCTTTCTCGAAATCACGAATTGTAGATTCATTTAACTGCTTCTGATGTTCTACGGGGTCTATCTTTTTATTACGTGCCATGTCTGGTTATACGAAAAGGAAATTAATATGTTACAAAAAAAGGGTAGAAACTTTCGTACCCACCCTTTATCACTGTCATCCTGTTGTTCTTATTCTTCAGTTTTTTCGTCACCATCTGTCTTAGGAAACAAAATCTCAGCAATTGCCTGCTGAAAAGTTGCTTTCGGAAGCGCACCCATAGCCATTTGAGGTTGACCCTCTAATGGGATAAAAAGAATACTTGGAATACTCTGAATGCCAAAAGCAGCAGCCAATTCATTCTCTTTCTCGGTATCGACTTTATAAAAATCAATGCCTTCATTCTCGGTATCAAGTTCTTCGAGAATTGGTGCGATGGTTTTACACGGCCCACACCAATCAGCATAAAAATCAATTATTGCGGGTTTCTCACCCTTGAACGACCACTCTTTGTTTTGTGTGTAGTCAAACACTTTTTCCTTAAAGGTTTCTACTGTTAAATTTTCCATTTATTATTGTTTTAATTCAAATTATTTTACCCACGCACTTGTTTGGGTCTATTTAGTGCTCTCCATGTCTCAAAACAATACCCAATTTGATGTTTACAATCGTCAATTGGGTCGTGTTCAACACCAATCATAGGGTAATTAGCTTTAATCTCAGGTTTCAATGCCACTAATGTTCTTACGTCCATTTCAGACCTGAAATACCAAGGGTTTTCAAGATGACATGCTGCGTAAGCATCTTCCAAAATACCGATATCAAAACGTGCACCGTTTCCCCAAATCTTTACTTTATTAACACAATCTTGCATCCAGAAATCAAATGCACCTAATACTGAAGGAAGATTTTCACCCTTATCATAAATCCGTTTCCGTGCTGCTTCACTTTGTTGCAACCACCAATAAATAGTGCTGCCTTGAACTTTTAAACCGACATCCAAACAGGATTGCAAATCAACAACTTTATAAAATTCACGTCCTGTTTCACCTGTTAAGAGATTAAATTCAACAGCACCGATAGATACGATTGCCGTATTGCTTTTATTGCCCATTGTTTCGAGGTCGAGCATCACATCTGTGTAAATCATAATTTTATTTTTAGTTAATAATGACGATAAATGTATAAAATATTAGCCAAAAAAGCAAGTATAATTTTTATACTTGCTTTTTCCAACCATGTATCTCGTCAAGTTCTGCCCAAAAATTATCCAATACTTCTTGGTCGAGATACTTAGCATACCATTTCAATGCTTTCTTAAATATTGGTCTGCGATATTCATATTCCTCAACGTATTTCTTATACATTGAACTACCATTATCTTTACTATAACGACCATTGGCACGCATATCAGCCATCTTTACGATAATGGCAACATAATCCTTTACGGTCTTACCCATTGTAAATAGGTGACGCAGTAAACGGTTTTCTTCGTGAACGTCAGTCACAGCTAATACAACTGATGCCACACGTCTGTTACTTGCATCTTTTACATCATTGAAACTGAGTTGAGCGTCTTCGATGAGGTCATGTCCACTTGCACCTGCACGTGCTATAATATAGTCCTCATGTTTTAGGAACACGGTTTCATATTCATCGACACCATCTTCAACCATAGTTAAATGTATGGAGTATGATTTTCCGTCATAAAGACAATTAGCGTCTTCATGCGCTTTTCTTGTAAAACTACCGAACCTAACTAAGTCATTATCGTTTCTTATCATGCTTCTTCTTTTTAAATCGTTCAAAAAATCCGTTTATCTTTAATCTCAAATATAAAAAACTGAGTCCAATAAATGTAAACATTGCCA
>Ga0307377_10007057_pt1 | contig 11673 bp, 10 predicted proteins | sample TR3MG_FD_202535 | JGI IMG/M metagenome (GOLD analysis project Ga0307377, IMG submission 202535) | Soil microbial communities from Risofladan, Vaasa, Finland - TR-3 | ecosystem: Environmental > Terrestrial > Soil > Coastal area > Acid sulfate soil | place: Finland: Risofladan, Vaasa | collected...
TATCAATTTCCTTTATTTGGTTCCCTTATTTTGAATTAATGACTTTAACAATATTTATTGGAGGAATGATTCTTGGACCTCTATATGGTATAGCTTTAGCAATCTTCTCAACGTCGCTTTTTGAATTAATAGCAACTTTCGCTTTAGGACCGGGTCTTCCAATATTTCCTTTCAAGATTATTGCTTTTATAGTAATAGTCTTAGCTGGATCGCTTATTGGAAAAATCTTCCCCGAGAAAACGACTTTTTCATGGAGAATATTCATTGCTACTTTAGGTGGTCTACTTACTTTGATCTATGATTTGTTGACCAATTTTGGGATGATCATATTCTTGAACTTACAATTGATTAGCTACTTCACAACATTAATTGTGGGCTTACCTGTAACAGCAGCACGGGTAGGAGCGAATACAATCATATTTGCCTTTCTACCAGAGATATATAATCGAGCAATTAATCCCATCTTGAAAAATAGTCAAACTCGTAGGAGAGCTAAAACCATTCAGACAAAAAATTGAAAAAAAAGTTGAATAATGCTTAAAAAAAGAAAAAAGGAAAGGATAGTAACTATTTTAAAGATGATTTAGTAATAACAGAATGCTTATTGAAGTAAACTGAAAAAGTCAGTGTAGAAAGTTATAATTTCGGTTAAAAAAACCACAAACCGATAGTAACAAATTAAATAGATAAGTATTGTTAATTAAAAAGAAAATGAAGGCGGAAAGCCGAACAGATCTTGTTTCGGAGATAGACTTAAAATGAGTGATACAGCATTTGAGATAGAAATGCGCCCACCAGAAGAAGAAGGCGTTTTGTTAGACGTCCGAGGTATTAGGACCTATTTCTTCACCGAAGAAGGTGTAGTAAAAGCAATTGAAAATGTTAGCTATAAAGTCTACGAATCCAAAACACTTGGAATTGTAGGTGAATCTGGTTGTGGAAAATCAGTTAGTGCATTATCAGTTATGGGAATCGTCCCTGACCCCCCCGGAAAAGTTATTGAAGGCCAAGTATGGTTCCGAGGTGAAGACTTGCGACAAAAGTCTGATGCCGAAATGAGAACTATTCGAGGAAACAAAATTGCTATGATCTTTCAAGATCCTATGACATCTCTTAATCCTGTTCTTACTGTAGGAGACCAAATCATGGAAGCAATTAGACTTCACCAAGAAGTCGATCTTCAAACTGCAAGAGAAAATGCTATTAAAATTATGGATCTTGTAGGTATTCCGAGTGCAGCTGATAGAGTTGATGATTATCCCTTTATGTTCTCTGGAGGAATGAGACAAAGAGTTATGATTGCTATGGCTCTTTCATGCAACCCAGAATTATTGATTGCTGATGAACCCACAACAGCTCTCGATGTAACAATTCAAGCACAAATTTTGAATATTTTCAAAGCAATTCGTAATGAATTTAATATGTCTATTATGTTAATTACTCACGACCTTGGTGTTATTGCGGAGTTGTGTGATTATACAACTGTTATGTATGCAGGTTATATTGTAGAATATGCTACTACAATTGAATTGTACAAAAATCCAATGCATCCTTATAGTATTGCTTTGCTAGGCGCAATTCCAAAACCTGAAACACGTAAAGATGATGATTTAACAATTATTCCAGGATCCATTCCAAACTTAATCAATCCACCAGAAGGATGTAGATTCCATCCAAGATGTTCTCATACGATGGAGATATGCAAGGAAGAAATCCCAAGATTAAGACAAGTTGCACCTCACCATACAGTCAGATGTCATCTCTTCAACAAATATCCAATTTCAGAAGTAGAAGAATACACTGATAAAATGAGAGAAGTATACAGATCAGATCAACTTGACATGATTGAAGAAGGTACTTGGAAGCGAAGAATGCATAAAATAAAGAATGCTTTCACACCTAAAGATAAGAAGGAAAAGAAGAAATAATCAATCACTGATTATTTTTTATTGTTTTCTTTTTCTTTCCGCCTTTTCTTTTTTAATATTATTTTTAAAGTAAATTTATTTCTTTTTCTCCAAAAAAATAATAAATAACTCATAAGTGTAAGTATTAAAACTTTGAATGTGTGGCAAAAGATGGTTAAAATACCGAGGGTTAATAAATACGAGTGTTGCGGATGCAGTCTTTGTTCTCTAGCTCTACCAGAGGTATTTCGCATGTCACCAGAAGGAGTATCTGAAGCTTATAGCTATCAGAATATAAATGCGAAAGAAATTGAGAAAATAATGAATGATTGTCCAGTTAATTGTATACACTGGTTTGATCAGAATTGAAATAGCCAAGAGATTATCATTTTAATAATCCCTTAATAACTACATCAATTGCTTCGTCTTCAGACAATCCTCTTGCCATTAATGTTTCAAGTTTATCACTATCGATTTTTCCTATACTAGCTTCATGAGTGACTTTTGCGCTCTCATGCTTTACTGTAACTCTCGGTAGAGCACTTGCTTTGGCATTTCCTGAGATGATTTCAGTGCAATCTACATGACCTCTAGTATTTGGAGCATTACCATTAGCTTCTGCTATGAATTCCGAAATAGAATTATCACGAACGAAAACACGTGATTTAGCTATGCCACGCGCACCATCACCATTAAGGTTGAAAACTTCAGTAATCTTAATTTTATCATCATCTTTTCCTGAAGCTTTAGTTTCAAGCTCTACTACGCCATAATCATCAACATCTACGAAATATTCTAGGTCTAATTCTCCAACTCTTCCACCAACTAATTTGAAAGTACTAACATAACGACCATTCTTTTTTATGTGGGCAATTGTTTTAGGTTTGACAATAGCTCCAGAAGCTACTCCATGAAAATGCTCCTCTCTATACTCGAAATTTGCTCCTTCTTCTACTACAACCTTAGCTTCCATTTGATGTATTACTTTTTTAGAGTTGGGAAAAGTACAATGAGCGATAACACTTACACTAGCATTTTTACCAATAATAAATTCAGAAATGACTTCCTGTAAACCTTCTTCTTGCAACATACCAAAACAAATGTGAATTGGTTCATCATATTTTGTTCCTTCATCAACTTCTATTTTTGCTTTAACACCATTAGGAAGTTCTTCAGCGAACATATGAATTCCGGGTAATTCAGAGACATTTACAACTTTGTTGAAATTAACCGTTAAACTTGCTACATTCTTATCAGTTAGATGGTGAGCTTGTCCACCACTTTGTTTGTAAGCTTCAATTAATGCTAAATCAATGATTGGTTTCTCTTGTAGATTTACTTTATCTGACATTTTATTTCTCCTCGAATTAGTTTTTCACACAATCTTCATCCGGGACATTAATATGAGCACAAACTGTACAACCAGATTTGAATTGGTCACTGATTTCCTTTGCGGGACCTTCCATGAGGATTTGTCCACAACAAAGAATCGCAGCTCTATCAGCAATATTAGCAATTTCTTCTCGATGTGTGATTAGTAAAATTGAGGTGCCTCTTTTTTCCATAGCATTAATAATACTAGCAATTTCATTAATGGATAATATATCAATACCACTATCTGGTTCATCCAGTATTGCAACCTTAGAACTCATTAGTGCAACTGCAGCTAACTCAATTCTTTTTCGTTCCCCTCCGCTCAAAGTTATATCAACCATTCGATCCAGATATCGGTCAGGATCAAGTCCAACAGCTTGTATCACTTCTTGCAGTTCTGCTTCTGAAGCATCTTTTTTACTTACTTTCAAATAATCTCGAATAGATAATCCTTCAAACCGGACGGGTTCTTGCCATGCTAAAGTGATACCAGCTTTTGCTTTTTCTGTAATTGATGCAAAAGTAAGGTCCTTTTTATCTAGTAGAATTTTTCCTTGACAAGGAAAATAACCTCGAGCATTCATTAGCAAATAAGCAAGTGTTGATTTTCCTGTTCCATTTGATCCTAGTAAACAGAGAGTTTCATTATCACCTATGGATAAATTCAAACCTTGTATAATTGGTTTATCTCCTGCTTTGTACCAAAGATTCTGTATTTCAAGCACTTTACATCTACTCCTTTCAAATTAACTATTTTCCTAATTATAAAAAAGGGATATTCTATAATATCTTATAACTTACAATTGAAAAACTTCACTTTGATTAATATTTAGAAGAATATTAAAAAAAATGAAAAAAGATAAGGTTACTATAATTAACCTGTTCTGAGAATGATATGATAACCGAATTGTGTTTTAACAAGTCCAGACATTTGGCCTTTTTCTAATGCAAAAGCAGCTTTTTCAAATTCTTTAACCATCTGACCACGACCGAAAGTACTTAAATCTCCACCTTTCTTTGCTGAAGAACAAGTAGAATGTTGTTGGGCTAATTTTTTGAAAAGACTAAGTCTATTACTCTCTGGAACTGATTTTAGCTGATTTAATAGCTCTTCAGCTTGACCTTGTTTTTTAACCAAAATATGAGAAGCTCTGATTTTACTCATTAAATTTCACCATCTAAGGTTCTACATTCAAGTTAATACAATTACCATTAAAAATTTAATCAAACTTTTGATACAAAAGTAGATTTCAATCTAATTATAATTCAATAGATGCAAAAGTAATTAATTCTAAAAAATTTAGCAAGATTTAGTTTATGAATTAAACCCTAAAATTCATTTGTATATAATAATCTTGTAAGTTGAGGAAAAATGATACCAGAATTTGTAGATATTGCCCATGGTGCTGGCGGAAAAAAAATGGATGAATTATTAGAGATAATTATGAAGAATATCTCTCTTCGAAAGATTGGTGATGGAATAGGGTTAGATGAGAAAGATGATGGAGCAACAATAAGAATTGGGGAAAAGCGAATTGTTACCTCTATTGATGGACACACAGTACACCCAATCTTTTTCCCCGGAGGAGATTTAGGGCAATTAGCAATAACTGGTACAGTTAACGATATTGTTGTTATGGGAGGAAGACCAATAGCAATTCTCTCGAGTTTAATAATTGAAGAGGGATTTCCAATTAAGGATTTGCAAAGAATTGTGGATTCAATGGCTAAAACAGCAAAAGAATGTAATGTAGCAATAATTGCAGGTGATACAAAGGTTATGCCAAAAGGAACTTTGGATCAAATGGTAGTAATAACATCTGGTATAGGAATAATTGAATCAGAAGATATAGATATTCGTGATTCAAATCTTCGACCAGGAGATAAGATAATTGTATCTGGTACTGTTGGTGATCATGGAATAGCACTTATGGCAGGAAGGGAAGGAATCTCATTTGAAACAGATCTTGTATCAGATGTTTCTTCAGTACAGGATATTGTGGAAGCAGCCTTAAATATTGGTGGTGTAGTAACAATGAAAGATCCAACAAGAGGAGGTTTGGCTTCTGCACTTAATGAATTAGCAGAGAAATCGAATGTTAGTTTATGGTTAGAAGACGAAAAAATACCAATAAATCCCGCTGTTAATGCTGCAAGTGAAATGCTTGGTTTGGAACCTCTAGGAGTTACTTGTGAAGGGAGGGTAATTATTGGTGTTCGACCAGAAAAAGCAGAAGCAGTTCTGAGTGCAATAAAAGAATTGCCTAACGGAAAAAATGCAGCAATAATAGGAGAAGTAAAGGAAGAACGACCAGGCTATGTTATTTCTGAAACGCTTGTTGGTGGACACCGAATAATAGAAAAACCTATCGGAGAACAAATCCCAAGAGTATGTTAAAAGTATTCAAAATAAATAGAAGATTCAAAAAAGTTCAATAAAAACTCTTTTTAATGAACTAAAATATATTTCAACAAGTATTAAAGAAAATTTTCCATAACATAAGAATCGTTCTTATAATTTCCATGGAGGAACCACTATCTTGAAAGTTGCTGAAGTAATGTCAACCAACCCAATCTGTGCTAAAGTACCAGGGACAAGAGATGATCTATATGAGTTGATTCGAAAACATAATTTAACAAGCTTCCCTGTTATAAAAGAAGAATCAAATGAATTAATTGGTATTATCACAGAAACGGATATAGTAAATAAACCTTCAGAAACCCAATTGGCATTATTGATGACAAAAGATCCAGTCACTACTTCTAAAAGTACACAAATTTCTGAAGTAATTCCATTGTTATTTGAAAACAATTTTCGACAATTACCTGTAGTGGAGAAGAAGAAGTTAGTTGGAATGGTAACTATTGGAGATATTATTTCGAAAGTAATTGCTATGACTACTTCGGATAAAACAATAAGTGAATATTTATCAAGTAATGTTTTAGGAGTTTGGCAAGAAACTCCATTACCAGTCTGTCAAAAAATCATGGAATTTGCTGGAGCAGAAGCTGCTTTAGTATTTGATGATCAAACAAAGATGGTAGGAATTATTACAATGGTTGATTTCGTAAAATTCTATGATTCTATTAGTAGTGAGAAGAGAAGTGAAATGACTGCAGGGGAAGGAAAAGAGGGCAGTTGGGATGCTGTATCAACAATCATTGTTCATACAAAGGATCTCACCTTGCCAAATATTCCTGCAAAAGAAATCATGACAAAAGATGTTATTACTACATTTAGTAAAGCAACTTTGAGTGATGTAGCAAAGAAAATGCATAGAATGGAATTATATCAAATGCCAGTAGTAAATGCAAAAGGCGAAGTTGTGGGTATGATCCGTGATTTTGATTTATTGAAAGCTTATTCTGAAATTAAATGAAAAAGGATAACTAACACTTTTTTCAGTTATTTTTTCATCAAATTTTATCGAAAAATAGTATAAAAATACGAAAAAGATATATTTACAAAGATTAGAGAAAGTTCTACCACAAAATATTACATAGACTACAAAGGAGAAACAAATCATGTCAAAAGCAAAAGGTAATGAAAACGTAGTGTTTATCGGTTCTAAGCCGGTAATGTCCTACGTACTCGCTTGTATAACACAATTGAACGAAGCTAATCAAGATTTAGTGTTGAAAGCACGCGGAAGAGCAATAAGTAGAGCTGTAGACACCGCTGAAATTATTAGGAATAGATTTGTCACCGATGCTGTGATTAAAAAAATAGAAATCAGCACTGAACAAATCGAACGTTCTGAAGGCGGCACTGCTAATGTCTCTGCAATAGAGATTACCATTAGCAAGAAGAAATAATCTTGTAATAACCACGGTACGACCTCTACGGATCAACCGTGATTAATTCCTTTTTTTTCTTTTATTCTTTTTTCACTTTAACAAATCCTCAATTGTACCAAATAATAATGGAACAACCAATTCATTTCTACTGAGTGAACCATGGGTTGCGTTTAGTGCTAAATTATATTCTTGATCATAATTACCCGAATGACCAAAAAAGATAGAAGCATTTTTTCCAAGAATAACTTGAACATCACCTATTCGTTGTATTACCTTTTCACTATTTGCTCCCTTTCCAAAGAATTTAGGATAGTCTTCAGATGTAATTATGATGCCTTTTTTTCCGATTTTTTTCTGAAACCAACTTACTACTTCTTCCTTCTTTCCTTCCTTAGCAAATAGATGAATTACACGACCACTTCTTCCTCTTGTGGTTAATATGGTTGAGAGATAATCCTCATCTTCCTCTGTAATTATTATTTTCTGCTCTTCTGTAAGATTTTCCTGCCCATGATCAGCAGTAATAAAAACTGCTGTTTCAGCAGCTATTTTGGGATTTATTCTTTCAAACATTGTAAATAAAAGTCGCTCAATGTTTTCGATCTCATCTTCTAACTCTTGGCTTTCTGTTGTATAACGATGAGAAATACTATCTATTGAACCAATATAGATATTTAGAAATAGTTTTTTCTCCCTTGGATGTTCTAAAATTCTTTTTGCAGCAGCAAAACAATCAATATGACTATAATAACCAATTGCGTTTTGATTTTCACGAGTAAGATGGGATAAACCTTTATTCGCAATATCTTTTTCAATCAATTGCAAATCTTCAAATTTATCATGGTCTAATGAAATGAATTCACTCCATAACCAACGCTGTACATTTATTCCAAAAGAGTGAATATCTCCTTGGTTCATTTGTTTTGTTCTCATTGTTAAAGTATCAACAATATTATCAATTTCATTAAAACGTATCTTTTGACCTACAATACCATGATTAACTGGCATTTGCCCTAAATTAATAGTAATCATACAGGTACTAGTTATTGTAGGGAAGACAGAGCAAAGAGCAATACCGTTTGTTTTGAATTTTAATTTCATTATCTTAGAATACCGCATGAAATGCTCAAAACCTAATGCGTCAAGGACAATAAAGACAACATTAGAGATTTCTGATTTTTGAATAGAATCCCAACCTTTTTTCGAATTTAAATACTCATTAAGGAGTCTTGTTTTTGGGAAATTTTTTCCTAAAACTGATAGAGCAGTTGGTAATACTTTGGAGATGTTTAATTCGAGATCAGGGTAGAATAGATCATCTCTATTATTTATTGATTTTAAAGGAAATGAGTTTTCATGCATTTTGATCACTTATTTTTAGAAATTAATCAAAGGTAATAATATATCAATTGGTTCTCCCTTTTAATAGAATTTATTGTAATTATTGCTAGAAAGAAGATTTAAAACAATTTATGCGTTAGTATGTTCTCATGTTCCAATCAATTTTTAATATCATTACTAAAGAGTTTTCGGGGAAGAATGCTAAAGAGATTATTGGTGGGATAGCGAATTTTCATCGAATTCAATCATCCCCTGGTTTCCGAGCTGCAGCAAAATATTGTCAGGAAAAACTTGAAGATTATTCAATTTCTAATGTTGAAACGCATTCTTATCCTGCTAAGGGATTCAATCAATATTGGGGAAAACCTATTCCAAAAGAATGGAGCATCTCAAGTGCTTCTCTTGATTTAGAAGAACCTACAGGAGAAGCTAAAAATCTTTGCAGGTTTTTTGAGGATTCTTGTTCGATAATTCAGAGGAGTAAAGCTACTCCTGAAGAGGGGATAACAGCTGAAGTTGTCGTATTACCAAGAGGTTTATCAGAAGAAGAAATGAAAAAATATAACATCAAAGGGAAATTCATTTTAACAGATGAACCAGACCTAACCATGTTACGACTGGCTGCAATTAACAAGTTAGGTGCAGTAGGGATAATTTATGATTTAGTCTCTGAATTGAAACCTATTAGAACAAGAGCCAATTTTCCAACTGCTCGAAGATACACTTCATTCTGGTATGGTACAAAAAAGAATGAAGGAGATGCATTAGGATTTGTTTTATCAGCTGAACAAGGAGAAGAGTTAAGAAAATTAATTAGTAGAGTAGAAAAAGAAAATAAAAAAAATGGAAAGCAAGACAAAGTAAAATTACATGCAAAAATAGATTCGAAATTTTATGAAGGAAAAATGGAAGTTGTTGATTGCTTAATCCCTGGTAAGAAAGAAGGTCAAGAAATTCTTGCTTTAGCACATTTATGTCATCCAAAACCAGGAGCAATAGATAATGCTTCTGGATGTGGAACCTTAATTGAGGTAGCAAGAACTCTAAAAACACTTATCTCGAGTGGAAAATTAGAACCACCCAAAAGAAGTATTAGATTTCTATTAATGGCAGAATTTACAGGAACGTACTGCTATTTAGCAACAAATGAAGAAAAAATCGATAACTTTGTTGCTGGAATAAATTTAGACATGGTAGGAGCAGATCAATGTGTTGATGGGGGAAGAACGTTAATTATGGAACGTTCACATAATTCCAATCCCTCTTATGTTAATGATGTTCTAAGTGCTATTGTTGATAATGCTAGTAGGCAAGTTCCAAATTTTGTAGATTCAGGGGCTATTGCCACATTCAAATATGCCAATGATCAACCATTTTCAGGAGGATCAGATCATGCTCTTCTAGGACATCCAGATGTTGGTATTGGTACTCCAATGTTTATACAATGGCCAGATAGATACTATCATACTGGTGAAGATACACTCGAAAAAGTTTCTCCTGAAATGCTACAAATTATCGGAGCGATGACTGCTGCATATTGTTATTTCATCGCAAATGCTTCTCTTCCAGAAATGCTTTGGATCACTCGAGAAGTTGCTTCAAAAGGAAAGGAAAGAATAACAAAACATAGCAGAGAAATGAGTAACAAACTCGTAAACAATTTACAAGGAGAAAAAGAAAAAATAGAACAAGAAAACATGTTAGCCGATTTCCTAGGAAAAATAGATGGACATATTATTTTTAGACGTGATGTTGAACTTGAAGCACTTAATTCAGTCTTGAAATTAACACAAAATAATGATGAAAATAAGACTCTAAAACAACAAATCAAGGAGTTAGAGAAAGCAATAATGCTTCATGCTGAGAATGAAATTAATCAAACGAAAACTTGTATGGAAAATATTGCTAAAGCACTAACCATTGAACCAAAGAGAAAACCAGAAAAAAGGGAAATTAAAGAACAAGATGATGAGAAGATGGTACCTAAAAGAATTTTCAAAGGTCCTCTTTCAGGTTTAAATCTTAATGATTTAACGATAGAAGAAAGAATTGAAAATAAAAAGATTGATGACGAATTCAAAGGTATGCATTCAGTATTATCTTCAGCTTTTTATTGGATAGATGGAAAACGAACTATTGGAGAAATAGCAAAATTAATCGAATATGATATTGGTAAAACAAGTATATCTTATCTTGTTAAAATACTCCGATTCCTTGAGAAACATCAACTTGTAAAATTATAAATGAAAAAATGAATCTACATTGAATACTTTTCAATGTAGATTTCTAATTCATTTTAATTGACTTTTACTCCACATTCAGGACAAAAAGTAATTTCATCGTCTACCTTTTCACCACAACCAGGGCAAATTGTATAATCAGCATTTTCTTTATGTTCTAGTTCAGTTTCTACTTCATCATCTGAAGCATCTGTAGTAGGTGGTGGAGCATAGCGAGTACCTTTAGGAACATCTAATTTCTTGGTAACACCATCTAATCGAACGTTTTTATGTTTGGAACCTTTATATGTCATCTTAGCCCAAAATACTGGATAGTAGAATATCTTCCTATCAGTTAAGGTTAATTTTTCAAATAATGTTCTTTGAACATTTTCTGGTTTTTGAGCATATTCGTCAATAATTTGCTGAGTGAAATTTTCTATATCAACATATTTGTGTGGAACATTAATTTTATTGGTTTGTAAAAATTGTTCGTTTGCTTCAATTAGCTCTGCATCCGGTAAAATATCAGGATTTATAGAGTTTCCTTGATAGTTGTGAGCTTCAGTAATATCCTTCTCAATAAGAACATGTTCTATTCCAGTGATTTGAATTTCGGGTTTTGAGACAGGTTTCTTCTTGCCAAAGCTACCAAAAAGACCATCAAAGAATCCTTTTTTCTTTTCCCCTTTAATTTCTACTTCTGCTTCGTCCTCATCTTTTTCAGGTTCAGGAACAATCAATTCTTCTCCAAGAATAAATACTGAAACAGCTTCATCAAGTAAATCAATATCATAAGTTCGTTGAGTTAAATATCGAAGTTCATATCTTCCGCCCATTATCATATAGGGTTCATAACTTTTTACGATTTCTTCAACAACTATTTCTTCTTCTTTTGGCCTTCGAAAGAATCCTTTGAAAACTTCAACTTTTTCTTTCTCAAAAAGTGCTTTTGCTTCGCTTTCTGTTACCAATGTTTTAGCAACAAAAATTTTAGTTTCAGTGAATTCATCTATTCTTTCTACACTCGGACC
>Ga0307377_10007059_pt1 | contig 11671 bp, 6 predicted proteins | sample TR3MG_FD_202535 | JGI IMG/M metagenome (GOLD analysis project Ga0307377, IMG submission 202535) | Soil microbial communities from Risofladan, Vaasa, Finland - TR-3 | ecosystem: Environmental > Terrestrial > Soil > Coastal area > Acid sulfate soil | place: Finland: Risofladan, Vaasa | collected...
AGAGCGAACCATCCGTTCTTCTTTATCATGGGTTGGGTAGCGGCAAGACGCTATCGAGTATTGCTGCTGGTGAGGCGCTGGGTGGGCGAAAGGAAGTCATTGTTCCGGCATCGCTTCGCGAGAATTACAAAAAAGAGCTCAGTAAATTTATAAAGGGTACACCAAAAGGTTACGACATAAAGTCTTATCAGAAGGCCACGGCAGAGGGGTTAAGCCCGGCTGAACTCACGATTTTCGACGAAGCGCATCGGATGGGTAGGGCGGGGACGCAAGTCAGCCAGCTTCCAAAGCAAATTTCTGGTAAATCTGTTTTCTTGACAGGCACCCCTATTCGTAATGAGCCGGTTGAGCTGATGCCTTTACTTAAAGCGATTTCAGAAGACCGTAAGCCGCCGCAGAGTGGGAAAGCGTTCGAGGATACTTTTGTAGGCAGCCGCAAGGTTTCGCCTGGGTTTTTCAAGCAGTACATCCTGGGCGTACGGCCGGGCTCGGAGGCTTTCATAAAGAACAAGGCATATTTGTCTCGGCTTGTGCGGGGGCGAGTGGATTATCATGCCGCTGCAGGCGAGTATCCCACGGTTAATGTCGAGCAAGTTGATGTGGAGATGACGCCGGAGCAGTCCAATATTTACAATGCATTGATGCGCGCCAATCCTGCGCTTGCTTACAAGGTTCGTTACAATCTTCCGCCCAGCAAGCAGGAATCGCGGGGGTTAAACGCGTTTCTCGGCGCCGTCAGGCAGGTTTCCAACAACCCTCAGAGTTATGACGTGACGATGAAGGGACCGGCGATTGCACATTCGCCGAAGTTGCAGCGGGTGTTTTCTGATTTGCAGGAGGGGTTGAAGAGCAACAAGAACTTCAAGGCGTTGGTGTATTCCAACTACCTTGATAGCGGTGTCAAACCTTTGGCGGCTGAGCTTGAGAATAACGGAATTCCTTATGGCTTGTTCACTGGTGAGTTGAACGACAAGCAGCGCGCGGATTTGGTTAAGCGTTACAACAACAACAGCATACGTGTGTTGCTTGTCTCCGGCGCCGGGTCTGAAGGTTTGGATCTCAAGGGCACACGGATGGTTCAGTTGCTGGAGCCGCACTGGAACAAGGCCAGGCTTGATCAGGTGATTGGCCGCGCGGTCCGTCATCGCAGTCATGCCCACTTGCCTGAACAGGATCGTAACGTAACGGTCAGACATTACTTCGCTACGCCGCGGCCTGGGATGTTGTCACGTTGGGGGATTACGGATCCTGATACCGGCGCCGATCGCTACCTCGAGGAGTTGTCAAACCGTAAGCAGGCATTGATTGAAGAAGTGCTGGGCGTATTGAAATCTGTTGGGAGTGAGGCGGCGCAGCAGAAGGCTGCAGCTGATTACGCCCCTGGCCTGCCTGACCCCAGGCGTTTTGGGCGCGAGGAAGAGATCACCACAGGTAGGGAGCTACCTTACGTCGTTCAGCGCCACCTGGCCGAGCGCGCGGGGCCGCACTACGACATGCGTTTCGGGGTTCGACCTGGCGGACAATCTCCACTCCTTTCTTTTGCAACGAAAAAGGAGTTACCCCAACCCGCCGGTCGGACCCTGTTATTCCAGCAACCGTTGCACCGGGGCCAATACGCCAACTTCGAAGGGGAGATTACCAGCGGTTACGGCAAGGGAACCGTAAAGACGAAGGACAAAGGTTCGATCATCGTAACCAAGGCCCAGCCTGGGCAGATCAACTTCATCGTAGCCCACAAGAAATATCCAGAGTTCTATACGCTCAAGCGCGTGGGCGCCCCGCCCGGGCAATCGACGCCGCGGCAGGTTCGTACGCAGGGCGGAACTTGGCTCATGGTCAATACCACGCCAATGGATGCGGCAAAGCTGCTTGGGGGTGATCCGAAGTCCGTGGGGCTTGAGAAGCTCAAATATACAACCGTACCCGCGGAGCAGGTCGAAAAGATCTTTGATCCGAAATATCTTGTGCAGGAGAAGGTTGATGGCGCCAGTGCGCTTTACCACTTGTTGGCCGATCGCATCAACGTTCTCAGTTACCGTCAGAGCAAGACTGGGCGACCCATCATCCATACCTACAGGGTTCTTGGCCCGGGCGGCGATAAGACCGGAGTCAAGATCCCCAAAGAGCTGGTCGGGACCATTCTACGTGGGGAGATTTATGGAGAACGTAAAGGTAAGGCTATACCGCCGCAGGAGTTGGGTGGAATCCTGAACGCCTCTATAAGCAATTCCTTAAAGAAGCAGCGCGAGCAGAACGCCACGATCAAGAACATGTTGTTTGATGTGGTTCGGCTCGGTAAAACCCCGGTAGGCCCCCTGGGGGCTGAGGAGCGTTTGTCGAAGTTGAAGGAGATTCGGCAGTACCTTCCCAAGAACAAATTCAGTTTGCCTGAGACAGCTGAAACGGCTGAGGCTGCCCGCGCGCTTTACCAGCGCATCATCTCAGGGGAACACCCACGCACGTCTGAGGGCGTTATTGCTTGGCCCAGGGAACCTGGCAGGCCTATCAAGGTGAAGGCCAGGCCCGAATCCGATGTGTGGATCAAGAACGTGTTTCCCGGGGAGAAGGGGCTTACCGGCGTGGGCGCAGGCGGTTTCGAGTACGCTACGTCTCCGGAAGGTGAGGCGGTTGGGCGAGTTGGTACCGGGTTCAGCGCGCAGACACGCCAGGAGATGTTGGCGGATCCGGCGGAGTGGGTGGGGCGTATGGCGCGTATCAGCTCTCAGGGTAGGTTCCCTGGTGGTGCGCACCGTGCACCTTCTTTCTTGGCCCTGCATGAGGATTATCCGGTCAAGGCTGCGGCAGTAAAGTTGGCGAAGCCCTTCAAGTATTGGCCGTTTGTTGCAGGTGCTGGAACCATTGGCGCCGGTGTTTTGGGCCACAAGCTGTTGTCTGAAGAGGCACAGGAGTCTGCTTCTGATATTGAGCCGCTCAGCCCCTACAAGTTGAACAAGTTGGTCGAAAACCTGGCAGGAGATAAGGCGCTTCAGCTGAACTTGACGGACAGGCGTCATTCAAAATTGAGCCCGCTTGCCGGCGGAGTGTCCCGCGGAACCTTTATGGCGCCTGAAGATATTGACGCGCGAACATGGACACTGCTTAAGAGTTGGGGTATGAACTTGTCTGAAGCGCAGAAGGCGCAGGCGGCCAAGCACGGCTTGGTGATTTCTTCCCAGAAGTACGGGCCTGCACCTCTGGCTTACGAACTGGGGCATGACCTCGTGGATAAGCCAAGCCGGTTGAGCTCGAATCTGTCGCGGTTGAGTACGTTTGCGAGTCCGTTGGCTTCATTGGCGTTGGGCGCGCATTTGAGCAAGAAGCCGTGGCCGTTGTGGAAGCGTCTGGGGGCAGCCGGGTTAGGTGGTACGGCGGTTGGACTTGGTTTAAACGTACCCATCCTGTCTGAGGAGGCAAGAGCATCCTTTAAGGCGTACGATGCGTTAAAGGACATGGGTCTCTCAGAGGATGATCTGGCCAGTGCCAGGAAGGCGCTTGCGAGCACGTTCGGAATGACCTTGTTGGGGAAAGCGGTTCCCGCGGCAGCTTCTGGGATCATGATGGTCTGAGGCTTTCACTCGGTTTTGTTTCATGCTATGATAGGTGCACGTCGCGAGGGCAACGCATGGCCAACGGAAGAGCACGGACGTTCGTAAAGAATCTCGGGCCGACCAGGCGCCTTTCATACATTCCGCCCAATGGGAAAAGGGTGGCGGCTGGCGCTACGATCGAGGTTCCCGGTATCCTGGAGACGGAACTGGTTCTCGGTAAGCGGGAGTCTTTTTCCTATTACATCCAGGATCTTCAGAACAACAAGATCTCCATCACGTACGATTTTTCAGCAGGTAACGGCGGCCAAACATTTGTTGGAACTGCGAAGCTTGCGGAGACCGACAAGGATTTGATCCCCATGGTTACCGTGGGTAACGGTGCCGATACGGGCATCGTAATCTCCGGCACGCCCCTCTCGGACAGCTTCATTGAGGTGTTCGTCAACGGGATCAGGTATCCTGTCGGGGACGGAGTCAAGACCAAGGCTTTCTACTTTTCGTTCGATGTCGGGGCAACGGCAAAGTTCTTCTCGGAGATTTCGCAGGGCGATCAGCTGTATTACAACGGCGTGATTAACGGTTGGGATTTGGACACGGTGGATAGAATTTCTCTGTTGTATCTGGAGTTTTCGCCTTCGTCTTCGTCGTCTGGGACGGGTCCGAGTCCAGGCGCCAGTTCCAGCTCTGGTCCGAGTGCTAGTCCGAGTTCGAGTTCGAGTAGTTAATGCGTTGGGTGGGGTAATCTTGACGGCTTTAAACTGGCTAGTTAGGGTAGCTTCAAATCCCAACTCTTTTTAGAAGGAGTGAATTCATGCCTCAAATACATGGTAAGCAAATTCAGGACACGTCAATTGCGCTGACAAAGTTGACAGAAGCCGTTATTCAGGCGGACGGCGGCCAGGCATTTACCAACAATCAGTCAATGGGAAACAACAAGCTTACGGCATTGGCGCCAGGCACGGTATCGACGGATGCCGTCAACAAGGGGCAGCTTGACGCCATCAGCGCAGGCGTTTCATGGCGGGAACCTGTTCAGGCCCGGCATTACCTGGGAACTTTTTCAATTAGCGGCATCAATGCCTTGAGCCCCACCTCGGGCCAGGCTGTTACCGCACTGAGTGCCGGAACGCCTTCGGCCGGAACTTCCGATGTCTTGGCGATTGGTGACGTTGCCGAGTTTGATGGAACTTCCTGGAAAAAGATCATTTCCAATTCCGGTGGTTTCGTTCCAGACGGAACTCGCATGATCATTTCGGATACGGGGACGCTTGAGACTTCTTCGGCTTCCGGCGATTTGATTGAGGGAACGGACAATGGCAAGATTGCCGTGTTCGATGGAACTTCAAACAACCCAGCAGAGCTGATCACGCCCAACAATGGCGATGCCGTGTTATGCAATCAGGCAGGGTCAACTTTCGAAAACAGGGGTTTCACATACGACACCACGCCAACCATTGCCTGGATCGAGTTCACAGGTTTGGCGCAGGTCACGGCCGGGAACGGTTTGGCAAAAGTCGGCAATACCCTCTCTGTCGATACGGATACCGAGACGGGTGGAAACATCCAGGGTGCGAACGTTACAGCCAACGGCGTAGGCTTGGACGTAGCCGCGATTGCAGGCACCGGCCTCGAGGCGGACGGAAGCGCAAATCTGCGTGTCGCTGCGCAGGGTAATGGGCTTACCGGCGGTGGGGGTACGACGCTTTCAGTGCAAGCGGATGGAACATCCGTCAGCGTTGGCGCCAGTGGCATCAAGTCCGCGGTCCTGACGCAGGCCTACAAGAACATTACTGCGTTGGCAACGACTGGAAATGGCGACAAGGCTGTGACAACCACGATTGCCACGGCCGACCTGCCCAAGGGCGATACCGACGTCATGGTGTTCGTCAACGGCGTCAAGGTGTACGTCACCGATGATAACTCCGGTGAGGCTTATTTCGGGCAGGGCGATACCACGACTGCCCGCGACAAGACTGATCTTGCAAACAATGACACACTTCGCTGGAACGGCAGTGTTGCCGGTTTCCAGCTGGCCGTGACCGACAAGATCGACATCGTTCTTATGACGCATGAATAAAGGCCAAGGCATTAACGGGTGCGGCTCTGTTGGGCCGCACCCGGCCTCGTAGGAAGGTAAGGGGAGGTTAGCCTATGCCCATTCGTGGAAAGCAGCTTGAAGACGGCACCATTACCGAAGACAAATTAGCAACGGCGCTCAAGGCCGCGCTCATCTTCGCGGACGGCAGCAACGCATTTACAGGGAATGCCGACCTTGGTGGTTTCAAGATTATCAATGTAGGCGCGCCCACAGCTTCCGGCGACGCCGCGCGCTACGATGATCTTCAGGTGGTATTGGCGCAGGCTAACCAGTTTCGTTCGGTGCTGTGTACAGGATATGTTGGAAATGCCACGGTCATTACGCTAAATGGGCTTTCGCCAAGCGATGGCGATGCCTATGTGGTTACGAGTATAGGCACGCTTACGGCCGGGTCGCTTGGTGTGACGACAGGCGATGTTGTTCAGTACAAAGTGACGGGTGCTGCGTGGGTCAAGTTGGCTTCAGCTGTCGGCGGTGTGGTCCCTGCGGGTACGCGCTTGGTCGCCGCTACTACGACAACGTTGATCAGCCCGCTTACGAACGCAACGGACAAAGGCAAGGTTGCCGACTTTGCCGGCGTGGTGAACACGCCTGCATTGTCTTCGCCAAGCGATGGCGAGGCCCTGATCATAGGCGGCAACAACGCGGTTGGTGAGAATACGTTGTATGTGTACAACGGCGTCGTGCCTTCGGGTCAGTGGGTTACGGCGAAGGCCACCGTCTCGCCAGATGGCGACTCCATCTACGTGTCCGCCGCCGGCGTCAAATCCGGTGTGCAGAAGATAGAAACATCCACTTCGGCAAACACGACAGGGGACGCGCAGGATACGGGCGTGGACATCGCTGGCAATCCTGCCGGGGATTGTGCGCCTGCCGTATTTGTCAATGGGGTCCAGGTGCGTGTTGCAACCTCGGCCGGTGAAAAGACAACCTCGGACGCGTATTTCAGCGTTGACGGCGGCGCCACCGCACGGGCCTCCAGCAGCATTGTTGCAGGCGACAGCTTATACTGGAATGGGGTTGTGGCCGGCTACAATCTGTCTACAGCCGACAAGCTCGCGATCATTTACAGTGCGATCATTTGAGGGGTCTAAAACATGCCTCAACTTGCAGTCAAACAACTTCTACCCGGCTCCACAGGCCAGGTTATTGCCACGCGTGCAGGCGTGTCGGTTTGGGAAAAGCTCAAACCTGATGCCTTGAACGGCGTAACGCCTGCGGCTGGTCAAGTTCCTTATATCGCCTCCACTTCGACGTTTGGCGCCAGCAGCGATTTCACATGGGATAATTCCAACAAGCGGCTGTCCGTTGCCGGATCCGTGTATTTAAAAGGCGTCCTCTTTGACGATCAGATCGCGGTGCCGGAAGAAACGTCTTCCTCTTCATCGAGCGGCGCGAATTCGAAGGGCGTGTTGTGGGTCCGCGCGGGCGAGCCCAATACGCTGGTCTACACGGACAACCAAGGTACGGACACCACGCTCGGCGGCGGCGGTCTTTCCGGAAGCGGCACTGTGAATACTGTTGCCAAATTTACGGGCGCAGCTGCGCTGGGTGATTCATCCATCACCGATACGGGCGCGCTGGCCAGTTGTTCCGTCCCCTTCTCCGTTCCGGGTGCGGGGGCCAACTCCGAACGATTTGGAGCCGCTGCTACTGCGGCAGGCGCTAGTGCTACAGCAGTAGGGAATGGTGCCTCGGCGTTTGGAGTGAATTCAACAGCAATAAATGCTATCACATTAGGCAGTAACTCTATAGGTATTGGGAGAAGTTCAGGTACGGGTAGCGTAGCTGCTCCTGGTGCGGTTGTAATCGGAAATAGTGCAGGCAATCAGACCTTTACCGGCGCGAGTCATACGATTTGCGGTGGGTCGGCTGGAGCAGCACTTACAAATGGTACTTTGAACAGTTTCTACGGGTATAATTCAGGCGCGACGGTTACATCGGGAAGCAATAATGTCTGTGCGGGTGCAAATGCGGATGTTACGGTGGCAACAATTAGTGGTGTGACCGTAGTAGGGAAAGATGCGAAAACGGGTGGTGCTGATTCCGTAGTGATTGGATATAATGCGGTCAATGGTGCGGTAGCAAATGCCGTAGTAATCGGAAAAGATGCCGTAAATTTCACTGGAACAAACGCGGTATTCATTGGGTTTGGTGCAGGTTCTGCTACAAATACTGGCGCAGGGAATTTGGCGATAGGGGTAAGTGCTGCATCTGCTTTGACCTCCGGTTTTTCGAATACAATTTGCGGAACCGATGCAGGCGATTTGCTGACCACGGGCGATTCGAATTGTTTGTATGGAAATAACGCTGAAACGCAAGCCACCGGTACGGCAAACAGTGTAGGAATAGGAATTAATGTGGTCGTTGGAACCAGTTCTGTTGCGGTTGGATCGACATGTACGGCAAATGGCACAAGTTCGGTTTCCATTGGTCTTGGTGCCGATGCCGGAACTTCAGCGGTCAGCGCCGCAGTGGTGATTGGGGCTTTTGCGGGAAATACGACTTTTACAGGCACAGAAAATGTTCTTATTGGGAATGATGTTGCTATAAATTTAGATAGTGGTTTTTCAAATACCATTTGTGGAAGTTATGCAGGAACTCTTTTGACAACGGGCGGCAATAATTGTTTGTATGGAAATAATGCAGAAACGCAAGCTGTAGGAACTGCAAGTGCCGTAGGTATAGGTCGTACCACGGTTGTGGCTACGCAGTCCGTAGTGATTGGATCCGACGCAACGGCAAACGCCGTGACTTCAGTCGTGATCGGTTACGCCGCTAATGGAGGTACGGTGGCGGCAACGGGTTCGACGGTAATCGGAGCATCTGCGGCGAATGCGACCTTCACAGGCACCAAAAATATTTTGATCGGGTCGTTGGTGGCTACGGCATTGACCGGTGGAGCTTCCAATACAATTTGTGGTAGCGATGCGGGTGATGTATTGACTATAGGAGAAGGGAATTGTTTATACGGATACAATGCTGAAGCACAAGCTAATGACGTAACGCTTTCGGTAGGGATTGGCTATGAGTCAATCGTTGGGATGACATCGGTTGTGGTTGGTGGTTCTGCAAGTGCAAAAGCCCAGGATTCAGTTGTGATCGGGTATGCCGCTGACGGTGGTACTGCCGCAGCAACGAGTGGAATCGTGATTGGAGATACAGCGGCTAACGCGACTTTCACGGGCATCCGCAACGTCCTGATCGGAAGCTCAGTGGCCTCGAATTTGGGCAGCGGAACTCTGAATACGATTGTCGGATCCGACGCAGGCGATCTGCTGACCACGGGTAGTTCGAACTGTTTGTACGGTTTCAATTGCGAGACCTCGGCAAACAGCACGGCAAACAGCGTGGGCATGGGCACGGTGGTGTTGGTCGCGTCCAATTCGGTTGCCTTAGGGGATGGCGCGAACGTATCGAACACCAGTTCGATTGGCATCGGTTCTGCTGCGGCTACCACGGCATCGAATCAGTTTGTGGCTGGAAGCGGCGCACATCCGACGAACAATGTGTACTTTGGCAAGGGTGCTTCGAATGCCGCTCCTACGGTTTACACAATCAACGGCACGGCATCGTCCGGTGCAGCGGCTGGCGGCGATATCAGGATAGCGGGTGGATCGTCAGCATCGGGAGTCGGTGGTTCGGTCACGATTCAGACAACGCCCAACACGGCTGGAAACCTTGCAAATCGACAGGTCGTTGATTTGAATGGAAATTTCACCTTTACGCAAGGTATCCAAACGACTGGTTCTCCGACTTTTGCTCTTTGGACCGGAGCCGCGCACACGACGTTGACAGCGAGCGTGGAAGCCACTGATGTTCTTTTTGATCTGTCCAGGACCGTGGAATTCTCAACCGGTGCGTTGACTACGCAAAGGGCTTTTGTAATCGAGAATCCGACTTATGCGTTCGTGGCAGCCTCGACGATTACGACGGCGGCGACTTTCGCGATTCTTGGAGCGCCCGTAGCTGGGACCAACGCGACGATAACCAACGCTTTGTCGTTCTGGGTTCAAGCGGGTGTTTCCAGAATGGACGGGGGTATTCTCGGTACGCGAGTCGTTTCGGCGCAGACCGGAGCTACTGTCACGGTTACCGCGGCTGACAGCGGCAAGGTTTTCACGAACGAGGGGACCTCGGCAGATGTTCAGTTCAATCTGCCCGCGGCTGCCGCGGGTTTGACTTACACCTTCATTCAACAGGACAGTGTTGATTTGGTTAAAATTCAGACCACCGGCGACGACACGATTCGGGATGGCAGCGTGGTTACGGCTGCTCCGGGTTACATCAAATCCACCGCGCGCGGCGACACGGTTACACTGGTCGCCATTAATGCAACAGAATGGTTGGTGACGTACGGCACCGGAAATTGGACCTTCGACGCATAGGAATAGGAGAGGACGGACATGACTAAATCAGAATTACTCACAGATCTTGCCACTAAATCGGCAGGATCAGTACTCTCAACAGAACTGGTTGCCACAACCGGAACTGTTAAAAGATATCTTTCAAATGTCTTTTCGAAAGGCGGCGACAACGATGCGGTTCCAATCGCCCAAATCTATTCAATCTATTTCTTCGTAAAAGATGAAGGCGAAGCTGAAGAAATCGCGTATTACGCTGATTCTGGTTTCCGAAATTTCGTTGAAAGAAATCCGACCGGCTCTACCTTGCTCGCAATCTACGGAATCTTTAGCAATGACAAGTTGAGAGAGCGTGTCGTTGGTGCGATTGCAAAAACAGTCAGACTCAAAATGGCAGATACGCCATCCGACAACGACAAACGAATTGTGAAATATTCAGTCACAAATTTCACAGGACTTGTCGATCTGTTTATGATCTACGTAGCCAGCAACGCAACGATCCAGAGTAACGGCGGTGCTGCCTCCGACGCTGATTTGGACTACATTGTTCAGAATGTGGCTGAGGCATGGGATAAGATTGGTGCAGCCCTGGCGATTTGAGGTGATTCATGTCTGAGTATACCATCTCTTTGACTGAAGCTGATGCTTTGATAGCCGAGGATAGAGATCTTGCGTCCGATTACTGTGATATATTTTTTAAACACAAATTGGACGGCTCATCAACGGTTGATCTTAGGGGATTGTCATTTGGCTTCACATTGAAAAAAGATGGTGTTGCCGTTCATGAATTTAGTTATCCACCGTCTGGTGTGAAACTTTTGCGCTCAGATCAGAAATACATTTGCGTTGAACGTGTGAAATGGATTCCAAACGCCCTTTACACGATTGATTTCTGGTTTCAGAATGGGGGCCAGGATAAGATCAGCAAGACGAGAGACTTTCTTTCGCCAAAAGGAATTGCACCAGGAAAGAATTGGCAGTGGAACGACATCAAAAAGACATATGAAGCACCCTCAGTCCCATTGTCTAATATCCATTTTGAGTTGCACAAGCCAATGCTTTCATCTTTGATTTGGAGGAATGGATAATGGCTGTCGCGGCAACTGGCGGGAATATTTCTTTCGTCAAAGTTGGAAGTGTGTGGTACAAGGTCCACACATTTCTGGCAGATGGAAATTTCATTGCTTCTGCTGGCGGCTCTGTTGAATATCTTGTCGTTGGTGGGGGTGGTGGTGGCGGGTTGTCGTCTTACGTCGGTGAATACGACGAAGGTGGTGGTGGCGGCGGTGCTGGAGGTGTACGAAGTGGAAGTACCACAGTAACTGCGCAAACATATGGAATTACGGTCGGGGATGGAGGATTGGGCGGGACTAGAACACCTAGTGTGCCCACAAATGGCGAAGACTCTGTTTTTGATTCTATAACCTCCGTAGGTGGCGGACGAGGTGCAAGCGCAGATTATTCCAGTGGTGGTGCGAATTCTGGAGGTTCTGGAGGTGGTGGAACTGGAGATGCTACGCCTGATAATTCTGCTGGAGGCGCAGGGACAGCCAGCCAGGGCTATGATGGTGGGGATAGTAGCGCGACAGACAGATGGGGTGGAGCCGGAGGAGGTGGCGCTGGAGTAGCAGGAGCTAATGCCTCTCTATATATCGGTGGTG
>Ga0307377_10007060_pt1 | contig 11671 bp, 9 predicted proteins | sample TR3MG_FD_202535 | JGI IMG/M metagenome (GOLD analysis project Ga0307377, IMG submission 202535) | Soil microbial communities from Risofladan, Vaasa, Finland - TR-3 | ecosystem: Environmental > Terrestrial > Soil > Coastal area > Acid sulfate soil | place: Finland: Risofladan, Vaasa | collected...
GCCCGGCGAATGGGGCGCGGACATCGCGATCGGCAACAGCCAGCGCTTCGGCGTGCCGTTCGGCAACGGCGGCCCGCATGCCGCGTTCATGGCCTGCCGCGACGCGTTCAAGCGCTCGATGCCCGGCCGCCTGATCGGCGTCTCCATCGATGCCGAGGGCAAGCCCGCCTACCGCCTCACCCTGCAGACCCGCGAGCAGCACATCCGCCGCGAAAAGGCCACCTCCAACATCTGCACCGCACAGGTTCTGCTGGCGGTGATGGCCAGCATGTACGCGGTCTACCACGGCCCCGAAGGGCTCACCCGGATCGCCCGCCGCACCCATCGCCTCGCCGCGATCCTGGCCGGCGTGCTGCGCAAGGCCGGCATCACGGTGGGTCCGGATTTCTTCGATACCCTGCACATCACCGGCATCGACGCCAGCGAGCTGCATGCACGGGCCCATGGCGCGCACATCAACCTGCGCGCGATCGATCATCACAGCGTCGGCATCAGCCTGGACGAAACCACCACCCGCGACGACCTGATCCGGCTTGCCGGCCTGTTCGGCGTCGAGATCGAAGACGACGTGCAGGGAAGCACTAGTGTCGCGGGAGGCAGGAAGCCGGGAGCGACCCTCGACGCACTGGATGCCGCCACCGCCGACGCGCTGCCGCCCGGCCTCGTGCGGCGCAGCGCCTTCCTCACCCATCCGGTGTTCAACACCTACCACAGCGAACACGAGCTGCTGCGCTACATGCGCGCGCTGGCCGACAAGGATCTGGCAATGGATCGCACCATGATCCCGCTGGGCAGTTGCACCATGAAGCTCAATGCCACCGCCGAGATGATCCCGGTGACCTGGCCGGAGTTTGCCAACATCCATCCGCTGGCGCCGGCCGCGCAGACGCAGGGTTACCAGGAGTTGATCGACAGCCTCGAGGCGATGCTGGCCGAATGCACCGGCTACGACGCAGTGAGCCTGCAGCCGAATGCCGGCGCGCAAGGCGAGTTCGCCGGCCTGCTGGCGATCCGCGCGTACCACCGTTCGCGCGGCGAAGGCCATCGCGACATCTGCCTGATCCCCGAGTCCGCCCACGGCACCAACCCGGCCTCGGCGCACATGTGCGGCATGAGCGTGGTGGTGACCAAGTGCGACGCCAGCGGCAATGTCGACGTCGAGGACATCCGCGCCAAGGCCGGCAAATACGCCGATCGCCTCGCCGCGCTGATGATCACCTACCCGTCCACCCACGGCGTGTTCGAGGAAGACATCGTGGCGATCTGCGAGATCGTGCATGCGCACGGCGGTCAGGTCTACACCGACGGCGCCAACATGAACGCGCTGGTCGGCGTGGCCAAGCCCGGTAAGTGGGGCTCGGACGTGTCGCACCTGAACCTGCACAAGACCTTCTGCATCCCGCACGGCGGCGGCGGCCCGGGCGTGGGTCCGTGCGCGGTGAAGTCGCATCTCGCTCCGTTCCTGCCAGGAAAGCTGGGCGAGGAAAGCCCGGTCGGGATGGTTTCGGCGGCGTCGTACGGCAGCGCCTCGATCCTGCCGATCAGCTGGATGTACATCACCCTGATGGGCAGCCAGGGCCTGCGCAAGGCCAGCCAGGTTGCCCTGCTCAACGCGAACTACATCGCCCGGCGGCTGGCCCCGCATTACGCCACGTTGTACACCGGCCGCAACGGTCTGGTGGCGCACGAATGCATTCTCGACCTGCGCCCGCTCAAGGAGAGCACCGGCATCGGCGCCGAGGACGTGGCCAAGCGGCTGGTCGACTTCGGCTTTCACGCGCCCACGCTGAGCTTTCCGGTGTCCGGCACGCTGATGGTCGAGCCGACCGAAAGCGAATCGCTGCACGAACTGGATCGCTTCATCGACGCGATGATCCAGATCCGCGACGAGATCCGCGCGATCGAGGACGGCAAGCTCGACCGCGAGGACAACCCGCTGAAACACGCCCCGCACACGGCAACGATGGTGATGGCCAGCACATGGACCCACGCCTACCCGCGCGAACTGGCCGCGTTCCCGCTGCCCAGCCTGAAGCTGCAGAAATACTGGCCGCCGGTGGCCCGCGTGGACAACATCTACGGCGACAAGAACGTGTTCTGCAGCTGTGCGCCGATCAACGATTTCAAGGGCGAGATCGAAGCCTTCAGCGAGCCGAACGTGGGCTAGGAGCCTGCTAGGGAAAGTCTGAACAAGCCGTCATTCCGGCGAAAGCCGGAATCCAGTGCCTTCATGGAGTTACCAAGTCACTGGATCCCGGCTTTCGCCGGGATGACGAACGGAAGCTTGTTCAGACATTCCCTGGGCCGCGCGCAATCTGCCGGGCGATCTCTTTTGCCGAGGTCAGCCTGAGCTTTCGCCCGCGGCATTCGCTGCGGTGTCCCCGGCGATCTTCCCTGGCGAAGCTCGCCCGCTTGGCCGCCGATCCGGTGACCTGGGTCCACTTGCCGTTCTTGAAGATGATCTGGTAGCCGCCCGGCAGTATCTGGAACGGTTGCTTGACCTTACCCAGGTAGTCGAAGCGGGTCGAGCCGGGCTTGCGAAAAACTTCGAAGTACGACGGGTACACGAAGTCGCTCATCGGGATGCGCTCGACCGCGAAGCTCAGGGCCTCGACCGGATCGGCGCTTTCGTACGCATAGATGAGCTTCGCATCGGGGCCCGTCGTCATCATGTTGATGGCAGGATCGACCAGCATCTCGACCAGCTCATGGGACGCGGACACGCTCACCCGTTCCTTGTTCTGCAGTGTCGTGCGAACGAACACCTTGGCCAGCGGAAAGCCGTCGGGCGTGAGGTCATGGTAGGCGAGCGCGCCGGGCTGGTCGGCATCGTCGAGAAAGACCATGGCCCAGCTGCCCTTCACGAAATGGGCGGACTTGATCAGCTTCGCCGGCGTGCCCCACACCGGCGCCACATAGTTGTCGACGTAGACCTGCATGGCCGCGATCAACTTGTCGAAATCGACACCGAGCGGAATCGTCGCCTGGTTGAAGCACGCGATGGTGGGCATCTGTCCCTTGTCGAAGGCGCCAAAAACAGGTTTCGCGGTGGCCATGATGCTCTCCTCGTCAAAGGCAGCGATGCAGCACCGGAGCATACGCGCCGCTCCGGCGGGATTCATGGGCCATGACAGGCATTGCAGGCGTACCCGGCACGCCGTGCCATCGGGTTTCATCGCGCCGGTTCGGCGCCGCACATGGGCGGCTGCGTTGCCGCCAGCGACACGAAACGCATGACGTGATTGGCGCTCAACGGTCAAACAGTACCTTGGGCATGTCGGCCATCCCCGGATCAAGCCCGGGGTCCGCCCAACCTGCGCACTGCGTCACCCCGTCGGCTCGGGCGGCAACTTCGCCAGCGTGTCCTCCAGATCCTCGATCACCGACTGCAGGGCATCGTGCAACTGGCTCTGCCTATCCATCAGGTCGGCGATCGCATCGGCCTTCTTCAGCTTCGTCAGCTCGCCGTCGAACAGCAGCCATTCGGCCGTCAGCATCTCCACGTTGTTGCGGGCGTAATGGCGCATCTCCTTCAGTTGCGCCAGCGTGTCGTTGAGGCGGTCTGCGGTTTTCTTGGGGGTTTCGTCGGACATGGTGCACTCCTCACGGGAAACACCACCCATCGTGCGCGCACCGGCTGACTGGCAGCAGAACAGCGCAGCAAAGAAGCCGAAGACCCTGTCGGTCGCCGATCTCCTGGGGCCAGTAATGCCAGTGCTCATTGCGCACCGGCAGGCAATCGCGCCAGCGCGGCATCAACTTGCACTTTCAATATCTCTGGCGCAGGCAATCCTCTTGCGAAAGCGCTTTCTGGCGATCATGGGCTTACACTCGTCCGCTACGCATCCCGGCAGGGGGAGTGGATGACACCGGAAGCCCAAGCACGCACCTTGATCGACGGCAAGCTGGAAGCCGCCGGCTGGGTCATCCAGGACATCAAGCAGATCAATCTCGGTGCCGCCTCCGGCATCGCGGTTCGCGAATACCCCACCGATACCGGCCCGGCCGACTACGTGCTGTTCGTGGATCGCTTGCCGGTGGGCGTGATCGAGGCCAAGCGCGACGAGGCCGGCGAAAACCTCACCGCCCACGAAGCACAGACCGAGCGCTACGCCAGCGCCAGGCTCAAGTGGCGCAAGGACAGTCCGCCGCTGCGGTTTCTCTACGAAAGCACCGGCAAGATCATCCACTTCACCGACGATGGCGATCCGCGCCCGCGGGCGCGCGAGGTGTTCCACTTCTTCCAGCCCCGCACACTCGCCGACTGGGCAGCACAGCCCGACACGTTGCGGCAGCGGCTGGCGGAACACATGCCGCCGCTGCCGACCGGAAACCTGCGTGACTGCCAAGTCAGCGCCGTCACCGGGCTGGAAAAGTCGCTGGCGATGGCCAGGCCGCGCGCGCTGGTGCACATGGCCACCATCCTTTCCAACTTCCGCAACGATTATTTCCCGCGCATCGCCGTCACCGTGGACATGATCGCCACCGGCACCGACGTGAAGCCGCTGGAAGTGCTGCTGTTCATGCGCGACGTGCGCAGCCGCGGCTACTACGAGCAGATGAAGGGCCGCGGCGTGCGCAGCCTCGACTACGAGTCGCTGAAGAAGGTCAGCAACAGCGTCGACAGTGCCAAGACCCGTTTCGTGTTGATCGACGCCGTGGGCGTGGAGAAGTCGCTCAAGACCGAGAGCCGCCCGCTGGAGAAGAAGCCCGGCGTCTCGCTGGATGCGTTGCTGAAAAGCATTGCCGTGGGCGAGCGCGACGAGGACACCGCGCTCAGCCTCGGCAATCGCCTCGTGCGACTCGCCAAGCAACTGGACGACAAGGCGTTGGCACGGATCAAACAGACGGCCAAAGGCAGCAGTCTGGGCGAGCTGGCCCGTGGGCTGATCGAAGCCGTCAACCCGGATCGGATCGTCGCTGACGCCTTGGACACCGCCAGGGCGGCAGGCATGACGCGCAACGAGAATACGCTCACCGCCGATGAACTCGACGCCGCCCGCCATCGGCTCATGGCGTCAGCCTGCGCGCCATTCGACCGGCATGAGCTGCGGGACGCCATCGAATCCGCCCGCCGCGAGCACGAGCAGCTGATCGACCACATCAACCTCGACCAGGTCACCTTCAGCGGCTACGGCGCGCAGGCCGAGGCGCAGGCGCAATCCATCGTGAAGGCGTTCACCGAGTACCTCGCCCAGCACAGGGACGAGATCGCCGCGCTGGGCTTCTTCTACGCCCAGCCCTACCAGCGCCGTCCGCTCACCTTCGCCATGATCGAGGACCTGCACGAAGCCCTGTCCCGCCCGCCGCTGATGCTCACCACCGAAAAGCTGTGGTCCGCCTATGCGCGCGTGCAGGCCAGCCAGGTCAAGGGCGCGGACACCCGCCGCCAGCTCACCGACCTGGTGGCGCTGGTGCGCTTCGCGCTCGGCATGGACGAGGAACTCAAGCCCTTCGCCGACAGCGTGGACAAGCGCTTCCAGGCCTGGATCTTCCGCCACAATGCGCAGCGCGCCACCTCGTTCACCCCCGAACAGACCGAGTGGCTGCGGCTGATCAAGGACCACATCGCGTCCAGCTGCGCGATCGGCCGCGAGGATTTCGACTACGCGCAGCTCGCCGACAAGGGCGGGTTGCAGAAGGCGTGGAATGTGTTTGGCGAGCAGCTGGATGGGCTGCTGGTGGAAATGAATGAGGAGTTGGTGGCTTGAGTAGTGATTTGCCCCGAGGGTGGGTTTGCGCGCAGTTGGATCAAGTGTTCGAGCCGCGAAGCACCCGAGTAGCACCCAGCGATTTTCCTGAGTCGCCCTACATCGGGATGGAGCATGTTGAAGGGCAGACAAACCGGCTTATTGGGACGGTGAAAGCTTCAACCATGTCGAGCAGCGCTGCGCGTTTTTTTGCGAACGATGTTTTGTATGGAAGGATGGGTGTACCAAAGATCACTCGCATCGGTGGTTGCATCAACGACGGATCAGTTGCGCTGCTTGATGTCGATGAGCCATTCAAAATCTACCTCTATTGGTTCCTTCGCACTCAAACAAAGCGTCTTCGCGCATTGAACCAAGGCGCAGCACAACCGAATCTCAACACAGACATTGTCAGGAAGATTTGCGTTCCCATCTGTACTTCCAAAGAAATGGCGCGTATCAATACCTTGCTGGATAAGACTGTCGATGCCGTTCGCTTGCAAGAGCTTTCCATCGAACGCGGCCTAGCCCAAGCTGCCGCCCAACGCAAAAACATCCTCAAAGCCGCCTTCGCCGGCCAGCTGGTTCCGCAGGACCCCAACGACGAACCGACCAGCGCCATGCTGGAGCGTATTCGTGCCGAGCGCGATAATCAAAAACACCCTTCGACGCGAGCGCATCGCACGAAGCAGCCGAAAAGACCTGTGGAGTCCGACGCATGAAGATCGAATCCATCCGCCTGAAGAACTTCAAGGCGTTCCGTGATGTGCATTTGAAAGACATGCCCTCGTTCCTGGTCGTCGTGGGTGCCAACGGCTCGGGCAAATCCACGTTGTTCGACGTGTTCGGCTTTTTGCACGACTGCCTCAAGGGCAATGTCCGCCAAGCGCTGGACAAGCGCGGCCGGTTTCGCGAGGTGCTCAGCCGCGGCTGTGATCCAGAGAAAGACGCCATCCTGATCGAACTTCAATACCGCATGGAGATCACGGGGGTCGAGCGGCTTGTGACGTATTCGCTGGAGATTGGCGAAAGCAAGGGTGCGCCCATCGTCCGGCGTGAACTGCTGCGTTACAAGCGCGGTCGCTACGGCAGCCCCTACCACTTCCTCAATTTCTCCAAGGGAGAAGGCTACGCGATCACCAACGAGGAAGAATTCAACAAGTCTGACGAAGAGCTTGACCGCGAGAACCAGAAGGTTGCCCCGGACACTCTGGCGATCAAGGGCCTTGGCCAGTTCGAGCGCTTCAAGGCCGCCAATGCCTTCCGCCAGCTGATCGAGAACTGGCATGTGTCCGATTTCCACATCAACTCGGCTCGTGGGCGCAAGGAGGCTACCGGCGACTCCGAGCACCTCTCCGAAAGTGGCGACAATCTGCCACTGGTGGCGCGGTACCTGCACGAACGCCATCCGGCCGTATTCAAGGACATTCTCGGCACCATGACGCGGCGTGTGCCTGGCGTGGCTTCGGTGGAACCAAAGCTGATGGACGACGGCTATCTCACCTTGCGTTTCCAGGATGGCTCGTTCAAGACGCCCTTTCTTGATCGGTATGTATCTGACGGCACCATCAAGATGTTTGCCTACCTAGTCTTGCTGTACGACCCGCGCCCACATCCGCTGTTGTGCGTCGAAGAGCCGGAAAATCAACTCTATCCCCAGCTGATGACCGAGTTGGCGGAAGAGTTTCGCATGTACGCGAATCGCGGGGGGCAGGTGCTTGTCTCCACACATTCGCCAGACTTCCTCAATGCGACCGAACTCGAGGAAGTCTGTTGGCTGGTCAAGCGCGATGGGCGTACTGAAATCCACCGCGCTCGTAATAACGAGCAGATTGCGGCCTATGTGGCTGAAGGCGACCAGTTGGGTTATCTATGGAAGCAGGGCTTTTTTGAAGGGGCCGACCCGCAATGAGGGAGCTCGTCTTTCTGTTGGAGGAGCGCTCTTCACGGGCCATGCTGGAAAGCCTCTTGCCGCGATGTCTGTCGGCGGAAGTCCACTTTCGTCTTGTCCCGTTTGAAGGCAAGCAAGATCTGGAGAGGCAGCTGGAGCGCCGCATTCGCGCCTATGAAAACCCCCACGCACGATTCATCGTGCTGCGTGATCAGGACAGTCATCCTGACTGCAGCAAGTTGAAGAAGTCACTGTCAGGCCTCTGCGAGAAGTCAGGTAAAGCGCGGCATTGCCTCGTGCGCATTGCTTGCATGGAGCTGGAGACGTTCTATCTTGCCGATCTCGAAGCGGTAGAAAAAGCATTGAAGCTGGACAAGCTTGCTACCCACCAAGGAACACGAAAGTTTCGTACTCCTGACAAGTTGGGCAGCCCAAGCCGCGAGCTCGGTTCTCTTACCAAGAACCGCTATGAGAAAGTGGCGGGGTCGCGCGAGATTGGAAAGCACCTCGATCTGGAGAACAACCGCTCGCCGAGCTTTCGGAATTTGATAGCCGGCATCCGCCGCATGGAAAACGAACTTCTGGCGCTGACTGTTTGAACATTCGCAAGGAGCGAACATGAGCAAGAGCAAGGGCGAACTGATCCTGTACCGCACCGAGGACGGGCGTACCGAGATCCAGCTGCGCGCAGCGGACGGGTCGGCTTGGCTGACCCAAGCCGACATGACGGACCTGTTCGACACCAGCAAGCAGAACATCAGCCTGCATATCCGCAAGGTACTTGCTGAGCGGGAGTTGTCCGAGTCGGCAGTGGTCAAGTTTGACTTGACCACTGCGGCCGACGGAAAGCGCTATAAAACCATGCTGTACCGACTGGACATGATCCTGGCCGTGGGCTTCCGCGTGCGCTCGCCGCGCGGCAGCCAGTTCCGGCGCTGGGCCGGGTCCGCCTTGTCGGAATACCTGGTCAAGGGCTTCGTGATGGACGACGCCAGGCTCAAGGACGCCGAGCGGGCTGATTACTTCGAGGAGCTGCTGGCGCGCATCCGCGACATCCGCAGCTCGGAGAAGCGCTTCTACCAGAAGCTGCGCGACCTGTTCAAAGCCACCAGCAGCGACTACGACGGCACGGCGCAGACGGCCAAGGCGTTCTTCGCCACGATCCAAAACAAGCTGGTTTACGCGATCACCGGCCGCACTGCCGCCGAGCTGATCGTGCAGCGGGCAGATCCGGCCGCGGACAACATGGCATTGACCAACTGGCCGGGACCGCAGATCCGCAAGTCGGATGCCGTGGTGTCGAAGAATTACCTGCATGCCGATGAACTCGATCAGCTCAACCGGCTGGTGACGATGTTTCTCGATTTCGCCGAGGATCGGGCTATACGCCGCATGGAAACCCGCATGGCGGACTGGATCGCGCAGACTGATCGTTTCCTGACCTTCAACGAGCGCGCGATCCTGTGTGGTGCGGGACGTGTCTCGCACGATCAGATGGAGAGCATCGTCGACGAGCGTTTCGCCGCCTTCGACGCACGTCGCCGCGAGCAGGAGCGATTGGGCGCCGAACAAGAGGCGGCCGACGACCTGGCACAGCTGGAGTCCGAAGCGGCAAAGCTCACGCCCCACAAGAAAACCAAGAGCCCGAAGAAGCCATGAACAGCAATACCCTCGTCCAGAAGCTCTGGAATTTCTGCCACACACTGCGCGACGACGGCGTGGGCTACGGCGACTACCTGGAGCAGCTCACCTACCTGCTGTTTCTCAAGCTGGCGCACGAGTATGCGCAGCCGCCGCATAGCCGCGACACGCACATCCCGCGCAGCTGCGACTGGAACAGCCTGCGCAGCAAGAACGGCGAACCGCTGGAGGCGCATTACCTCACAGTGCTGCACAAGCTCGGCGAGGAGCCGGGCATGCTGGGTGCGATCTTCTTCAAGGCGCAGAACAAGATCCAGGACCCGGCCAAGCTGGCGCGGCTGGTGCAGATGATCGACGCCGAGAACTGGCTGAGCCTGGAGACCGACGTCAAGGGCGACCTGTACGAAGGCCTGCTGCAAAAGAACGCCGATGACACCAAGAGCGGCGCCGGCCAGTACTTCACCCCGCGCGCGCTGATCCAGGCGATGGTGGAATGCGTGCAGCCGGAACCGAAGAAAACCGTGGCGGACCCGGCCTGCGGCACCGGCGGTTTTTTTCTGGGCGTGCACGAGTGGCTGACCCGCCCGGGCAGCCGGCTCAATCCGACGCAGGCGAAGTTCCTGCGTCACGACACCTTCCACGGCAACGAGATCGTGGCCAGTGCGCGCCGCATGTGCCTGATGAACCTGTTTCTGCACAACATCGGCGACATCGACGGCGCACCCGCAGTGGGGCGTTCCGACGCGCTGATTTCCGAGCCGTACAAGCACTTCGACTACGTGCTGGCCAACCCGCCCTTCGGCAAGAAGAGCAGCATGACCATCACCAACGAGGACGGCGAGGAGGACCGCGACGCGCTGACCTACGAGCGCCAGGATTTCTGGCAGACCACCTCGAACAAGCAGCTCAACTTCCTGCAGCACATCGTGGCGATGCTCAAGAGCACCGGCCAGGCCGCCGTGGTGCTGCCCGACAACGTGCTGTTCGAGGGCGGCGCCGGCGAGAAGATCCGCCGCAAGCTGCTGGAAACCTGCGACGTGCACACCCTGCTGCGCCTGCCCACCGGCATCTTCTACGCGCAGGGCGTGAAGGCGAACGTGCTGTTCTTCGACAACAAGCCCAAGGACGGCAAGGTGCATACCAAGGGCGTATGGATCTACGACCTGCGCACCAACAAGCACTTCACGCTCAAGACCAAGACGCTCAAGCGCGACGACCTGCAGGACTTCATCGACTGCTACCACCCGAGCAACCGGCACGAGCGCAAGGAATCGGAACGGTTCAGGTACTTCGCCTACGAAACGCTCGTCGCCCGCGACAAGGCCAGCCTCGACATCTTCTGGCTCAAGGACGACAGCCTGGAAAACCTCGACGACCTGCCGCCGCCGGACGTGCTGGCGCAGGAGATCGTGGACCATCTGGAGGCGGCGCTGGCCTCGTTTCGGGAAGTTGCAGCCGCCTTGCCGCGATCCGCAGATACGCAATGAATGCGCTGGTGCCGCATGTCCGCCGCATCCATGATGTGTACGGCACTTGCACGCGGAACATGCGCGTTACGCAGTAGCATTGGCGGCTCAGCCAAGCCAAACGGAGAACCACATGCTCTACAAGAAACAGACATCGAAATCGGTCGAGCGCGCGTTCGAGGACGTGCAGGCTTCGGTGAAGGGGCATGGCTTCGGCATGCTGCATTACTACGATTTCCGCAAGACGCTGGCCGACAAGGGCTTCGATCTGCCCAACGAGTGCCTGGTGCTGGAGGTGTGCAACCCGCGCCAGGCGGCGGAGGTGCTGGGCATGGACATGTCGGTGAACATGGCGCTGCCCTGCCGCATCTCGATCTACGAGGATCACGGCAAGACGTATATCGGCATGGTGCCGCCGACGGACCAGCTGTCGCTGGTCTCGGACGATGCGCGGATCGCCGAGGCGGCGCGCGCGGTGGAGCACACGATGCGGGAGATCATCGATTCGGCGGCATAGCGGCGCCTGGAACAAGCTTGGCGCGTAGGAGCGCACCCTGTGCGCGAAAAGCCTTTGCAGGAAATTCCATAGTGGAAGCGGCTTCAGGCGCGATGCTTTGCTTCAGCTGTCTGCTCAAGAGCATCGCGACTGAAGTCGCTCCTACAGTCGCGCCCACAAGGGCATTCGCGCACAGGGTGCGCTCCTACAAGCGGAACATGTGCTGCGGGCGAGCGGAAGCTCAGGCGAACGGATCGTCCAGCACGATGGTGTCTTCGCGATCCGCGCCGGTGGCGACCAGGGCCAGGCGGCAGCCGGAGAGTTCCTCGACCGCGCGCAGGTAGGCGCGGGCGGCGGGCGGCAGCTTGTTCCAGTCGCGGATGCCGGCGGTGGATTCTTCCCAGCCGGGAAACTCCAGGTACACCGGCTTGCACTCGTCCCAGCCGTCGGCGTCCAGCGGCGCCAGCTCGCGGCGCTTGCCGCGGTA
>Ga0307377_10007061_pt1 | contig 11670 bp, 25 predicted proteins | sample TR3MG_FD_202535 | JGI IMG/M metagenome (GOLD analysis project Ga0307377, IMG submission 202535) | Soil microbial communities from Risofladan, Vaasa, Finland - TR-3 | ecosystem: Environmental > Terrestrial > Soil > Coastal area > Acid sulfate soil | place: Finland: Risofladan, Vaasa | collected...
AGGCGCAATGCAGCACTTGTAAGCTTTGCATGGGATCACATTCAACCGCACCATCAATTGCTATCGTAGCGCATGGCAATGGTGCCGCATACATCAATTAAGGGGGTTTAATCATGGCTTATATGTACACTATTACAGATACAGATATGACTCAAGACGTTTACAGCGCCGAGGATATCTTATTAAACAAAATGAATTCACGCGGACATTGGCAATATAATTCCATTAGAGTGTTTGATAAAGACAATAATGAAGTTAATCTGAATGGCTTGAAAGTCATTGTATACATAGAAAAGGGGGCTTAATTATGTGCGAATTATGCTTAAATAAAGGATGGATATGGACTATTAACACAAACACAAACACGCAAGAGGTTCAAAAATGCGATGATTGCAATGTGTTTGAAAGTGATCAAGAGGCGCAATTGCATTCTAGTCACGCTGATGAGTCTTAAATTAAATAGACGAAACTGCCTCGCGGCAGTCCGTGACAATTAATTAATCTTGAAAGGATATATTAAAAATGAATTATAAAAAGATGTATTCAGAATTGGCCGACATTATTTTAGCGGATAACATCGACCGAACCCCGCGCAACGTGACAACGCTAGCATATGAAGCGCGACAAGCCTTAAATGAGTTTGAAATACATAGATCCATTGTTAATGAAATAAAAGGGGATAACCATGAATAAATATATTATTACAGGACGTGTAACTAAAACTATTGAGGGTTTTGAAACACCTCAAGAGGCAAAAAAAGAGTTTATTAATTTAATAGGCCATGATCAAGATGTTATGGTTTTTGATGAAAATGGGGAGGAAATTCATGATAACTGAATTCATTCTAATCGTGAGCAATGTAACGGTTTTTGGTACTCATGAGACCATTGAGGGTTCTTTTAGTACATGTGATGAGGCCGCTACATTTTACGAAACTTTTTATCGTGGCAAAGATAACTTCAATGGTTATCGATGCATACGTGAAGATTTAATTCATAAGGGAGTATTTAATGACAAGTAAAATCGTTGATGGTTCGTACGGGTTCCGGTGGCTTGCTATCGGCATCCTTATTGGTTCTTTAATTGGTATCGGTCTACAAAATACCATTGAGGATTTTTTAGATCTTTGGTATCCGACACCGAAAGAGGTTCTTTGTCAAAAAGGGAAACTCTTTGAGCAAATTAGTTACGGTGGATCGGTGTATTTAAAAACACAAAAAGAGTGCATTGAGACTGCATTGGAGGAAGTTAGATGATGGAATTATTTTTTATTATTTTAAGTTTTATTGGTTTAAGCATGCTGATATTTTTATTAGCCGCCACTATTGATGTGATTTTAGATTTATTTAGGGGGAAATAATATGACTAATCAAGTTTTATATGATGCTTTACATCATGCCGAAAACTTAGAAAAGCAAGGCAAGATCGATGACCGGACGTGTTGGGAATTTTTACGCGCGGTCGATCAAATTTTAATTGAATTAGAAAAAAGGGAGAGTTAAAAATGGTAGGAAAAGTCACAAGTAACAAAGAGTTAAGTGCATCTCAGATGCCTGTATTGATGGGGTGTTCGCGTTTTCAATCGCGTAATGAATTATTAAAAATGATCATGGATGCCAATCATGGTATCGAACCGCCTCAAATAAGTTCAGAACCTATGAATTGGGGCAATACTTTAGAACCAATCATATTAAATGAAGCATGTGTTCGGTTAGGCCTAGGCAATCCAAAAACAACACATGACAAGGCGTATCATCATGACACCTTACCCATTGCATGCTCACTGGATGGCACAATTGAGGGCGATGGCAAAGAGGTTGTAAGCGATATGGAAAAGGGAATTATTTGTGTTAATGCAGATTCCATTAATCTTGAGGGTACGATTATTTTAGAATCTAAAGTGACCGCCCATGATGTTGAGACAGCCGATACATTGCCGCTTTATCGTGGGGTATTACAATTACAGATGCAGATGGATATTTGTCATGCTGAAGTAGGTGTATTGTGCGTGCTATATAAAGGCACCACGCTGAGACTTTTTGTATACAAAAGGGATGATGAAGTCTTATCTCAATTGCATGACGCTATTATGGATTTTCAAAAAAGAATTGATAAGTATCTAACGAATGAGGAAATTGATTTTTACGAGAGTCAATCCCCGGATGAAGCTGCACGAGTATTTAATGAAGCAGATAAAACTGAAATTGAATTGCCTCATTGTGAAGAGCTTGCTGAAAGAATTGTTACACTCCGTGATGAAATTACTGAGCGAGAAAAGGAAATTGATAATCATCAGACAAAAATCATGGATGAAATGCGTGACAATCAATACGCCGTAGCGGGGCGTTATGGAATTGATTGGCCTGTTCGACAATTTAAGCCGCAACCCGCAAGGACATTGCCGGCTAAAGATGGGTATGTCATTCGACAATCAAAACTTAAAATTAAAGATAGGGAGAATATTAATGAGTGATATCAATAACTTAGGGGGTAATCAATACGATCACAGTATGAAACAAGAAGATACAAATACGTTTTTGCAAGTGCTTTATCGCAACGTTAAAGACACTACAAAAAGACAAGAAATTATTAAACTTTATTTTGGAGAATGTGATGACAACAACAACCTCGGCGATTGCTAAAGCTTTCGTAGCAGCACAAAAGGAATTTGCACCAGCAATTAAAAACAGTACCAACCCACACTTTCGTAGCGCATACGTTGATTTAGCGGGATGCGTTGAAGCTGTGCTTGATGCATTAAACAATCATGGTATTGCGTTAATGCAAAAAACACATGAATGTGATAATGGCGTAAAAGTGGAAACTGTTTTATTACATGAAAGTGGTGAAGCAATTACAGGTGGCATTATTCAGGTGCCGGCTGATAAACAAACACCACAGGGGTATGGTTCTGCATTGACTTACGCTAGACGTTATTCATTAATGGCTGCTACAGGTATTGCGCCAGAAGATGATGATGGCAATGCTGCGACTAAATCAATGGCTGACAAGGTAAGGGAAGCTGCGCCTGTAACAAAAAAGCCTATGCCCTGAATCTACCAGGGAAAGAAGCTTTAACTTTTGTAGATGATCATGCATTGATGAATCGATACATTGAGATCCTTAAACAAATTAAGGAAATAGATGAAGAGAAACTCGATGCAAAAGAAAAGTTAAAAAAGATGGAGGCATTTGCAACAGCCAATCTTTCAGTCGTACAAAAACTGACAGGTGATAAGCAAGTGAAAATCAAGTATGCATTAATCGATGCAATGAAAGGACTGTAATGGCTACATTTAAAAGTTTAGATTTTTTAGCGGATCCTGAATGTGAACGTATTACTCATCAACACAGTTATTCACTTGATGATTGGCGTGGACGTTTAATTTTAGGTGTATTGCAAAATGCATTGGATGAATACTTAGGTAAGAAAGTAAAGAAAGAGGTACGCAAAGAAGCAGCACAATTTTTGTTTGAAGATAATGAAGTCTTGGAGTTATGTCTACAGTTAATTCACGTAGACAAAGATTATTTTCGCAAACAAATAAGTAAGATGCGTAAACAAGGTGAACGTTTACGTAAACCAAGAAACAATTAACTAACTTTACAAGGAATGATTATGAAAAAAGCAAATGATGTATACGTAACTACTGATTATAATGCGTTTACTTATATTAACGGTAATAGAAATATTAACAAAGCTAATTTTAGAAGGCTATTGAAATCTATGAAGGAAAAATATATTCCTATTCCGATTATCGTTAATAAGAAAAGGCAAATTATCGATGGCCAACATCGATTTGAAGCTGCAAAATTTCTCAAAAAAGAAGTGTATTTTATGAAGATTAATAATTTAGATCTTGATGAGGTGCGTAGACTTAATGAGAATACAGCAAACTGGAATAACAATGACAGGCTTCAATCGTTTTGTGAGCTTGGGTATCCAGAATATTTAAAGTTTAAAGAGTTTATGCAGAAGACTGGATTCAACTATTCTGTTTGTATTTCGTTACTTAGTGATAGTCGACAACGCTCCGGAGAGCATGGACGTATGTTTAAATCTGGTGACTTTAAGATTAAAAACTATGAGCGTGCATTGGAGAATGCCAAAAGACTAGACGAGATTGGTAATTATTATTCTAACTATAAGAGTAGTAATTTTTTAAGCTGCATGATTGAGTTGTTTTACCATGCTGATTATGATCATAAAAGAATGATACAAAAATTAAAGTGTCAATCACATATGATTCCCAAGACAGGGGATAAAGAAATTTATTTCAATGCAATACGAGATATTTATAATTTCAAAGTACCTCGTTCTCAAAAGGTTGGATTCTTTTAAAACAATAGAGGGCCGAAAGGCCCTTTATTATTTGTTCATTACATACATTGTTACTTCGAAACCAAAACGCATTTCAGTAGCTGATGGAGTTGTCCACATGATTATTCCCTTTCAGTTAGTTTGTCAAGATTGTAGTTTAACTATAGAAAGTGTAAGATGAATCAAGATAAACATGAGTTAAGACTAATGATAGACCCTGATCACAAATATGTAGTATTCGATGGCTTCGGTGATAGCCTAAGATCCTTTGCAACTTTAGAATCGGTAGAAACTTTTCTAAAATTACGCCCGGATTGTCGAGTTGAAGAGATAAAACCTCTATCAAATGAAGAATTTACAGCCATTTATGGAGAACCCCCGTTCTAGCACGTCTAAGCCTCGTGGTGAAGACTTTAAACTTTTTGATACCTACCCCTTACCTACCTTGAGATCGTGCAACAGAGAGCGTTATATGAGGTCGTTTTTCTATTCCAACCTGTAATTCTGTCTTATGATAATCATAAAAGATATATTTGTGTTTATGGTCGGGAGGAAGGTTAATAAAATCTTGATGAAGGCAAATTCTGTAAGTATCATCTAATAAATTTTCATCAGCATAGGCATTTGCAACTTCACAATTTAAGAATGTACCCACATATAATGGGTTGCCACCCATCATAACTATCAATACATATTCGAGGGGCATCAGTGCAGATTTTTAGGTTTAGGTTCGACTAAATATAAGTCGGCGCCTTCGCAGTGGATGACAAGAAAATCATCTTCTTTATCCGAGAATAATATCTTGATCATTGATTGGCTGTCGGATTCTAGAAACTCAATGTTCCAAATCTTTTTGCCAACCAATTGATCAAGTAACTTTGCCTGATTCTCATCAGCCTCAGTAATAAATTCTGCTTCTAAACTATCTTTCCTATCCAATCTCCACCGTCCTTTAATACCATCGGCATTAGCTTTGGTTGTCCTTCTATTATCATACCACAACCAACAATAAATCTTGTCTTAAAGTTTTTAGCATAATCAAATGCCATGGATTTCTGATCGATAAGACAACCAACTTGCATGCCCCAGATTAAAGCGTCTGGATTTGAATAGTACCCGATAGAGAACTTGGTATGGTAATGGCCTTGAACTGTGTTCATGCCGTATTGCATTGCCACTTGTAGCACCGTGGCGGACATACCATGGGTAAAGAAACATCTTGAGTTATCAGATAAGGTAATGCGTAGGTCATCAACCCATTGCCAACCTTTGCCGACACCAAGAAACTCATTGTAAGAACGTAAATATTCCTTGGGTAATCCATACTTCAACGCACGTCTATAGACTAAGGAGGAGTGATTGGAGTGTACGATGGACATCTTAGGAAAAATTTTTTCTAACTCTTTTACATATACACGAGACGATTTTAATTCATCCCCGGCTGACATCAGATCAGGGTTATGATCATGCATACTGATAGCATGCTGATCTAACTCATCGCCAATGTTAACTATGAGGTCAGGCTTATATTTATCTTTAAGTGCCTTAAGAAATTTGAATGCGTCTTTGTGATGATAGGGAATGTGGAGATCTGATATAACTAAAACAGATTTATATTTCGTCATAAGATTCTCTACAAAGTTAATACCTTATAAGTATATCTTATATCTGTTGTTGGTCAACTGTGTGCGCGTACGCCGTGCTTATCTATGATGAGTGATTGTCGTCTAGGTTTGTCTGTACCTTTAGCAAATCCGACATGGCACCAAGAATCATATTCAAGGATCAACTGGTCATATTCTATCGAGCTGGATACCACAGCATGAAACACATCATGAATGCTGCCATAACGAGGACAGATAAAATCTGCTGCCAGACCGTAAGTGTGAAAGCTCGTGTCTTTCGAACCAACAGCACGATTAACGTCCATTGACCTAAACCCACTAGATATAATGATAGGTAGTCCACCCAGCTTAGACCTGACATGCTCTAATCCTTCAGCGAGTTTATAAAGATTAGTTAATTGCACCTGGTTAGGTTCATTTTGCAAACCCAATCGGATTGCAGTATTACTATGGCACAGTTCTTCTTTGCTAAAGTGTTCTGTTAAGTACACTACTTAGTAATGCCCTTGAGTTTCTCAAATGTGCGTAGGCCAGCCATGCCTAACATAGCAAAGGTAAGTTCTAATAAAATGTCATGGTTTATTGTAGGGATAGGACTTGTTACACCGTCTAGCCCATCTATATAGACAACAAGTGGATGTCCGACAAATAGCCAAAAAATTCCAATGGCACAACTCCAACCAATCATTGGCCGCCAGCCAGCAACAAAGACAGAACGATGTTCTGCTTCTACTTTATTGACTTCAACTTGTGCGAGATTAAGTTGGTTAGCATTGTCAATGAGTGTCTTTTCAATCTCTTGCTTGGCCTTCTCTGCACCATTCTTATCAGGAATGACTCGATCAATAACGGTAGAGATTAGAGGAAGTATTGCGCTAATCATAGACGTAGTAACCAGCTAACAACAGTCTGTAACAATGCGACACATTTTTGGACGAGGTTTTTTATTTGTGTCTTGATCCAATTCCATATCATCTGATACTCGGTTGCTATCCAGGCTATCATTAGTGCTAATATTGTCAGTAGGATTACTGCGATTAATATCTCCATGCTCTGTCTCCATATCAAAATAATAAATAACAATAGGTAAATAATAACATTAAGGCAAATGCTAGTATGACTGCTTCTTCTCTCATGGAATTAGTGTAATGTACTCATGACGACAGCGACTACGATGGCCCCGAAGCCAGCCATGATTCCCCAGATTAATTTGTTAAGCATATTTTCAATGCGATCTAATCTATGATGTATTGTGTCATATCTTTCTGCACAAAGTTTTTCGTGAGCAACTAATTCGTCATGTGGTGACATGTTATTCGTCCGCAGGTTCTGGTTCGTTACCTTCAGATTTCCACGATAAAAATTCTTGGTAATCTGTGTTAGCTTCATCTAGTGGGATAGATATTTTTGTATTATCTTCTTTTGTTAGTTCTATTGAACCAACATTTCCATAAGCATCATTTATTATTTTATATTGCATATTTATAGCTCCGCACTAAAAGTTAATCTAGCATTAATTGTAGAATCAGCCGATAATTGAATACATTTTCCACCACCCATACTAGCATTGGTTGCTGTTGTTGTATTAACAATTACTTTTGTATTATTTGACTCATTTGTAGCAATTGCCATAACTGTAGCTTCTAGCCCTATTACTCCAGGATAATGTAATCTCCAATCACCTACAGCACTATACCCAAGTGACGGAACGCTCCTCATAGTTTGTAATAAATGAATTAAAACATAAGTATTCGTTGTGCTAAATGAAGTACCTTGCCCTACTGTGTCAGCTACATTGCTTCCACCAAAAGATTGAAAATACCTCTGACACATAGCTAACTCTTGGCTATACATTCTGTTTTCAAAGGGGGTGGCGTTTTCACCTACCTCTAATTGTACACCTGTGATGTTAATGTAGTTAGATGTAGAGTCTGCTAGGTTGACTTGTGAGGAGCTAACAAATGCTGTTGAATCGTAAGCACCCCATGATGTTTGTAATGGACTTGATTTTCTGTCTGGTCCTGTTCCTAATGCCCAATATATATTAAACCCAGCACCATTATCATTATCTATTTGTCCAGATGAGTCGCCAGCAAATGTTATAGTTTTCTTTTCCCAAGTATCAGCAGCACTTATAGTATATTCAGCACTAATTGTTCTAGCTGGACTAGAATCATAACCATATATCATTGCTGTATATGTTCCTGTCTTATTTGATTTTACCCAAAAAGATAGTGTAATAGTTTTAGCACTTGAAGTTCCATATGCTAAATGTTGTAAGTTCTGTGCTTCTATTCTCTGTTGAAAGTTACACCAATTAGTTCCAGTTGGAGAAGCGTTTGCAGTTGTACATTGTAATTTCATACTATTACTAAATCCATCTGGGGCATCTGTATCTTGACTTAAAGTCCAAGTTCCTATGCTTCCTGTATTAAAAATAAACCTGTCTAGTACAAAATTATTACCACTCGCAATCCCTGTCGCACTAGTCCCCCTCTGTGCTATCTTCATATCACCATTGATGATAAGGTTCTTTCCTACAGGAGCTGATGACTGTAGAGTCCCATCATTGTAGGTAACTCCATTTGTTCCGTTAAGTGCTAAGCTCATTATTTAGCCTCCAATGCTTCTATTCTTGTTGTTAGTGTTTCTATTATTGCTTGTTGTTCTTGGATGGCTGCTGTTAGAGTAGCTACTAGGAATGATGTGTCTGTGCCTTGATATTTTGGATTGCCTTCATCATCTACAGCATCTTTTTCACCTGACACACAATCAGGAACGACTGCTTGTAATTCGTGAGCAATAAAACCTTGACCATCAGAACCATCTGTTTTCCATTTGTAGGTTACAGGCTTAAGTGCTTGAACAGTAGCTAAAGCACCTGTCATTGGTACAATGTTTTCTTTTAGACGATAATCTGATGTTGTTAGATATTGAATAGAACTAGTTGTGTTGCCGTAAATAGAACCTTGTTGTGTGCCAGCAGAGTTTATAAATGCCATAAATGTACTACCAGCACCCCCAAAACTTGTTTTAATTGATGCACCAAAATATGCTACACCATTAAATACTATATTTGAATATGAAGAAACGGATGCTACAGAGCTTGTACAATTTATATAGGTAAATCCACTAGAGTCTATACGCATACGCTCTGTAATTGTGCCAGATTGTGTTCCAGTACCATCAGTACCAAATAATAAGTTACCATTAAAACCCGCAGAACCTGTAGATGTAATACCTGCATGCGCCCATACATTTTGTGGTGCCCCACCATCAGATGAAAATACAATACCTTTTTTAAAGTTTACTGTTCCATCAGATGCATTTGCATTTAGTGTAATAGCTCCAGTAGAATTAGAATCATATCCACCATATTGTCCATTCATTAATAATTCACCGCTAGAGTTGATACGCATTGCTTCTGCACCACCTTCAGCAAAGGCTATTGTGTCTGCTGCTGGGAAGAACATACCTGTATTAGTATCGCCTGTTGTAGTAACAGAAGGAGCTGCGGCAGTACCTGCTGAAAACTGTATGGTTTGTGCGCCAGTATCAGTAACTATAGTCCCACTACTTGCAGGTAAGGTTAAGGTATTCGTTCCAGCAACTGCTGGTGCTGATATGGTGATTTCACCAGATGTATCTCCAGCTAATTTAATACTAGCCATTATGCGTTCTCCAATGCTTGTTGCTCTGCCAAGAATGTAGTGTATGCGTCTATTACTTCTTGTGTATGAAACTGTTTGCACATTGCTTGTACATCTGCGTGTTCATTGCTGTAATCTTGACCTGGTGCTATGACCCAACGATGATATGTTGATGATAAAACATTGCCATCTTCTACAATATCAGTTCTTTCACGCACTTGAATATGTTTGTAGTCACCGACTACTTCTATTTTATCTATTGTTTTTGTTTTTTCTATAGTCATAATTATGCTACCTGATAATTGATTATTAACATAAATGCTGTATTTGTTTGAGTTACTGACGCTGGATTCAAATCTGCTATTGTTGTATTATTATCATATCTTAAATACCCAAAAGCTGCACTTTGTTGTATTTGCATAAAGTCTGGTCCATTAGAAACCCAATTAGTTTTATATGATACTGTTGCTCCGCCATAAGACGAACTTGTACCAGCTGATGTAAACGGTAACGATATTTTCATTGCACCTGTTCCACTATGAGAACTGCCTAACTGTACGAAACACTGTGCAATAACTTGTTTACCTATTTTAACATATCCGCCTGTTTGTATTACATAAGTAGAACTTCCAGCAATTGTAGAACCAGTGACAGTTGGCGTCCAAGTTCCGTATTCATAATCATCTAATAGATTAGCAGCATCTGTACCACCAAGATAGATACCTGATGCACTTGCATCTAATGCTGTTGATGACAATGTTAAGTCTTTTCCTGTAGCTAAAGTAATACCACTGCTATTGACTGTAGCAATATCTGCACCAGCACTCTGTAGTTTTATCTCACCAGATGTGTCAGAGGTTAGCTTTAGTCCGTCACTTGTATCTGCATTAATTATTGTAGCCATATTTTATCCTTAAAGAATTACCCACCTCTGTCCAGAAGGAACAGTAACTGTTACGCCTGCTGCAATTGTCATCGGGCCAACACTCATCCCATTCGATCCTGCTGTTATTGTATAGTTTGCTGTAATGTCATCTACGTTCTCATAGATTGAACCACCTGCTGATGCACCCCCACCAATAGAACCCCAAGATGTTCCGTCATATCCTTCAAAGGAACCTGAGTCACTATTGAATCTAATGTACCCTGCTGCTGGAGAACCATCTCTTTGTGCTTCAGTACCACTTGGTAATACACCTGAGCCTGTCGCTGATGTCTTGCCTACATAAGCATCTGCTGATGTGGTTGCTGCTGTACCTAATCCTAAGTTAGTCCTAGCGGTTGGTGCGTCAGCAAGGTCAGATAAGTTGTTTGCAGCGGTAAGTAATCCAGCAGTTGATACGGCTGTTACTTGCCATGATGAACCATTGTATATTCTTGTTTCATTAGCTACGGTATTAAAGTACCAATCACCAGCAGTAACAGGATCACCATTATTATCTACGGTTGGATTAGAAGCTTGTGCGCCAAGATAGAACTCATCAATGCTATCTTTAGTTGCAGCGGCAGCGGCAGCGCTTGAAGCTGCGTTACTCTCTGAAGTCGCTGCGTTACTTTCTGAGGTGGCTGCGTTACTCTCTGAAGTTGCTGCATTACTTTCACTTGTTGACGCATTAGATGCCGATGTACTTGCGTTACCTGCTTGAGTTGTCGCTATACCTGCTTGAGTGGTAGCTATTCCTGCTTGAGTAGTTGCAGTTGAAGCAGATGTTGAAGCATTACTTTCTGAAGTTGCCGCATTAGATTCGGAAGTAGCTGCATTGGTTTCTGATGTACCAGCATTTGTTTCAGAAATTCCTGCATTAGTCTCAGCAGTTTCTGCTCCAGTCTGTGCTAATTCTGCTGCAGCCTGTGCTGTCTCTGCATTTGTTTCTGCTGTCTCTGCATTTGTTTCTGCGGTTTCAGCATTGGTTTCTGCGGTTTCAGCATTGGTTTCTGCGGTTTCAGCATTGGTTTCTGCTAACTCAGCCGCTGTTTGTGCAACTTCTGCTGCGGCCTGCGCTGCTTCTGCCGCTGCTTGTGCTGCTGCTGCGGATGCGGCATCTACAACAAGGTCCCATTTAGCTGAGTCTG
>Ga0307377_10007063_pt1 | contig 11668 bp, 9 predicted proteins | sample TR3MG_FD_202535 | JGI IMG/M metagenome (GOLD analysis project Ga0307377, IMG submission 202535) | Soil microbial communities from Risofladan, Vaasa, Finland - TR-3 | ecosystem: Environmental > Terrestrial > Soil > Coastal area > Acid sulfate soil | place: Finland: Risofladan, Vaasa | collected...
CGTCGACCCGTGAGGCCAAGGAAGTCTGCCGAGGCTGCGTCGTGCGTGAGGACTGTCTCGAGTACGCCCTCGACAATGGCGAGAAGTTCGGAATCTGGGGCGGCATGAGCGAGCGAGAGCGGCGCCGGTTGCGTCGCGCCCGGGCCCTCGAGCGACGGGCGCAGGCGAGCTAGGACGCGTCGAGGCGCGCCTCGATCGTCGCTGCCTCGCTCAGACCCAACTCTGACCAGCGCACCGGGTCCTCGGCGTCGAGCAGCGACCTCGGAATCAGCCCCACCAATTCGGCGCGTTCGATCACGCCCCCTTCGGGAAGGTGCGAGGCCACTTGGTCATAGACCTGCGACGGTGTCGCCAGAGTCGTGTCGAACAGGTTGCAGCTGACCTGCACATGATCACCGACCTGAAGACCCAGAGCACGCACTCCCGGGCCCCGCACGAGCCTCGCCAGTGACCTCGCCCGGTCCAGATCCACCCCCGAGAGCCACAGATTCCACGCGACCAGGACGTCGCGGGCCCCCACCACCACCGCGCCGCGATGCGCGTCGGCGCGCGCTGGCCCCAGGTCGGGCGCGAGATCCTTGAAGGCGTGGGCTCGCACGTAGGGCAGGGTGCGCTCTCCCGCCGCGACGGGGCCGTAGAGAAAGACGGGGATGCCGCGGGTGGTGACGATCCACTCAGCGGTGAGGTCGCGCAAGCTGACCGCGGTGGCGAAGACGTCGGGGGCGAGGGCCACGAAGGGCACCACGTCGACCACGCCGAGCCGTGGATGGACCCCTTCGTGGGTCGCCAGGTCCAATGTGTCGAGCGCCGCGCTGATGAGGTGGCGCACGTCGCTGGCGAGCGCATCGGCGCGGTTGATCAGTGTGAAGACGCTGCGGTTGTGGAAAGCGTCACTGTGACGATCGCGCAACGACGCCCCCGCGCGCGTCGAGAGGCGATCGAGCACCTGGAGGTCGCGCCCCTCGGAGATGTTCACGACGCACTCGAGCACCTCACGACCATAGACCGTGTCACGCGATGAATCGGGCGGGCCAACGCGCGCTGACCACCTCCCGACGCCTCGTGGCGGCGCCGAGGCGAGAAGGTAGACTGGTGCTCCCGTCGTACGACGTTCTTTGGAGGAGTACCGTGAGCCAGGTTCCGACCACCGAAACCACCGAGGTCATCGACCCGGTCGGTCACGTCCAAGTCGTCTACCTCGGACCCGTCGCACCTCACTGGGAGTGCCGCATGGTCTTTGGCGACGAGGAGCAGATCCAGGCCTTCGTCGACCGCATCGACGCGCGACTTCGTTTCCTGCCACCCCACGACCCGCAGTTTCGCCGTAATCGCGAACGGGTGAATCGTGACGCCGAGCGAGAGAACCTCCTCGTTGAGTGGAACCTCGGCTACGAAGAAGAGGTCTGACGCCGCGGCTCAGGCCAGTGGCGAGTTCGACACCCGTTCGTACCACCCGTCGGGGTCACTGAGGTCGGCGTCGCTCGGCAGACCGTCGACACGTAGCAGGGCGCTGAACGCGCCCAGACCGTGTTGTTGAGCGACGTGAGCGACGAAACTCCGGGCGGCATCGTGATGGGGTCCCTGATTGGCGATCCCGAACAGGGCCGCCGCGGCGTCCTCGCCGCGCGCGTCGGAGAATCGATGCCGACGCCACGCTTCGACGAGGAGCGGTCGCGGACCCATCATGGCGGTGGTGATCTCCTGCGCTGCGGCGTCGAAGAACGCGCTGAGCACGGCCGCAGCGGCGTTGATCGCCCTCGTGGCATCGGTGTCGCCGGGTAGTTCGATCTCCTCGAGGATCGCTTCGGGATTGCTCATGAACGACGCCATGTTGTCGGGATTGATCATTCCTTGGAGGCGTTGGATCAGGTCACCCTGGGCCGCCGCTGATTCGCGCACTGCGTCGACCAGCAGGGCGCGAAGAGCGTCGCCGGTACCCGGTTGCGACAGGATCAGGGACGCGACGAATTCGCGGCTCAGGGCGAAGACGAAGACCTCGTCGCGCTCGAGTGACCATTCCTCGGCGAAGGCCACTACGTTGTTGACGACGAGGTGGCGCGTGTCGTTCTCGCGCGGCAGGGCCAGCGCCGATAGCGACCAGGCCCGTTCCGAGAAGTGCCCGGCCACGGACCCCAGCTGGAAGCCGAGGAACAGCGGGCCGAGGGAGCCGGCGAGTTGCGCCATCATCGCGCCCCCCTCGACCTCGTCGAGGTCGAGGGTCGTGGGGTTCTCGACCATGGGACTGATCAGGGGGCGCCACTGGTTCAGTGCGGCGATGGTCAGTCCGGAACGGTTGACGGCGTTGATCTCGGGGTTCGACGAGACGCCAAAGAGCGCATCGACGTGTCGACCCACCAGGGGGGCGAACTCCTCGAGGCGCTGGCGTTCGCTGGGCTGGGGGTTGGGGTCGCCGTCGTCGCCACGCGCGACGTTCAGCGCCAACTGCGTCGCGGTCTGGAACCAGGCGTCAGGACCCTGTTGCCCGAGCATCTTGAACAGGTCACCGAACATGCCGTCCATGGGATTGTCACTCATACCCCCAACTTATAAGGGTTGGCGCCGGTGGTGTCGGGAGCGGGGTCGGCTACGCGACCTAACATTGAAATCCATGGCCACGGACGTCGCACTCGATATCGGCACGGCCCGTACCCGCCTGGCGACCGCGGAGCAGGGGATCCTCTTCGACGAACCCACCATGGTGGCGATCGACACCACGTCGGGCGAGGTCGTCGACGTCGGACACGGGGCCATCGACCTCGTGGGGCGCACGCCGCGCCACGTGGTCGTCTTTCGTCCCCTGGCCCAGGGGACCACGGTCGACTTCGACGTCACGGCTCGACTGATCGCGGGACTCTTCGAGCGTGCGGGCGTCTCCAAGCTCAGCCGAGCCCGTGTGGTCATGAGTGTGCCCTCGCTGGCGACGTCGATCGAGCGTCGCGCTCTGCGCCAGGCGGCCATCCAGGCCGGTGCCCGCGAGGTCAGTCTGATGGAGGCGCCGATCGCCGCAGCCATCGGGCTCGGGCTGCCGGTGCAGGACCCGGTGGGATCCGCCGTCACGGTCCTCGGCGCCGGCGCCTCGGAGTCCGCTCTCATCTCCCTGGGGGGCATCGTCTCTTCGGGTGCGCGTCGCGTCGGGGGCAACGACATCGACAACGCCATCGCGACCCTGTTGCGACTGCGCCAGGGCGTCGTCGTGGCGCCCTCGATCATCGAGGAACTCAAGATCACCATGAGTTCCGCGCGCAGTCGCAGTCAGGGCCAATCGCGCACGATCAGTGCGCGCGCCATCGAGGACGGCAAGATCGAGACCGTCGAGGTCCGGGCCGAACTCGTCAACGCCGCGCTCTCCGATACGGTGAACGTCACCCTGCGACTGGTTCAGGAGTGTCTCGCCGACGCGCCGCCGGACCTGTCGCAGGATGTCAGCGCGCAGGGGATGGTGCTGGTCGGGGGGCACGCGCAGCTCACCGACTTCGCCGAATTGATCTCGCACACGACCGGGGTGAGCGTGCGGGTCGCCGACGAGCCCGGGACCGTCATCATCCGGGGTCTGCAGATGTGCCTGGAGCAGATGTCGTCGCTGCACACCCTGTTTCGCCAGGTGGACCGCTAGCGGATCATTCCTCGTCGCGGCTGAGTTGGTCGACGGCGGCGCGCACCTGCCAGTCACGGTCCTCGCTGGCGCGCGCTAGCGCGGCGTCGATGTCGGGTCCTTCGAAATTGGCGAGTGCGACGATCGCGCGCCGGCGCACCGCCGGCCGGTCCTCGAGGGCACCGATGATCGCCGGGCGGGCCCGGTCGTCGCCGATCGCCCCGAGCGCCGCGATCGCGGACTCCCGACAGCGGGCGTCGTCGTGGCCAGTGGCGACGGTTATCAGTTCCTCGATCGCGGCGACGTGGAGATGTTCGCCCACCGCGAAGGCCGCCGCGTCGACGACCAGTGCGTCATGGTCGTGAAGTGCGGCGACGACGAGAGAGAGCAGTGACGGGTCGACCTGGGTGGCCGCAGCGATCAGCGTCAGCGACTCGCGGCGAACGTCGACGTCGGCGTCGGTGAGTGCGGCTCGCCAGGACCCGTCGCTGATCAGACCGCGTCGCTGCGCGGCCCGCAGGGCGAGGACCCGTCGTCGGGCGTCGGGGTCGTCCAGGTGTCGCACGATGTACTCATCGAGTGACCCGTCGTCACGGTACCCCGCGACCAGGAGGGTGTCGTCGGCGTCGTCCGGTAGCGTGGATTCATCACTGTGCACGAGACCATCTCACCACCTTCTCGACCCCGTCGCGGACTGCGGCGATTCTTGACCCTCCTGGTGGCCATCGCCGTCGTGGTGGTCGCCCTGCGCGCCTGGTCCACGAATCAATACGCCATCACCCCGGGCAACGCCACCAACGTCGCACCGCTCGTGACGGTCAAGGGTCTCGGGACCGACCCCCATCGCGACCGGATCATGCTGGTCGACGTTTATCTCCAGCCTCTGTCGGAACTGCAATACCTCTGGATGCACTTCCAGTCCCACGTCGAGTTCGTCACCGCCGATCAATTGCTCGACCCCGGGATCCCCGACAGTCAACTGGTGGCTCAGGGTTACCTGCAGATGAGCGACTCCCAGATGGCCGCCAAGGTCGCTGCTCTGCGCGCCCTGGGTTGGACCATTCCCGCGACCGCCACGGGTGCGGTCGTCACCGGCGTGGTGAGCAACACGCCCGCGTCGCGGGCGGGCTTGACCGTGGGCGATGAGATTACCGGCGTCGACGGCGAGGCCGTGACCTCGCAGTGCTCCCTCGTGGGCGCGCTGGCGCGCGTGGCGGTAGGTACGAAGTTGGAGCTGACCGTGCGCCCCGGCAAGTTCAGTGCGACGGGGGTCCTCACTCGTGCGGCGCCGATTCGCGTCGCGATCACCACGGCACGATCGCCGGACGCCGCGGCGGCGACCGGGTGCGCGCAGGCACCGCACGCCGGTGAGTCGTGGCTCGGCATCGCGCCCGAGGACGGCGTGAGTTACTCCCTGCCCGGTCGGATCAGTCTCGACACCGCCAACATCGGGGGTCCCTCGGCCGGGCTGGCGATGACGCTGACGTTGATTGACGCCTTGAGCAAGGGTTCCATGACCGGCGGTCACGTCATCGCCACGACGGGCACCATCGATCCCGCGGGGAACGTGGGCGACGTGGGCGGAGTCGCCGAGAAGACCATCGCCGTGGAGAACGCGGGGGCGCATTATTTCTTCGTACCCCAGGCCGAGGTCGCCACCGCGCGATCCGTGGCCAATTCGAGCCTGCACATCTACGGCGTGACGAAACTCTCCCAAGTGCTCGCGGAACTGCGTAAACTCGGGGGAGCCGCCCTGGTGCCGTTCACCACCCCGCGTTAAGCCGTAATTTCGAGTCGACACGTCATAGGCTTAGAAGAATGGAAGAACGGCGAATGCTCTCGACGACGCGTCAATCATCGGTTGAAATCGCTCGTAGCAACTTCAACACGGTGCGCAAGGGTGGTTTCGACCCCCAGGAAGTGCGTTCGCACCTCGAATCGGTGGCGCGCGAGGTCGGCCACATGGAGAATCGCATCCGCGATCTCCAAGAACAGCTGTCCGAGGCGTTGCGACGGGCCGCGAATCCCTCCTTCGACGAGGCGACGCTGGCCGCCGCCCTGGGGGCCCAGAGTGCCGCCATCTTGCGTTCGGCCCACGAGGAGGCGGGCCGCGTCACGGCCGAGGCCCAGGAGCGTTCGGCGCTGCTCTTCTCCGAGAGCCAACATCGCGCCGCAGAGCACCTCATCGAGGCCCAGGAGCGAGCGGGAGCGATGCTGACCGAGGCGGAACAGGTTGCGGCCCAGATCGACCAGGAGGCGCGCCTCGGGGCGGAGCGATTGATCGAGTCGGCCAAGGTCAATGGCGACGCCATGGTCGAGCGCGGCCGAGAACAGGGCCGGGCCATCGTCGAGCAGGCCAACGTGGCTCGTCGCAACATTCTGAACGACCTCGCCGTCAAACGAAAGGCGTTGCACATCCAGATCGACCAATTGCGCGCCGCGCGCGATTCGATGAACACCTTCGTCCAGAGCATTCGCGAGCAGATCGACGCGATGCTCGACAACATCAATTCTTCCGACGAAGCGGCGCGCGCCGCCGCTCTGGAGGCGTTGCGGCAACGTCCCCCGGCGACGGAGCCGACCGAGGAGGAACTCCTGGCGGGTACGCCCCTTCGCCACGTGCCCGAACCCAGTCTTCAGCCCGTTCCGCCGTCGAACGCGGTCAGTCACTTGGAGCCGATGGCGCCGCCGCCCGCCGCGAAGACCGCCGCGGTGCGTGAATCCACCGACGCGACACCTCGCGACGCCGAATCCTTCGTCGAGGACGACGTGGCGGGCACCGACGTCGTGAACGAGATCTTCGCTCGCCTGCGCAAGGCCACGCTCGAAGAGCGCGGAGCGACGGCGCCCGCGCCGAGGAAGTCGCCGCCCGTCGCCAAGATCGAGACGCCGCTCGACGAGCTCTTCGCTCGCCGCGACCGCGCGATCGACGAGTCGCTCGCGGTGTTGACCCGCAAGGTCAAGCGCGCACTGCAGGATGATCAGAACATCACCCTGGAGCGATTGCGCGACGTGAAGGGAGCGATTTCCAACGAGCTCGAGGACGAACTCGAGCAGCGTCGCCGTTACGTGGAGGCCGCGGTGGACGCGCTCGCCGACGCGACAGCCGCCGGTGTGCAGTTCGCTTTCGACGAGGCGGGCGCCTCGAGTGGCCTCGACGCTCGCGCCGGAGTCGACGACTGCGCGGCCGATCTCGCGGTGACCATCGTCTTGGCGCTGCGCAAGAGGATTCTGGCTGACGGAAACGGCGACGCCGCCGAACGGGCCAATGCCGCCTACAAGGAGTGGCGCGGGGCGCGCGTCGAACGACTCTGCACTGACGCCGCGCGCCGGGCCTTTCACCTCGGCGTCGCGACGGCGTCGGCGGGGAAGAATCTGCGTTTTTACCCCGCGCCCAATGACGCCCCGTGCGACGCGTGTGCACTGGACGCGGCCTCGCCGCCGCGACCGGCGGGTGAGAACTTTCCGAGCGGTTCGCCCTATCCGCCGTTGCACGCCGGGTGCGCCTGCACCGTCGTACCTGGATAGTTTCTGACCTAGGCTCGCACTGTGCGCTCGCCCTCGGATGTAACACCGCCTCGCCGTCTCGTCCGTCCATCTCGTCGGATCCTCATCGGCATCATCGTCTTCGTCGTTGTCGTCCTACTGGCGTCGCTGCGCACGCTCGCGGTCGTCTGGACCGACCAGATGTGGTTCTCCCAGGGTGGATTCGGCCAGGTCTTCAACACCCTGCTGGCCACGAAGGTGGGCCTCGGCGTGGTCTTCGGACTCATCTTCTTCGGCCTGATGTGGGGCAATCTCATGTTGACCGACCGTTTCGGAGCGCGTGACTTGGGATTCGATCCCGAGGACGACGTGGTGCGGAGATTCCAGAACACCGTGCGGCCCTACGCGGGACGCATCTACGCGGTGGTCGCGGTGGTCACGGGTTTCATCGCCGGTCTCAACGCGTCGGGACAGTGGCAGACGTGGCTGTTGTTCATCCATCGCCAATCCTTCGGCCAGACCGATCCGCTCTATCACAAGGACATCGGCTTCTACGTCTTCACCCTTCCCTTCGTGTCCTTCGTGGTCACGTGGACCCTGGTCTCGCTATTCGTCGTCTTGATCGTCACCTCGGTCCTGCACTTCTTCAACGGCGGCATCCGTGCGACACGTCGGGCGCCACGGGTGGCGCCACGGGTCAAGGCGCACCTCTCGGTCATCGGTGCCGGTATCGCGTTGATGAAGGCGCTGGGCTACGTGATCGCGCGCTGGGAACTGGTGAGTTCGACCAACGGCGTCGTGCAGGGTGCCAGTTACACCGACGTGCACGCGCGGATGCCCGCGATGACCATCCTGATCTTCTTGTCCCTGGCGTCGGCACTCATTCTGATGGCCAACGTCAGGTCACGCGGTTGGTCGTTGCCGGCGGTCGCCGTTGGCCTGTGGGCGTTCGTGGCCCTGATCATCGGTGTGCTGTACCCCACGTTCCTACAGACCTTCAAGGTGAGCCCCGCCCAGGCGACCCTGGAGTCGCCCTACATCGCGCGCAACATCGCCGCGACGCGTCAGGCGTTCGGACTCACCGACGTCCAGTACCACGCGTTCGCTGCGGCCAGTACAGTGCCCGCGACGGTCCTCAAGGCCGACGCGGACACGTTGTCGAACATTCGGCTCTGGGACCCGGACCCCAACATCGCTCTTGCCACGGTGACCCGGCGTCAGTCGATTCGCTCCTACTACACCTTCAACTCGTTGGCGGTGGATCGTTACATGGTGAACGGCAAGTTGACGCCGGTGTTGATCGGCGCGCGCGAGCTCTCGACCTCGAACCTGCCATCGCCCAGTTGGGTGAACACCCATCTGCAGTACACACACGGCGTGGGCGCCGTCGTCCTCGCGGCGAACGAGGTGGACCCGAGCACCGGCAATCCGATCTTCGACGTCGCCAACGTGCCGCCGGTCTCCACGAACGGACTGCCCACGTTGACGACACCGGGGATCTACTTCGGCCTCGACAACAGTGGCTGGGTCGTGGCCAACACCAAGCAGCCCGAGTTGGACTACCAGGTGAATGCGGGCACGAACGCCGGACAGCCCGTCGAGACGCACTACAGCGGTTCGGGTGGGGTGGCCGTGGGAGGCCTCTTCAGTCGTCTGGCGCTGGCCGCGCGCTTGGGCGACTTCAACTTCTTGATCTCGAACCAGATCACCAGCCAGTCGCGGGTGATGTTCGTTCGCAGCGTGACGCAAATGGCCCAGAAGGTCGCGCCGTTCCTGTCCTTCGATTCCCAGCCCTACGCGGTGATCGCCAACGGTTCGGTGAACTTCGTGCTCGACGGGTACACGACGTCGAGTCAGTACCCCTACTCACAAAACGCCAGCAACCTCAACATCAGCCAGGGCGGTCTGCCCTACAGCTTCAACTACGTGCGCAACGCCGTCAAGGTCGTCGTGAACGCCTACACCGGGAAGATGACCTTCTACGTCATGGACCCGACCGATCCGATCATCCGAGCCTATTCCGCCGCCTTCCCGGGAATGTTCCAACCGTTGTCGAAGATGCCCTCGGCGATCCGTCAGCACCTGCGCTACCCCACGGACCTCTTCTCGGTCCAGGCGGCGACCCTGGGGCGCTATCACATCACGTCGGCGACCGCTTTCTACAACGCCTCGGACCGGTGGCAGGTGTCGCCGACGACCGGCGCGGGAACGCCGAGTCAGGCGCTCGCCCAGACCGTGGTCACCGACGTCAACGGCAATGTCGTCTCGTCGAATCTGTCGCCGATGTCGCCGATCTACCAGGTCGGTTCGTTGCCGCAGGCCAACCACCAACAACTCTTGGAGTCCCTGGCCTTCGTGCCGGCCGGTAATTCGGGTACGGTGCAGAGCCTGAGCGCGTTCTTGGTGGCCACCAGTGACCCGGGGGATTACGGCCAACTCAACGTCTACGAGACGCCGCGGGGACAGTCAGTGACCGGACCCGCCCAGGCCGATTCCGAGATCCAACAGAACGCCAAGGTGAGTTCGATCATCACGCCGCTCGACCAGCACGGATCGGGTGTCCTCTTGGGCAATGACCTGATGGTGCCGCTGGATCAGAGCGTGCTCTACGTTCGTCCGCTCTACGTCACGTCGACGTCCAATCCGATGCCTCAGCTCAAGTACGTGATTGCCGTCTTCAACCAGCAGGTGGGGATCAGTCCCACGCTGTCGGGGGCAATCGCCGAAGTGCTCGGCGGCGCCATTCCTTCGAGCTCGAGCGGTGGTGCAACGAGTCCCGGCAAGAAGGGTCAGACCGCCGCGTATTATCTGGCGCAAGCTAGTGCGGATTACACTGCGGCGCAGGCAGCCCTAAAGGCTGGCGACTTGGGAACGTACCAACACGACGTGCAAGCGATGAACCAGCAATTGCTGCTCGCTCAGAAGGCGCTCGCGGGATAGATCGAGAGAGTCGTGACCTTGGTCACGGTCTGATAGACTGATTGTCCACATCGCGGGGTGGAGCAGTCTGGTAGCTCGTCGGGCTCATAACCCGAAGGTCGTAGGTTCAAATCCTACCCCCGCCACTAGGTAAAAGTGCAGGTCAGGGCCGGTGTGAAAGCACCGGCCCTTCTGCTGCCCGCTCGGAAATCCCACAAAGAATCCCACAAACGTGTGTACTATGCGTCTATGCAGGGTTCGAAGCGCAAACTACGAGAGGGTGTCTGGGAGCTGCGTCTCACCCTTGGAAAAGACCAGATCACCGGCAAGTATCGGCGGGTTTCCAAAACCTTCCACGGTAATGCGCGAGCAGCAGACCGTGAACTCCGTGATCTCATCGAGGAGCAAGCGCCCAGCACGGACGGCGCTGGAGCTACCTTTAGCCAACTCCTCGACCAGTGGCTCGAAGAATGCGAGCGACTCGACCTCTCCCCGACGACGCTCCGGACCTATCGGTCCCAGATCGAAAAGACGATCCGCCCTCGCCTTGGCAAGGTTCCTCTGACGGCTCTCACTGCCAAGCACCTCGACGACCTCTATGGGGCCTTGAAGGCCGTTGCGAAGTCGCCCAAGACCATTCGTAACCACCACGGCACCATTTCTGCAGCACTGCATCAGGGCGTCCGCTGGGGGTGGGTCAACGAGAACGTCGCCGACAAGGCAAGACCCCCTCGGGTGCCCCAACGTCGGGTGAGTGCTCCTTCTGTGGAGGTAGTCCGGAAAGTCATAGACGCTGCCGAAGAGCGAGACCCGCGACTTGCGCCGCTCCTCATTCTCGCTGCCCTTACTGGGATGCGGAGGGGCGAGCTGTGTGCCCTCCGGTGGACCGACGTGGACCTGAAGCTCGGGGTCATCGAGGTGTCCCGTTCTGTGGTCGTCGTGCCTGGCGGTGTTGCTGAGAAGACGACGAAAACCGACACCTCCAGGGACGTTGCGCTCGATCCTGTCGGGATTGCCCTCCTGGAGGAGTACAAAGATGAGGTCATCGGCTGGGCGAAGGCTGTCGGAGTAACGCTTCTGAGAGACGCCTTTATCTTCTCCCCCTTCATTGATTGCGCGGCCCCATTCCGACCCGACAATGTGACCTCGTTTTTCATACGTGTCCGTGATTCCGTTGGAGCCAAGGAAGTCCGACTGCATGACTTGCGTCACTTCACAGCCACGCAGCTCATCGGGGCAGGGGTGGACGTGCGTACCGTTGCCGGTCGCCTCGGACACGCTGATCCCTCGATCACCCTCCGGATTTACAGCCACCTCATAGAGGACCGAGACCGTGCAGCGGCAGCAATTATGGGAGACGTACTCGGTCCGACGAAGAAGAAGGCGCGGGCCGCACGCTAGGGGCAGACTGGTTCCGTGCCCAACGATGACAAGGTCCCAGAGTTGCCCTTCGAGATAACGGTTGGCGCTATCTCGATGATCCACCAGGATTGGTGGGAAAAGAACCCAAACGCTCTCCGTGACGCCGAAGACGTTGCAGCATGGCTTGACTTTCACATCGAGCGAAGGACTTCTGGAGAGACAAAATCTGGCAAGCCAGTCGAGCGGCTCACTCTCACGGTCGAACAAGCGGCAGAAGCGCTTGGCATATCACGAGCGTTTGCCTATGAG
>Ga0307377_10007064_pt1 | contig 11663 bp, 10 predicted proteins | sample TR3MG_FD_202535 | JGI IMG/M metagenome (GOLD analysis project Ga0307377, IMG submission 202535) | Soil microbial communities from Risofladan, Vaasa, Finland - TR-3 | ecosystem: Environmental > Terrestrial > Soil > Coastal area > Acid sulfate soil | place: Finland: Risofladan, Vaasa | collected...
TTCAACAATTTGCCGACGGCCCAGGTTATGGACGACATTCAATCCGCGCTGGTGGGCAATTACGAAACCATGAAGAAATACGGCGTGGTCCTCAACGCAACGACCGTCCAGGAAACAGCCCTGGCGATGGGGCTTGCAAAAACAAAAGACCAGCTCACCGCCGGCCAGAAAGCGCAGGCGGCTTACCAGATGATGGTCCGGGGATCTCAGGCCGCTGTCGGCGACATGGACCGCACCTCCGCAGGCTATGCCAACCAGACTAAAAAACTAACGGCAAATATCGAGGAGCTTCAGGTGCTGCTCGGCAATCAATTCCTGCCGACCGCGACCAAAATCGTGGCGAACATCAACCAGTGGATCGAAGCCAACGACAGTCTGATCAAGCAAAAAGTTCCGGAGTATATCGACACGGTAAAAACTGCGGCATCCGGTCTCCATTCAACACTCTCCGGACTCTATGGATTATATGAAAAAATTCCCGGTGAAGTTGTCGGAGCCGCGGGCTATGGAATTGCCGGAAGGATTATATTCGGGGGATGGGGTCCGGCCAAAGTTGCCGGCGGAATATATTTAATCAATGAAGGATTGAAGCAGTTTAACGCGGATATCGGGACGGCGGTAAAGAACTGGAAAGACTGGGAAACCGCGGTCAATAACATCATGGATGTAATATCCGGAAAGCGGGACTGGAATACCGGAGCCCAAAAAAGCCAAAGAATCCCGGTACCGGAGACGGCGCCGGTCTATACCGGCGAGATCGGCCCCTCCACGCCCGGATATGATATTTACAAGCCGGGGCCGGCAGCAGCACCACCCCCGGCGCCGGGAGACAACAAGGCCGCCCTGGCCGAATATAAAGCCTTGATGAAAGAAGTGGAAAAGGCCCAGCAGGAATTCCAGGACGCCCTGGTAATGCCGGAGGGCACCGGGGCCCTGGTAGACGAACAGCTCCGCCGGGACGTGGGAAAGTATGCGGCCGGGTACGACAGCACCCTGGCGGACATCGAGCGGTCTAAAGAGGCCTATGCCGAGATGTACGCGGATCTGAAATTTCAGAGCGCCGACTATTTCGAATACCGGGCGTCATTGCTGGCCGAGCAGGCGGTTCGGTATGCCGAGGCCACCGGGGACGAGCTCATGGCCCACGCGTGGCTGTGCGATCAGCTCAAGATTCTGGACGCCGAGCGGGTGGCGGCGGCCGAAGAGACGAACAGCATCCTCCAGAACCTGTCGGAACGGACGTCCGACGCCATCGAGGATACGTTTTCGGACCTGGTCTACGACCTCAAAGACGGGTGGAAGGACTGGCACGATTATGCCAACAAGCTATCCAACAGCCTGTGGCGGATCACCAGCGACATCCTGGGTCAGATGCTCAAGGACTGGTTGCTCGGAGCTGTGAAAACCGGCACGGCAATGGCCCTGGAGGGGGCGCAGGTGACGGCCCTCACCAGCCTGTATTATGCCCTGGCCGTGGCCAAGGCGGCGGCCGGCGCGCTGGGCGGCGGAGGTGCCGGCGCCGGTGCCGGTGCCGGTGCCGGATCATCGTATGGAGGTGTTGATATTGGGGCACCTTTTGCAAAAGGCGGCACCTTCGGACGGAATAAATATATCATGGTCGGCGAAGAAGGCCCGGAACTGCTTTACACCGGAAACAACTACGGCGGGGTCATTCCCAATGACCAGACCGTCAACATTGTCAACCATCAGGCCGCAGCCGCCCTGGCCGAAGCGCCGCCCGCCCCTGCACCGGCCGGCGGGGACCTGACCATCAGCATTCCGGTGGCCATCGATACCGGCAACGAGCGGCTGGCCTCCAGGCTGGCCCATGAAGTGGAGGAGACCGCACGGCGGGTCGTGCGGGAGGAGATGCGATGAAGAAGGTGAAAGGTGAAAGGTTAAAGGTGAAAGGTAAAAGGTTAAAGGTAAAAGGTGAAAGGTTAAAGGTCTTTGCTTTTCACCCTTCAGCCTTCACCCTTCGGCCCTCTACCTTCAGCCTTCAGCCTTTTACCTTTAACCTGAAAATCCGGAGGTTTTCCATATGGCCATGACATTGGGGTCCTATACATTCGCCCAGCCGCCGGCGACGTGCACGATTCCGGCGGCACGGCGGAGAGCGAGCGGAATCGAAACCCTGGGCGGTATGGCATTTTTTTCCTGGGGGGTATTCGATGCGGGCGAGGAGGTGACCCTGAAATGGCGGTATATGTCCACAACCATGTTCAACGCCATTTATGCCCTGCTCCTGGCCGACGCCCAGGTGGTCTGGGACCCGGAAACCGGCAACACCTACAATGTGGAAATTATGGGGTTCACCGGCGAGTTTCTGCATTCGGCCCTGGCAACGGCCCCGAATAAAAAAAACGTCACTTTAAAACTGGTGATCATTTCAAAAGTCTAAGGCGGAAGGTTAAAGGTAGAAGGTGAAAGGTAAAAGGCAAAACCCTTCAGCCTTCTACCTTTAACCTTCTACCAAAAATGCGGAGCATTTTCTATGATAACCCTCGATGCAACCTTAAAAACCGCACAGGACGGCATCAACCACCGCCCGCTTGTTGAAATTGTCAGCTCGCCGGCGTCTGCTGCAATCCCATTGCGTGGAAATTATCTCAACCCTTCAACCGATGCAGAATCTGATCCCAACATTATAGAAACATCGACCGGCAGATTGGCAATGGTGTTTGTTCAAGATGATGAACTTCAATATTACTATACGGATATAAACAAAATTTCATGGAATATTGTAGTTGGTTTATGCACATTTCCCATCACCGATGCTTCGTTGTGCGAACTGACAAATGGAAATATCGGTATTGTGGTCAATGTGGATTTTAGCGAAGGGCAATATGGGATTAAATATATAATCATTACCCCAACGGGTACAATTGTCACTTCAGAAACAGACATTATTGCATCCCAGACCAACTGGTTGTCTGCGCCGTATGTCATTGCTCTGGCCAATAGCACCTATTTATTGGTATATGCGGAAGGCACCGGAGGCCCACCCAGCCAAACAAATACGTATTATCTGCAAAAACGCACCTCATCGGATTTTGCCTCTTGGAGTGCGGCATCAGAAATTACACTATCTGGTTTGAGTTCAAATAAATATAGAAACAATCCGCATTTGCTTCAACTTTCCGGCGGGAGAATATATCTGCATTTTGACTACCTTGATCAACTGCCGAATAATATTGAAATCAATAATTTGTATTATTGCTATTCAGATGACAACGGTGCCACCTGGAATACGCCTGTTAAAATTACGGATTATGACGAAGTTGGAACAACGGGGCTTCATATAACAGCATCGGAAAAGGCCAATGGAACGTTAACATATGCATACAACGAAGAGTCAAATGTTAAAATCATAGATGAAGATATAGACGGTTTTGAAGGCAGTGCCATCACTCCGTGTGGATTGGATTTTAATCCCACAGATAGAAAATTATACATTTGGAGCTATAAATACGCTGCTGAAAACCAAGTAATTGATATTGATATTGATCTCTGGGAATTCGAAAGGCTTTATGATGATACCACTTCACCAAGTGTACCAAATTTTCTAAAAACATATCCGGGAGCCGGGCATTTTACTGTCGGTCGATATGGACAGACATTATTTGTAACCAATCATAACACCGAAGTGTTAAAACATTATGCGACAGTCGTTGAGTTTGGCTACAGTGTTAATTTTCAAACAACCCTTCTGAATGGAATGCCTGCTGCGGCTTTCATTCGTGAAGTAGGAAGTCAATCTCAACTGTGGATACTATATACATATGGCACACAAGCGGAATTTGGCTGGATTGATTTAGACGAAGTGATTGACCCCATCACGCAAATGTACACATGGAACAGCCAATTTGCAGGAACGACTACTTGGGCACAGGATAACACTCCGGTACAAAATATGCAGTATGTTGCAGAAGCAGACATCCTCATGATTAATACCCACAGCGAGTCTTACGGTGGCCGTGGAATCACACTTTTGACTCTTAGCGGGGCCTTGATAAAAGATTATCGAGGGGGTGAGCTTTTACCAACATATGGAGCTTTCTATGCGGTTTATTATAACAATTATATTTATTTCAGTTTTAAGTATTACGCAGGTCAACCGGACAAGCGGGGGTTGGCCCGTATTAATTTAAATGATGACAGTGTCGTTTATTTTGTTCCCACATGGAGAAGTGTTGATGATTACGAATTGGCAAACTTGCTTCACATGGAAGGAACAACCAGAATAGTCATGACCGCGGGCGGGATTGGGGAGGGCGGAGTCGCTGTATTTGATACGGATGATTCAAACTGGACAATTTACAACCAGAATACGTTTCCGGGTTTAATTCAACCGGGTTGCTCCGCCGAGGCTTACGTTTGGGGGCAGTCGATTTATTCAAATAACAATCCGGGAAACGGCATTGTATATGATCCGGTTACGCAGACCATTTATGTCTGTCATTCAGGGTGCGGCTATGTGGCGGCATTTTCTGAATTTGGGAATTTCTCGATTTTAAAATATGGAGATGTGACAAATCCTGCCACAACTCCGGTTTACGGAGCAGTTTCCGATTTAAGTTATGATGACTATGAAGATCAAGCAGTCATTATACATGACAGCGATGACGTGCTCTGGGTGATCTGGAGGCATCTAAAGTTGGGCGAGTATTCCATTCAGTGGGCCAATGCAATTACAAACAAAGACCTGTCTGATTATCTGGCAATTGAAACCAGCATTAAAATCGATTGGGATATTGACCGTCCTGCAAAACTATCGTTTGGCCTTTCCCACGGACATATTTTTGATCCTCAGAATTTATTATCCACCTATTCGGTTTATTTGAAAATGGGTCGTCAAATAACGATTCGATTCGGAGAAACTGTAAGCAGTGTTGAATATTGGCAGAATCAGGGTGTGTTTATCGTCGTCGATCAGTCGCTTTCATACAGCACGGACAAATATCCGACTATGAACGTAAATGCTGAAGATCTGCGATGCCTATGGGAAGACAACCACGTGGTTGCCAGCGAATATTTCAATGCCGAAACCCCCAAATATATATTGGAGACCGTGCTTCCCGCCCATGCGGGTCTTGAATTCGATGAAATGAATATCCCCGTATTTGACGGCTCCCATGCTATTTATCATCAGTATATTGACATGACTGTTGAAGAAATAGTCAAATCTCTGCTGGATCATTTTATGTATTATCCGTTTGTAAATGTGGAGGGTGAGTTTGAGCCAAGGCGTTTGGATATTACAAAAGCGGTTGACCACGCCTATTCAAACTTAACTCAAATTACAAAATACACGCCGGATTCAACATATGCCACATTTATAAACAGGGTGGTTGTTACCGGTTTGAGTTTTAATTATCAGGAAGTATTGTATGAAGAAGAAAGCATTGGTCAGGTTTCCGGGACTACGGGATGGTGGGGAAAAAAAGAGGATGATACAGTTTGGTATTCTGATAATCATACAAAAACCTGCCGATATCCAAGACTGGAAGTTATCCAATCCACCAGTGAATTTGGGATGTTCTCTGCATTTGGCGGCGGTAAAGAAGCTATAACATACGTTGATGTCGATGAACAGTATTGCATTATAACCACCACGGCTCCAAATATGGTGCCAGTTTTAGTGGCACTAATCGGCCTTGCGGTTGCGACATATACTGGTTGTCGGGGGACTTGTGATGGCGGGCCGCATAAATATGGATGGTGTTCTTTCTGCAATTTTGCCGTGATCATAGAAATAAATGCTCTGATTCTCATTTTAACGGGTATTGCATCTTACAATTATAATATCTGGGCCAGACCCATCGGCCATGAAAAACAAACCCATCAGGCTGAAGCCAATGACTATGATTTTCAAGCAGTATTGAATGGAAAAACAATCACTGAAGAGATTGACGATCCATATTGTTATACCATCGCACTGTGCCAAACGGTTGCGGATCAAGAGATGGCGGTGGTAACAGCTCAAAGGAATCGGCACAAGCTCACTAAGACCGCTCACTTGCAGGACGAACTCGGGGACAGAATCACCATCCCCCATCCATACTCCGGAGAAACATTGAGCACAATGATTGTGCGGTTGACCCGTGAAATGAAAATCGGAAAAGAGTTCTTGGATCACATTGAAGGATGGAGGTTGTTGTCGTGAGGATTCATGGCCGACGATATTCTCAGCGTAAAATCAAAAAGCAAACCTCCATTACTGCGGAAACTCGGGACGGAGTGCTTTGGGATCTTGACTGGGACAACCTTATCGCCCGTGTCAAGATCCAGGGTTCAAACGAATATGTCAATGTTCATTTCCCACGCAATGAGGCCACCGTATGGGGGTGGATGCGACTGGGGAATGCAGTTCGGGTAATTCACAGGGGCGGCGTTCGGGGGTATTCTGAAATTGTAGGGCACGGATGCGCGATCCCGACACCATTGCCTGGAAATTTGGCGCATCCCCCGGTGTCTTCATTGTCTGATGGAGTCATGTCCGGTTGTGAGATTACGGCCGCCGGAAATGGCATGTATGTCACCATTTCGGACGGCACCTACAGGATTGGCGGAGTTACCTATAATTTATCCGGCGGCACATTCGGATATTATGCAACATCGGAAACAGAACCACCCATAACAACAAGCGAAGAATACCCAGAAGCAGTTACCGATCAGACATGGCGATATGTTGAAACATCGGAGACAGAACCTCCGATGGCCACAAGCGAAATATTTCCAGTATATGCAACCGATGAAATGCTGGAGGCACGCGAGCTTGACCCTGCACCGGCGGAAGGGTTATTTCGATATGATGCGTTTGTGGTCGGCGTTGATGGAATTATTGACTATCTCAAAGGCACGGCATCATCCGTCCCGGTCAAGCCGACCATTCCGGTGGATCATGTTTTACTGGGCGATTATATTCTGGTGATCGGCGGCATTACAGAGATCACACAAGGGCACATCGGCTTACAATGGTCAGTACCCGTGGCATCGTCATTGTTTATTGATGACCTGGCCGATTTCGACTGGGATGAAGGAGATGATTATCCGGAAAGAACAATAACAGTCTATGTTCGTGATCAATATGGTTGGCTGATATCTGGGAATTATACCATAACATTATATTTGATAGGAGGCACCGGAAACGTATATTCCGGAGATGATGGTTATAATGCGTCCTCTGTTACTCAGGCATTTACCGGATCAAGTTATGGATTCAGTTATCAGCGGGATCAAACCAAAGATCCGGAAACATCGCCAAATTTCATGGCCACATCATCTGACGGTTTTGTCAGCGACCTTGTGCATATGGCCCTGCTCGATATCGACGATGATGAAGTTACCGGGGCTGCCCAAGGTGATTTTGAATATAATAATCGAAATATTGTGTTCGATACTACGCTACCGAATGACGAAACCGCCTCTGGTGATATTATTACTGTAACTTTTGGGGAAAGTGTTGCATTCGGCAAGCTCTGTTACCCTGATTCATCAGAGGATGAGTGGATGCTGGCCCTGGCAACCAATGCTGCGGTAAAGCATCCTGCTCTTGGAGTGGCCCTGGAGTCCAAAGGAAATGGCGAAACGGGTAAGCTTTTATTAAGAGGGTTAATTAGGTCGTCGACATACTTTTCAGCAATTACCCTTGGTTTCTTGTGGTTAAGTGATGGAACTGCTGGTGGTTGGGTAAATGCAGCACCGGGCGATTCAGGCGATATTGTTCAGCATGTGGGTTGGGTGCATGCGCCCAATTATTGTTTCTTTAATCCTGACTATACTTATATTGAGGTTGCCTAATATCATGTGGTTTTGGAGGATGACAATTGAATAGAGGTGTGAGATGCCCACTGATTTAATTCCAACCATGACATCCAATACTACCCCCAGCGGTGTAGCAAGTGCAAGTGGTTATCACCCTGATTTTTATCCCTGGCAGGCCATGATGGATGACAATTCTGATTTATGGAATAGCTGGGTGGCCATTGCCGGTGTTCTCACAGGTTGCTGGCTTCAATATGAATTTGGATCTGCACAACTTGTTGCAGGTTATGCAATTACCAGTCGTAACGAGGGTGGAGGTCTTGCACGGGTTCCAAAAGCATGGGAACTTAGAGCATCGAATACAGAAATAAGTGCCATTCCAACCATGACATCCAATACTACCCCCAGCGGGGTAGCAAGTGCAAGTAGTTATGTGGGTGCTTTTTATCCCTGGAAGGCTATGTCAAGCAACAATACTGATGAATTTACAAGCTGGGCAGCTTCTGGAACATCAGGATGGCTTCAGTATCAATTTCCCTCAGCGAAAATCATTACTTCGTACTCGATTACCAGTCGTAATGAGGGGGGAGGTCTTGCACGCGCCCCAAAAGCATGGACACTGGAAGCGAGTAGCACCGGAGTATTTGGAGGAGAAGAGGTAACACTGGATAGTCAATCTGGAATTACAGATTGGGCATCAGGTGCAAATATCAGGAAAACATTTTCATTCTCAAATACAACAGCATATGTATATTATCGACTTTATATCACCGAATCCAATGATGCAACTCATATAGGCATAGGAGAATTTGAGCTGTCCGAAACAACACCCGCAGTATTAGATATTCAAATCAACATAACAGATTGGGCATCAGGTGCAAATATTACAAAAGAATTTAATTTTAGTAACAGTGCCGAATATAAATATTATCAATTACTGATTCAGGCATCAAATGATGGCGGTTATGTAGGCATAGGAGAGTTTGAATTGTTTGGAGCAGAGGGCTGGACAGGCAAAATCTGCGGAGTAACTAATCCGAGTAAAATATGCGGTATACCGGTCTCGGCCATTTCCAAGGTGTGCGGTGTATGAGTGGTCTTATAAGGAGGCTGAAATGTTAGAAAAAATACTCAAAGAATTGCAGCTTCAAACAAAGCTCATTGAATCAACACTAAAGTATCAAACCAAGCTCATGGAAACCATCTATGAAAAAAAAGATGAGCATCGAGTCGGAGCCGCAATGATTAAAAAACAAATCGAATCAGTCCAAAAAGTGATTTTGAATACTCCGGGAATAAATCCGGAAATGGCTAAAATGATAAATTCAATTTTTAACACTATGCCGGGAGGAGGTACAAGTGAGCACTAATTATCATACATCCTATCCAGCCGCAATGGAGTATAAAACGTCAAACTTAAATATGCCACTGGGGGAGCTGGACGCGCAGATTACGATAAATGTTGCGACAATTAATAAAGCAGGATTCGTCGCTGGAAAATTTGCAATGGTCAACGAAGCCGGAACGGCCCTGGTATTTAAAGATATTGTGTGCAGCGGCGGATCTGTCGTGGTATCCGGCGGAGAAGTGGTTATAAATTAAAAAGAGGAGGATAAAATGTCAGAACTTAATGAATTAACGGAAGCATTATTGTCAAGCACCACGGTGCCCTTAAACGCTACGGGGCAAACAACTCTCTATACCGTTCCTGTCGGCAAAAGACTGGTGATCACAAAAGCTATCTTAATCGCCGGGGCGAACGCCGGTGATGGGGTGCTTACTATTGGCGAGCAGGGATCGGCCACAGATTTTCTCGGCGCTCAGACATTAAGCAACCTTGCTGCTCAATATGATGTGGCTATTTTACAACCAATCCCGAATGCCACGCCGGTACTTAACAAATCATATGCTGCCGGATCAATTATCGAGGCCGATGTAACCACCGGCTCAACAGGCGGCGCCACAAATACAATGTTGTTATTTGGGGTTCTTTATTAAGGGTGGCTGAAGGATGCGTAAAAGCATGAAAAAGGTTCCCATAATTTTTGCTTTGACATTCATTCTGTTTTCCGGGACCGCCCGGGCCGATCGCTGGTTCGTGGCCACGGCCCTGGATACCGAGGGCTACGAGTCCGAATATTCCAAGGCGGTCCAGACATCCGGATGGTACACGTCGGGCATCACCTTTGGCTGGACGCCGAACACCGAGCCGGACATCGATGGATATAAATTCTATGTACAAGACGCGCCGAGTTTTGATTTTATGGTGATCGACGTGGAGATCCCACACCTGGGGCACTGCGTCGTCGATCTGATCCAAAACGAGTGTATGAAAACATTTTCAATCGAAGATCCGCAAAACATTCAGATAGGGAGGGTCCCATGAAAAAACGAATTTTTAGTATTGTTCTGGCCGTTATTCTGGCGCCGGCCATCGCCGCGGCCGGCCCGTTTCTTTACGGCGCCCCGACCACATCGCCCTGGACCAGTTGCAATATCACCATTGACGGCGCCGTGCACACCGTCACCCCGTACGATCGCGGCGACGGCACCACCCAGGCGGTCCTGGATCTCGGGTCCCTAAACCTGGCGTCGGGAAATCATAGCGCGTCAATCCAATATTTCAATACACTGTGGGGGGTGCAGTCTAAAATAGTCCCTTTCGAATTTCCCTCCGTCGCACAGGGAGACATGGAGGATCCGTCCGGTATCGGATTGTCTGCCAAGGACCCAAGAAAATAAATTGCGGCGGCGAAATCTATATTCGAGACTGACCGGGCAGCCGGTTGAAACACCGTTTTAAAGAGGATCGGGCGACGCTGGTGGAATTTATCTTCGAGAATTGGCCGGATACCGGACGGGGATTGCGGGTGGCCATGCGGCGGCTGGTAGACGACGGCCGGTCGTATCAGGAGGCGGTCGACCTGGCAAAACGATCGTATTTGCACGCCGCGCTGTTAAAAATGCCCGGTTCGTCAAAAGCAAAAATCGCCCGGCGCTGCGGCATATCCCCCAGCAACCTGAATTACCTGATCAAAAAATATCAATTAATGTGAGGCCGCCCTGGTGGAGACGGGAATCCCCCCAGGGCGAAAGGCTGTTCAAGGCACAACCAGACATCTGTAACCAGACGGCCTCGGTGCACAAGCCGAGCACGGGGTTTATAACAGATCTTCGGCATTATGACAAGGAGGTGCCATGAACAGCCCGCTCGCCTATATCGGCGGAAAATCAAAACTCTCTAAAACGATAATAGAGATGATTCCGGAACACCGGGCCTACTGCGAGGTGTTCGCCGGCGCCGCCTGGGTTTTTTTCCGGAAAGAACCGTCAAAATATGAGACGATCAATGATCTGGACAGTGATCTGATCGTATTTTACCGGGTGCTGCAAAATCACCTGGAGGAATTTCTTAAACAATTTAAATGGATCCTTTCATCGAGGGAATGGTTTGAGGACTGGAAGCGCCAGCAGAAAGCCGGCGGTCTGACCGACATTCAGAGAGCGGCCAGGTATTATTACTTGCAACGGCTCTCATTCGCCGGCAGGGTCCGATCCAAGACATTCGGCACGGGCCCCATGCATAGGCCGAGAATCAACCTTTTGCGCATCGAGGAGGAACTCTCCGAGGTTCATTTGCGCCTGGTCCAGGTGACCATAGAAAATCTGCCCTGGCACGATTTTGTGAGGCGCTATGATCGAGACCAGACATTCTTTTATCTCGACCCGCCCTATTACAAGGCACCGTATTATGAGCACAACCTAGAATTGGAAGATTACCGGGACATGGCGCGGATCCTGGCCGGCATCAAGGCCAAGTTTATATTGAGCATCAATGATCACCCGGAAATGCGGGAGGTCTTTTGTAATTTTAAGGTGAGAGCCGTCACATTGAA
>Ga0307377_10007065_pt1 | contig 11663 bp, 32 predicted proteins | sample TR3MG_FD_202535 | JGI IMG/M metagenome (GOLD analysis project Ga0307377, IMG submission 202535) | Soil microbial communities from Risofladan, Vaasa, Finland - TR-3 | ecosystem: Environmental > Terrestrial > Soil > Coastal area > Acid sulfate soil | place: Finland: Risofladan, Vaasa | collected...
TGTCCCCGATAGCGTATTGGATGAGGACAGAGGCGGTGGGCTGGCTGAAGCCCTCAAAGCCATCCGCGACGGGGGCGGCGAGTGGCTCGCGGGGGCGGAGTTGCCGGAGAAGGTGGTCGAGACGTTTCCCTGGATACGGCGGCCCGACAAGGGGTACGACCACGTTCACCACTGTTCCCAGTGCCTCTACACCAGCTCAGACCCGCAAGACGGCCCCTGCCCCGGCTGTGGCGACCCCCTCTCCGGCGTCATCCCCTGGGACCCCACCGCCTACAAGAACAAGGGCTGCTGACGATGCACAAGGACGCTTTCACCCCCGGCGATAGGTTCGGGCTGCTGATAGCGGCGATCTGTATTGCCGGGATGATGTTCGCATTCAGGGGCTGCGACGTGGGGCGGGCGAGGCAGGAGGCGCAACTCCCCATGCTACTGGAGGCCGAGCCCGCGCCGGTGGGGGAGTTGACGATGATGGAGGCGAGATAAGGAGGCAGGCATGGCGTTTGTTCGGTTCGCACCTACATGGAGACGCGGCAGGGGCATGGCAGATGCGCCAATAGTTCGGTTTTCCGTACACCACAGCGGCAAGGGCACTTTCCAGCTCAACACAAGGGCGCGCAATGACCTGGGCGTCACTTTTCCCGCCGATCTCGATGTCTGGGTTGATACGGAGAGCCAACTGGTCGCGCTGAGCGCCGCTGATGGAGGGGGCACGAAGACGATCCGCATGCAGACCATAGGGACGTCCTCGGCGACGATGTTGATGCGAGAGATGTCGATTGCGCCTGGTCATTACCCTGCCCGCATGGATGGCGACAGGCTCATCATCGACGTGAACGAGTCCGCAAGGCTCGATGACAAGGCGCGCTAAACGGTCGAACTGACCGGGCGAGTAGGGGGCGACCGACACTCATAAGGAGGACAGCGATGGGTAAATCGGGAGCCAGCAGTAATGACAGTCGAGACAAAGCAATGAAAGACACAGAGGAAACGTTGGACGACGCACTGGTGGCGCTCATAGAAGCCCACCGGAGCCAGGTCAAGGCAGTCAAGGAGTGCCGAGACTGCATCCGTGCGTTTCTGAGACTGAGAGAGGAGGTGAGGACGTGAAGTGTCCACTGAGATTCACCGAAGGGCAGATGGTGTGGCAACACATGGTCGATCACGGCTGTTCCGGTCAGGGCGATAGCCTCTTGAACTGTATCGAGGGTGACTGCGCCTGGTGGGACAACGGAGTTGAGTTGTGTGTTGTCGCCATAATCGCGGCCACGCTGCTCCAGAAGGGAAGTGCTAATGACCACTAACAGCGAACCCGCCCCGGCCCCCGAGAGGACCAAGGCGGATTCAGGCAAGGAGAGTGTACCTGACTTCTGCCGCACCTGTCAACTACGCCCCCAGGCTCCCGAGTGGCGACGATGCGGATACTTCTGGGAAGAGTGCGCGGCCGCGGAGGAAGCAGACAGACAGATGGATGAAGAACCGCCGGGGCAGATGAAGGCGCTTGCGTGGGCATTGAATCGGGTGTTCGCCCCACTGGAAGCTCCTCATGTCTAAGGCCTACTGTTGCGACAACTGTGGCGAAGTCCATCGGGGAGAGTCGCAGAACCCCCGCATGGTGGGCAACCAAGATGGCGACACATGGTTGAGCGTCACCGTCCACCAGAAGGGCGAAGGGAACAAGCTCAAGCCCGACCTTTGCCCCGACTGCCACAAGGCCGCGGTGCTCGGCGTTATCAAGGACGCATGGTACATCGAGGAGATCGTCTATGCCGACCCTGCGTGAGCTACTCGAACAGGACTGGGAGCAAGGCCGCGAGCGAGGCATTCTACCCCCACAAATTGACTTCGTGACCGCCGATGAACTGCAAGCGGAGAGACAGGAGGAGGAGGATGCAAAGCGACTCTATCGCTGAGTTGACAAAAGCAATGGTCCAGGTCCAGGCTGAACTCGGACCCGTCACCAAAGACAAGAAGAACCCGTTTTTCGGTTCGATGTACGCCGACCTGGGAGCGATCATTGAGGCAAGCCGACCCCTGCTAACGAAGCACGGCCTGGCGATACTACAGTTCCCCGGACCCTCGCGCTTCACGCACGAAGAGAAAGACAAGGACGGCCACCCCGTCGCCTATGGCGTGGTTAGTCTTGCGACCATCGTCGCCCACACGTCCGGTGAGTGGATGGAGTGGGAAGCAGAGAACCCCTGCCGCTTCGGAGACCCCCAGAGGGCGATGGCGGCACGAACCTATCTGCGGCGCGATGCTATGCAGGCCGTGGTGGGTATCGCCGCCGAAGAAGACGACGACGGCAACACCGCGACCAGGGGCGCTCAGAGTTCGCAGGAGGAGCGTTCGGCACCCGCCGAGGGTGAGGACGGTGTACCCATCTGCCCCCACCACAATAAGTCCATGAAGCAACGCAAGAGTGGGCACTGGTACTGCTCCACTCCAATTGAGAAAGACGACGACGACAAGGTGACCAAGTGGTGCGACTATCAGCCACCGAAGGGACCGACTGCCGAGGACCAGAGCGTTCTCGACTCGGAGCCGCCAGGTGACGGGGACCCCAATCCCGCCGTAGTCACCGTCATGGACATTCTGCGGGCAAACGACAAGGAAACGAAGGGGCAACAGTTGGCCGCGTTGGCGAAAGCCTGCAAGCAACTGGACATTGGGCTGCCCCGCGGTGGCGACCCGGAAGCGTGGCTGTCTACGCTCGATGACGCCACGCTCGCACAGTTCTGCGACGCACTAAACGGATAGCACATTTGCGGGGCGGTCCCGGAGTGGCCTGGGCATAATTCCAGGCGGGAAGTGCGGCGAGGTCCTATTTGACCGTTTGAGCCGAGGCACCATATTGGGAGGGGCCGGGGCCGCCCCCGAGAGAGAGGAGAGAAATGGACAAGGGCACAGATGATGCGGAACTGAGCGACGTTGAGCGACTAACGGAAGTGGCAGAGAAGGCGAAGGCGGACCTCGCCGCGGCGAAGCTCCTGGCGGACCAGCGGGAGAACCTGCTGCCGAAGCTGGAGAAGCGGCAGACGCTACTGAGTAGCAGGCAATACCAGGCGACAAGGGTGTTGCAGGAGGTGGAGCACGCCATTGCCGACATCAAGGATGGCACCCCCACCGACTACCGGCTCCGCGGGCCGCGCAAGCCGAAGAAGTTCCAGCCGGAACCGCACCAGGGGTCGGAGTCTCGATTCCCGGAGGAAGGGGGGTAGGATGGAATACGCATGGCTGACCCAGTATGACCAACGGAAACGCGATGGGACAACGGTTGGTGACTGGTTTCTCATCCGAATCGGCAAGAGCGATGCACAGACCTGGGATGATCGCGAATTGTGGGATAGTGACCGCCCCGACCGCCGCGAAGGCAAGTTTCTCTACGCATTCTCGACAACGGCGTGGGCGAATCCCTCCGCGAAGCCATTGCTAAGTGAGCGACTATGGATGCGCGCCTCCGTCAACGGTAAGTCCCGGCGTTCCGAAATCGAGGCATGGCTCAGGGCACACGGATACCGACCCATCGAGGAGCTTCTCGAAGAGGCCGTCGCGGGGGCCAACCCATGAGTGGACTCAAGGAGCTTGTCGTAAGCTGTTGGTACGCTGCCAGCCCCATCACGGGAGCACCCACTGGCTCTGTCACGCATAAGCAGAAGGATTGCCCCCTATTGAGACGGGCGAAGCACGTCGCTCCCATGACGCGGAAGGACGTAAACGCTTCCCGCCGGGGCAAGTTCTACAGAATCCATATGTGGGATTGCGCGTACTGCTGCGGGAGAAAGCCATGAGCTACGCGAACATCCACCGCGAAGGGCCCGTGGCGGTCACACACACCAAGCCGCTCCGCTGCGGCGACTGCAAGCTCTGGCAGCCCACGAACGCCGAACGATGGAGCGGGAAGTGTCCGATACGGCGGGCCGTCCGACTGGCGACGGCGGAGGCGTGCGAGGAGGGGAAGTGATGGCGCGAGAGGGCGCGGTGAAATGGCTACGAGGGTTGGCGGAGCGGAAGGGGTGGGAGGTGGAATGCCACGGGAATGCCATGCTCCGTACAAACCCCGCCGCCCAACGGTGGCGATACGGGTTGTGGCATCGGGGGAGGCTCTTGTTGTGGGGTCCCTGGTGTATACGATGGCATGACGCTGAACGCGCCCTCGCCCGACGAGTGCGGCGGATTAGGGAGGCGGAGTGACGACGACCGCTGACAATCTGGTGGGGCGCGTCCATGTCGGGGACTGCCTGGATGTGACGGGCGCATGGCCGAGCGAAGAGGTGCAGTTGCTCCTAACCTCGCCTCCCTACAACGCGGGGATCGACTACGGCGAGGGGATAGATGACTCCCTGCCGTGGCCCGTATATGAGGAGTGGGCGGCCCAATGGATCGGGCGAGCGAAGCGCCTACTGTGCGACGGTGGGAGACTAGCGATTGTCGTCGCCTCTGGTATGGGACGCAGCCCCTGGTATCCCCTTGCGGCGGCCTATACGCACGCCGCTATCGCATGGGGTCTACTCCCAAGGGCAGAGATTATCTGGGACAAGGGACCGAGCCGGAACAATAGCACCGCATGGGGTTCCTGGTGCTCACCATCCAATCCGCAGATTCGGGATTCGCACGAGGCGATACTCGTCTTCTCAAAAGGAATGTGGCCGCTTCCTAATCCGAGGGGGGAGGCGTCCGACCTGCGCCCCGACGAGTTTCCAGACTTCACGCGTTCTCTGTGGCGAGTTCCGTGCGAAACGGATAGGTCGCACCCCGCACCGTTCCCCGAACGGCTCGCAGAGCGACTCGTAAAGCTCTATACGTGGCCCGGCGACCTCGTTGCGGATTTCTTCCTGGGGACCGGCACGACGGCGATTGCAGCCGAGAAGTTGGGGCGCAGGTGGATAGGAGTGGAGATTTCGCCCATCTATGCTGAGATGGCCGAGAAGCGCATCCAGCGGGAGCGTGACAAGCTACAGTTCGACTTCGGGGAAGCGACGTGACAGCCGTTGACCGCGCAATCGCCGCCCGCAAGCCCAACCGCCAGCAGAAGGCGATCCTCGCCGCGCTCGACGACCGCTTGTGGCATGAGAGCCCGGAGTTGAACGCCATCTGCTTCCGGTACGGCGGGCGGATACACGAACTCCGGGGCATGGGGTACGAAATCGAGGGCGAGTGCGTTACACGTGGACTCTGGCGGTATCGGTTGGTGGCGCCACCATTGAACCCACAGCTTGAGGCGGCGAAGGAGCGGACGGAACGGGTGGTAAGCGAGTTGCGGGGAGGAGATGGCAGGGAATCGTGTGCGGCGGGGCCGACGAGTGGCGGCTTCCCTCCCGCTGTGACGGGAAATCAGGGGAGTGTCTCGCGGGTCCACCTAAGTGGCCCTGGCCGGATAACCCAGGGACGCACACGAGGAGACCGCCAAGCCGCCTCCCCCTCCCCCTCTCGCTGGCAGGATCGTGTCGGCGTGAGTGGTGCGGCGCGGAAGACGGGCGGGGTGCAGACTACGCTGTGGGAGGAGTAACGATGGTTCCCTTTGTACTGATTCTATCAACGGGTCGGGCGCAGGTATGGATGTTTCCCGCCGGAGTGATGATAGGAAACCCCAATCTCCTGACTGCGGACGTGGATGATGCCCCGACGAGGGATGCAGCGAACCGCGCCCTTGGGGGCATTCCGGTTGAGGAATATGTCGCCGAGAAGGAGGCCGCCCTCGCCGCGCTCGTCGCCCTGCGGACGGTGGCGGAGAGGCTGGCGCGGGCGCTGACAAACCTGGGCGAGCATCACCACGCATTCCACCATCCAGATGTGCCGCGCTGTGGACCGTGGCTCGCCGCCGTCGCCGCCTACGCCGCCTGGAAGGAGGCGAATCCATGACCACAAACCCACCGGCAAATAACTGCTCCTGCGAATGGTGTTCGATCAGGCGCGACCTGGCCGCGGCACAAGGCGACGAGCGGGGGTGGCAGTGGGCGCGGCTCTGGCAGCACTATCTGGAGGTCGTGCTAACCGCTTACCGACACATCGAGAAAGGTGAGCGTATTCACGGAGCCACCATCGACGAAACGCACGAACTCGCTGGTGAGCAGGGGGTAGAGTTTGAGGCTGAACTCGACGCCTGGAAGAGGGAGAACCCGTGAAACCTACTCTCTGGTTTGTGGACGTGCGATATGTTTGGCGGGACATAACACACACGGACAGATATGCGGTCGCCGCTATGTCCGCCGAGGAAGCGCAGGCCATTGCGAATCGAGAGGTGGATGGCGCTCACGCAGGATGGATGACCGCAAAAACGCCGCCGAGACGGACCATGAAGGCCCACGGTATAGGCGACATATCCCTAGTGGGGGAGAGCCTGTGAGCTTCGACCCCCAAGGAGTGGGAGGGGAAGCCGTGAGGGACTACCTCGGAGAGATCGTCCCCAAGTCAACGGTGCCGCCAGGGGCCTCTGGTGAGTGGTCTGTCAGCGTACTCACCGTGACTGACGAAGAGGCGAAACACGGAGCGTTGTACGCGGCGTTTCACGGCGGGAGGGGGCATACACCGGCTGGGGAGTATCGGCAACTTAGGTGCGGCAGGGCGCTTGTCATGTCAGATACGCACGACGAGCGGCGAGACCTCTATGGATTCGTGTTGGAGGCGGAAGGCAACGTTCTCGTTACCGGGCTTGGCCTTGGCGTATGCGCCGCCGCACTCTTGCGGAAGGATGAAGTCTGCGGCGTAACGGTGATAGAGAGGGAGGCTGACGTTATAGCCCTCGTCGCTCCGCACCTCGCGCGGGATAAGCTCTCGATCATTCATGCAGACGCGTTCACGTGGAAGCCCCCGAAGGGCAGCCAGTGGGACTTCGCGTGGCACGACATCTGGCCCAACATCTGCGCCGACAATCTGCCAGAGATGCACTGCCTACATCGCCGCTATGGTAGACGGGCCAAGCAACAGCGATCATGGTGTCGGGCAGAGACGGAGAGGTGCGCGCTATGACCTTCCGTCGCTGGACCGTTTGGCTCGGGATGATGGCGCTGCTCGTCACGGCGACGTGGATGTGCCGGCGGGTTGGGTGCGCCTTCGCCGAGGTAGAGCGGGCCGCGGAGAGGACGGCGGTGGCGATGGAGGGGACGGTGCAGTACCAGGCGGCGACGTGGGAGCTAGGACCGCCGCCGGAATGACGGGGCGAGGGAGATAGAGTGGCGACAGTTGACGTAGTGAGCGGGATCGGGTATAATGGAAACGCTGAGATCGGTTCGACGGCAGGGCGTTTTCCATTCGACAATCAGGTGGGCGTTCACGGCGAGCCGGTCTCAGCAACTGCGCTCTGCTCCGTGGGCGCCCACCTTTGTCTGAATGGAGGCCGGTAATGGCAGTCAGACCACGCAACAGATTCGAGGTCTTCAAGCGGGACGGATTCCAGTGTCAGTATTGTGGGCGGCGTGTACCGGACGTGACGCTCGAAGTCGATCACATTCTTCCGAAGGCCGAGGGCGGCAAGGATGGCCGAGACAACCTCATCACCGCCTGCGTGGATTGCAACCGCGGGAAGGGGGCGGTGCTACTAAAGGACGGGGAGCCGCGCCCAGACTACGCCAGCCGCGTTGCCGAGATGGGAGAACGACAGAAGCAAGTCAAGGCATACTATGCGCACGAGGCGGCCATTACCGCGGCACTCGAAGAGCAGGTAGACGAGGTTCTTCGGTACTGGACTTCTAGCCTGGGTAATGGGGACGCTCCGCGAAGGTCCTTGCGCCGCTTCGTGAAGTGCCTCGGCCCGAACCAAGTCAAGGAAGCCATGGACATAGCCGAGGGCAAGACGGGCGGTAGGACGCAAGCCAGCTTCGAGTACTTCTGCGGCATCTGTTGGAAATGGGTGAGGGGGGCAAATGGCCACACAGGGGGGTAGGTTCACCTGGATGAGCAGCAATATTTGGAACAAGCCTTGGTTCCGATCCCTCACGGATAAGGGGAAGCTCCTGTGGTTCTACCTGACTACGTGCGCCGACAACTCGGGGGCGGGGGTCTTCCAGTACGACACGGATGTTATGAGAATCAAGACGGGCAAATGGAGGGGAAACCAATGGGAGGATGCTCTCGCGGGGCTGGCTGGACATATCAACTTCTACGAGGACAACTGGGTGTGGGTCGTCGGATATGTCAAGCACAACTACCAGCGGGTGAACGCCAAGCAACGGAAGGGAATAGAGAAGCTCGTAGCCTGCGCCCCACCAAATCTACGCGCCGACTTCTGGCTGGAGTATGCCCCCCTCAGAGAGGAATCCGATACCCCTATCATACCCCATCGAGACGGATATGGAACACCTCTGATACAATCCTCCCCTCCCCTTCCCTCCCCGGCCCTTCCCTCCCCGGCCCTTCCCTCCCCGGCCCAGAAGCAGGGGGGTTCCGGCAAGCCGTCACCCCCTCCCCGCCCCGCCTGGCCCGCCGAATCCAAGGCCCTCCGGTCCATCGACGGATACCCTTTCAACGAAGAAAAGGACCGGGCACTGATGGATGCTCTCGCTGAGACATACGGGCAGCTTGACTTGGCGAAGGAGGTTCTGAAGCTCCGAACGTGGGCGCAGGCGCAGGGGATACTGCCTCTGAAGGGACAGCGCGGGCCGCGGCAGCGGGTAAGGAAGTGGATGCAAAACGCTGACAGGTTCGGGCAGCAGGACAGAGAGAGGCAGGGCCCGCCGATACGACGACACGCCCCCGCGAAGGCAGAGGACTTCACAGAGACAGGAAAGGTAACGCTATGAGCGAGTGGCTTGAACGCTGCTGCGTTGGAAGGCGCTACTGGGATGCGACTCGTGATCGTATCCAGGACCCCGCCGAGATAGTCGCCTACCTTGACGACCTGGAGGGACGGATAAAGGAGGGCCGCGGCCTGGTGCTCCTGGGGACGGTCGGGGTTGGGAAGTCGGCGGCGTTGGCGGTGATAGCGAAGGAGGCGGAGGGCAAGGCAAGGGGATGGACGCCCGTGTGGTTCACGACGGTTACTCGCCTTATCTCCCACCTTCTAAAAGGCACGGAGATTCAGAGACGCCATGACCCAACCGGGAGAGGGGAGCCTTACGAGGTGGATCCGCGAGATGCGACCCTGCTTCTCTTGGACGAGTTCGGGGCGGCCTACGAAAGCGACTATGCGATGGCGGCGTTTGAGGATTATCTTGGGTGGCGGTATGACGAAAAGCTGGCGACGTGCGTGGCGGCGAACCTCACCCCGCAGCAGATACGCGACAATCAGCACTACGCCCGAATGGTGGACAGGTGGAGGGAGACGTGCGAGGTGGTGGTGATCGGCGGGGAGAGCCAGAGGTAAGGAAGGGGCGACGATGGCCGTGGCGGAGGCGAGGGTTGCGCGGATGACTTCGAGCCGAAGGGCTGAGAAGGGAGCGATGATGGCTGAGTCGTGGCTTCAGAAACTCAGAAAGCAGAGAGTGTTCCCACCACACAAGATTAGAGCGGCGCGGGCGCGGCGTATAGGCTGTGCAAACTGCGCACCACTTCCGAAGGAAGTTCTGCCGCAAGGGGCGCGCCTCTACGCGGATTGGGCGACGATCATCGAAGAGCGCTGTGTCGCTGTGGATACGAGCCGGGATGAATCGCGGACGCCCCGCGTCGGCGACTTAGCCCGCGCCCATTGTACGGACCCTAGTTCTCGGTATTTCTTGCGGACGGAGACGCCGCTTCACTCGGAGACATACGAATGGGACCTGGCGCGCGGGCGTTGGGTTCTCCTAGGGCAGGGGCATGGCTATGCGTGAGAGCGAGAGGCGAGAAAGGAGAAGACGGATGGCTGAGAAGACGGTGACGAAGGCGATGGTACAGGCGTATATGGATGCTTACCGAGAGGACCTATCCCGCCAGGTGCGGGGCGTAGGGCCAGCGACGGAGCGGGCAATCAATCTACACGCTCGGATTGGCGAGTTACAACATTACGTCTCTATGTACGGTCCCAACTCCATCGAAGTCGAGGTGCCCGATGAATGAGCGAAACGGCGAGAAGCCTTGGCCCGATCCCGACTGGTGGTTGCTCAGTGCTGGTGACGGGTGGCTCATGCCGCCGACCGCCTCGTACCTCGTGCCGCGGCCGAAGGCATACCTAACAATGAACGACTACTTGCGTAGCCAGGGAGGCATACCGATAGCCGAACTATTGGTTGCACAACCCGCGCTCGTGGATGCGGTGCGGGCGTCAAGTGAATTCTTGGCATCTAAGGGGGCTCGGGCAGCCTTCATGCTACAAGGCATACATGGTGGTTGTGAACCGTGGCGAAAGGGCGGGAGATTGATAGATGAGATTCTCGAAGCCGCCCTCGCCGTGCTGCCGAAAGGAGAGGGCCGTGAGTGAGATCGTGTGGCGAGAGTGCGAGTTCGCGGGGCCAGTAGGACGGAATCCATATGTGCGTCTATGCAGGGCAGTCAATGTGCGCCTAGGCACTATTAACTGTGTTCGCTGCCCCGTCCCCGCGCTCGTGGAGGCGGTACGGACGACGATGAGGATTCGCGCTGCCAGGGACCTGAGCGCAATCTGCTACAACGAGATTCTGACAGCACAGAGGTTGGCGGCCGCCGCCCTCGCCGCGCTGCCGAAAGGAGAGAGCCGTGATTGACCGACGCCTATTTGGGCCTATGTCCTTGATAGTGGCATGGTTCGACGTATGGGTGGGAGCATACTGGAACCCGCAGAAGCACAGACTCTACTTGATGATTCCGTTTATTGGCATCGCTATTGACTTCGGTGAGGAGCCTAACCGTGGCTGACATGACCGTTGCGGAAGCGAAGCGGAGGCTGAAGGCGTGCGGGTGGTATCTCTATGCCTGGGGGGCTTACACCGAAGGACCGGACGCGGGTACGCATACGGCCCATGCTTACCAGTTGAGCGATATGGGCAGGCAAGAACACGGCCAAGGCAATACCGAAGCCGAAGCCCTCGCCGACCTCGTGGCCCGCATAGGGGCGATGGAGAGTAAGCGATGAGCTTGAAGAATTGCGTAATGAAGGCTAGGGATGTCCTACTTCTCTGGATGGCGGCGTATGAAGATCAAGCGAAGCGGCTTCGAGTCGCAGAACGACAACTCAAATCGACGCAACGCGATATCGAGCGTAGGGATTACATTATTCTGCACGCACGTTCGATATTACACCGCCTTGGGGCGGAGGCAGCGGGCTTCGAGTTAGACCTTGAGAAGGCAATCAGGCGTATGAACACGATGGGGAGTAAGCAATGACCAATGACGAGAGACTGGGGGCGCTGGCGGCGGCGATGGAAGCGGCCCGGATGAGGGCTATTGCGGAAGCTCCCGAGATAGAGGACATGAGCATAGAGGAGTCCGTTGCATTTGTTGGGGACATAGCCGCCCGCGCCGCCCTCAAATGGTGCGGCTTCGACCCCGAGAACCCGCCAGAGGAGGGGGCGGTAGGGCTCGCGATACGGGCGCTAGAGAAGACGCGTTGCGACTGCGGACACCAAGGCCTTGTGCTGTGCGATAGATGTGCCTGCCTTCGACTCCTCCGCGGCGACGGCGGGGTGTTCGTGCCGGACGTGCGGGCGGCGGTGGCGGCGCTGAAGGCGGTGAAGGCTGCTCCGTTACCACCACACGTCGGAGATCGCTGCGATAAGGCATTACGGCTGGTTGACGCAGCCCTCCGTGCAGTCGGCGCGGAGGAAGTCGAATGATCG
>Ga0307377_10007066_pt1 | contig 11663 bp, 14 predicted proteins | sample TR3MG_FD_202535 | JGI IMG/M metagenome (GOLD analysis project Ga0307377, IMG submission 202535) | Soil microbial communities from Risofladan, Vaasa, Finland - TR-3 | ecosystem: Environmental > Terrestrial > Soil > Coastal area > Acid sulfate soil | place: Finland: Risofladan, Vaasa | collected...
ATAAACTAAATACTACCGAATGGTATTTCGGGGAAGGTGAACCGGGAGCCAGTGTCATTCCAGGTTTAGGGTTAGTTGATTTTGAAATTTACCCTCATTATGAAGAAAGTATGTTGGAATACATCAAAAAGCATTACCAGGGAAAGAAACTTTATCTCTTGAAAAACGGTGAAGAAGTCTTAGTAGAAGATAACAAGGTGAGAGTTTTGGGTGAGGAAAGAATCATTCAAGCCTGAACTATCTTCTCCAATAATTCCCTACCCTCTTTAGCTCCCAGACTTTAAGTCAACCTAGATTTCTTTCCCAAGCAGAAGGTAGTAGAATGAAGGCACAAAATGAAAACCGCAATTATTCTTCATGGGATGCCTTCAAAAAAGGAGTACTTCAACCCTAAAAGTCCTTCTCAGTCGAATAAACATTGGTTGCCTTGGGTCCAAAGACAATTGGTTTTAAAAGGAATTCTGGCCCAAACGCCGGAACTACCTGAGCCATATGAACCTGTTTATAAAAAATGGTTAAAAGTTTTTGAACAATTTAAAATTGATGAAGATACATATCTAATAGGACATAGTTGCGGCGCAGGATTTCTGGTCAGGTGGTTAACGGAGAATAATATCAAGGTGGGAAAGGTCGCCTTAGTTGCTCCCTTTATGGACCCCAAACACAATGAGGTTAAATCCGACTTTTTTAATTTTGAGATAAAGAGAAATTTAAGTAAACAAACCGACGGGTTATGTGTTTTTTATTCTAAAGATGACGAGCAATATATCTTAACCAGTGTCGAGCAAATCTTGGCGGCGGATAAAAATATCCAAACCCAGGAGTTTGAAAACAAAGGCCATTTTACTTTAAAAGATATGAAAACAGAGCAATTTCCTGAATTAGTAGAATTCTTAACCTCCAAATAACCCCACTTCCCCTTTTAGCTTTCAAGCTGACATAGATTTCTTTCCTAGGCAGAAAGTAGTAGAATTAATGCAATGAAAATAACTATTCTTTCGCCCCAGTCAGGATTTACCCCAGAACAACAAAAAAAGCTTTCTCAGTTGGGAGGAGTTGTATACACCAACTCTCGAGACGAATTTCCTCTTGAAGATTTAATTAAGCTGGCGGCGGGTTCAGAAATTCTGGGAGCCGACCCCGATAATCTTGGCGGGTTTGAGAAGGCAATGGCCGGTAATTTAACCAAACTCCTGGAAAGTCTTCCCAACTTAAAAGGAGTGGCTTTAGCGTCAACCTCTTTTAGTTGGATTGATTTGGATTATTGTCGAAAAAGAGGTCTTCTTGTTACCAACGTTCCTTATTACTCCACTGAATCGGTGGCCGAACATGTTTTGGGATTGCTGGTTTGTCTGGCCAAAAAGATTTTGATTTCCGACCGGAGAACCCAGCAGGCTAAATATGTTTCGGAAATGGGCTTTGAACTCAAAGGTAAAACTTTGGGAATGATTGGTTTAGGCCATATTGGGGCGAGAGTGGCCGAGTTGGGAAATGCTATTGGGATGAAAGTAATTGGCTTTAGCCGGACGCCGAAGAATCTTGGTTTCGTGGAGGAAAAGTCCTTGGATGAGGTTTTATCCCAGGCCGATGCAATTTCCATTAATGTTGCCCACAACAAGGAAACGGAAAATCTGATTTCGGTGGAACAGCTTAACAAAATGAAAAATGGAGTAATCGTGGTTAATCTGGCTACCCGAGAACTTGTTGATGAGAAAGCCATGGCAGAGGCTTTAAAAAGCGGTAAAGTTACCTCTTATGCTTATGAGGGGGACGATTTGGCCTCCGGTCCACTTTCACAAGTTGAAACGGCCATTGGTTTAAAGCCTTTTGCCTGGTATACCAAAGAGGCTTTGGAAAAAGCTTCCGAAATCTGGACCGAGAGCCTCGTTTCCCTCGCCCAAGGCAAGCCAGTTAACCTCGTGGCCTAAGCTTTTTAATTACTTCAAGCACTTTTAGGCAACATAGATTTCTTTCCCAAGCAGAAAGTAGTAAAATTTTTGACTTTTTATTTTGATAGACATAGAATTTAAATAGGATACTAAACGACAAGAAAGAAAAAATCGAATGAAAATATTGTTTTTTGTGCTTTTCCTCTTAGGTGCCTTGTTTTTAAATGCTTCACATATCCCCGCCTGGCTTTTAGGTAGTGAAAAACCTTCTCGTGAACACTGGAAAACTTATGGGATCATAGGAATTGCGATCTGGATCCTGATCTTAATTTTAGCTAATACTGTTTTGTGAGTTTGCAGGCAAGCCCTAGACTGGCTCGTTCAACATTTCAGCTGTATTTTTTCTTTGTTTTTCCTCTTCTTAATCTCTTTTCTCTTTTAGCTTCCTGATTTTCGATAGCATAGATTTCATTCCCAAGCAGAAAAAAGAACACTAGCTTAGTCGGCCTTAATTTTGAATTCAAATGATATAATGCAGTTTATGGGAAAAGAACTTGACAAATTTCTCACACCTGAATCATTTGGAAGAGGTACCTTTATGGGTGATGACCCGACTATTATGGATTTGTCTTCTGAAGACCGCTTGAGAGTCTCGGCTTGGCGTCAATCTTGCCCAATGCCTGGTAAGGTTTCAGGTCAATATGGCCTTGAATGGACAAGAAGAAGATATGACGAATGTGATTTTGTCTTTAAATCGATAATTTGCGAAACTGCGAGTAGGGTAAATCCTGAGCTTTATAATTTGCTCGTTTCTTCCACCGTTCGCCTTCCAGATGAACCAGTTGGCTATTTTGAACCAGGAACCGTTCCAGAATCTCATTTTTCAGAAATGTCTCCTCTGTCAACCTTATGGGGATATGCTCTTCCAAGAGTTTTTATTGAAATAGCAGGAAGAGGAGATGGTCGGACTGCCGAAAGATATTTTCAAGCAATGGATACCGTAGAAAAGGTTGCAAAAGTGTCAAAAGACCCTATCGAACTTCTCGCCAGGCTTTCAGAAGCTGCTTATGAATCTGGGGTTGACCCTAAAGAAATTTTAGGACATACTTTGGAACCTGGAATACTTAAAGAAGAAAATTGTCGGACAATGTATCGCGAAGTAATTGCTGCTCTTAGAGAAAAAGCCCCTAGACTCTGGGCGTACTACGAAAGTCTTTCTAGCGGCGAAAGAGGGAAAGCCGGAATTTTACCTAATCCTATCTAATAACCCCTTATTGGTTGGCCATATTAGACTTCTCAAGGCAACATAGATTTGCTTTCGAGAGGCTATTTTTTCAAATCGAATCTAACAAATAATTATTTCGTTGAACCAATGAAGTAAGTGACAAGCTCAATTTCAGATGGATTTATTAAACTATCAATCAATAAAGGATCGGTTAAAATTTTAAAGATGTAATCTCTGCTTTCACCTGGATTTAAAGAATAGTCGTAGGTAACTTTGTTTAGATTCAATCCTCCAGAATTTCCACCGTCGTTTCTAAAACTTACCTGTGTACAACAAGCTTCTCCTATTCTTGTTAAAGTAAAACCTTTATGTTTCAAGAAAGAAACTCGTCGAATATTCTCAACAATCTTATCGGTATCATTAGTGAGTGTTGTTTTATATTCGAAATTATAAACTTTACCTTTTTCCAGATACACATCACTAGTCTCAGTCGATAATCGAACAGGATTGGTTGCCTTTAATCTTATAGAACGGCTAGTTGGCTTAAAAGAAGGTATTTTAAGTTCGAGGTCAAAATCTTTTACTTCAATCAGCTTAGGCGTTTCGACAGAAAAACTTAGAGAAAAAGGCATTTCTCCTCGACCAACAATCATAAAAGACCCATCTTCAAATTCTGTTTTTTCAGCTACTTTTTTATGATCCTCATCGTACATAGTTATCCTTTTTATATTTACGGCAGGAATACCAATGTCTGAGTTGTTTTTAACAATAGCACTGATAGTTATACTTCTATTACCGTTTGAATAATCTTTGCTTACCACCCTTTTGTTGATGACAGATATTTCATTAAGAGGAATAGTTAATGATGACTGCAAAGAAGACGGATTATTTCCTGTTTTCAGTAGTTCATTTAGAGAATTTTGCATTCTAACCTTAGCTCTTTTGTTTAAACTTAGAGAGAGAATATTTGATAATTGATAAAACTTAGCTGCTTGAGAATAATTTCCTTGATCAAAATAGGAATCTCCTTTTTTCAAGGTGAAATAGCTTAATCCTACAGCAGAAACAATAATTATGAAGACAGGGATCAGAATAAAAAGGATGATGCGAAATTTCATTAATGTCCATTATATTATATCTCACAAAGATATTTCTATTACCTTCGATAATTATTTGCAGGCAACCTGGATTTCTTTCCCAAGCAGAAAGTAGTAAAATTGAGACTAACTTAACCTGGCAAGTAGCAAACCGGCCAAATGAATGATTCATATTAAATATAAACTCGATAAATCAAAACTTCACGGAATTGGATTATTTGCCGATGAAGATGTAAGAAAAGGACAACTGGTATATTCAGCCAGTCCCCTTTTGGATGTAAATATTACCCAGGAACAATTCGATTCCCTAGACGAAAAAGAAAAAAGGGAAATTAGATATTGGGGCTTTTGGGATAAACTAAACAACGTCTGGCATGTTGATTTTGATAATTCGAAATTTATTAATCATTCATTCAATGCCACATTAACCCAAGATCCCAAACAAAAAGACGCCTATTTAGTGGCAACCCGGGATATAAAGGCAGGTGAAGAACTTACCCAAAACTACCTCGAATTTGAAAGCGAGGAAGGCTTAAAAAGGAGAGGTATTAAAGTCAGATAATCAATGCCCCACCCCCCCTTTAGCTTTTTAGTTCTTTTGGCAATATGGATTTCTTTCCCAAGCAGAAAGTGGTAAAATTCAATCTTGTAGTATGAGCGTTGAACAAAATTCGATACCAATAAATAGTTTTACTTTTGAAGGAAAGGAACAAGTGGTTTCTTTTGTTAAAACTATGCATGTTGCCGATGGTGTAGATTGTAAGGTTTATTCATTTGATAGAGATCCAAAAAAAGATTTGGGAATTATCAAAATTGCCCCAGGTTGTAAAACTCCTTTGCAAAAAGTTTTAAATGGTGACAGAACAATTGAAGGATATAGGTCCGGAAAAGGAAAGCTCACCATAACCAAGCTTAATGGTAAGCCAGAGGTTCACCTTGTCGGCGGCGAACAGCAAGAACCTTCTTCGGTAACCGTCGAAATTGGGGAACTGATGCAGTGGGAAGCAGATAAGGAATCTTTCTTAGTCGCTTATGAAGTTTGTTTTCCGCCCTATCAAGACGGCCGCTATGAAAACATCGGTTAGCTTTATTAGACTTCTTTAGGCAATATAGATTTCTTTCTATCTTTTGCTTCTCATGACCGGCGCCCTCCTCCCCATCACCCAAGGAGACATATAGATTTTTCCCTCTTTACACAAAGATATCCAGCAGTCCTTTGTTACTTATATTACCAAGCAGTATTGATTTTTGAGGACTATGGGAATACAATGAAACAGAAATGGCAGATGAACAAATAAACACAGAAGAAAACACTGAGGCTAATAAAGGCGCAACACCTAAAGATAAGCACCCCACTTCTATCCCCGTCCCTTATGTCATCTCTTGTGGGGCAATCACCAAAGCTCTTGACCGCATTCAAGCTGCATCCACTCCGGAAAGGTTTACACAAGATTTCTTGTCAACAAAACTTAACCTCAAAGGAGGTTCACCCCGGCCAGTCATCCCTTTTTTAAAAAGGACAGGTTTCTTAAATGGCGATGGAACGCCTACAGAGTTGTATAAAGAGTTTAGAAATCCCACGCTCCGTGGAAAAGCAGCGGCAGGAGCCTTGAAGAAAGGGTATGCGCCTTTATATGAAATCAACGAACATGTACATGACTTAAACGATAGGGAGTTGGTGGGAGTAATTATACAAGCCACAGGGTTGGATTCCAAATCACGAACCACAAAAGCGATATCGGGGTCTTTTAAAGCATTACGAAGTTTTGCTGTGTTTGACGAAGATACTGCTTTAGAAAAAGAGACTTCCCCTCCGGCCGAAGTCAATCGAAGGATCGAACCTAGTAAACCAAGCGAAACTCCTAAAGCGCCGGTTGATCTGAAATTGGGCTATGTCATTAATTTGAATTTACCAGCAACCTCTGATGTGGCTGTTTTTGATGCAATCTTTAAGAGTCTTCGGGAGCACCTCTTAGAATAATGAACCACTTAAAAGCTGCTCTTAACCACTTTGCGATGACGAGTCAGCTTATTGGACACAATTTGGATCAGGTCGAGCAAAGATACGGAGTAAATCTGGGCAGGGAGAACACTAAAATTATCGAAGCCGATAAGGAATATTACCCTCAAATCGAGCAAGACATAAGAAACGAGGCGGCTGCAATGGCTCCTCATTATGAGGTCTTTTATTCGCTTGAAAAAACGGTGCGGCGTCTTATAACAGACACTTTAGTTACCGGAAGCGGGGTCGATTGGTGGAAAAGTCAGCGGATTCCAAGAGACATTCGCAATGCAACCGAAAAAAGGCAAAGAGAAGAAATAGATTCCGGAGTGACCCCTCGATCCGATGATCCAATCGATTTTTGTACCTTTGGTGAATTAGGAGAAATTATCAAGGCGAATTGGAACGTTTTTGGGGCAACTTTCTCAAGTGTAAAAGCGGTAGAACATGTTATGGTTGTTCTTAACAGACTACGAGGCCCCATTGCTCATTGTTGCTTATTGGCAGAAGATGAGATTTTACGACTTCGTCTTGCTGTGAGAGACTGGTTTCGTCTGATGGAATAACCCCATTTTTTCCTTGCTTTTCCTTCCCTAATCTCCTACTCTAGAAACTATGAAGAAAAAAGCAATTGACGTCTTTGGCTGGTATGGAACAATTGCTATTATCGCCGCTTATGCATTAGTCAGTTTTTCTCTTCTCCAGTCAAATAGTTTTCTTTATCAACTGCTTAATTTGACGGGCGCTTTAGGGATTGTGACCGTTTCCTTATACAAGAAAACTTACCAGCCGGGAGTCTTAAATATCGTTTGGACTGTCATTGCGCTAGTGGCAATACTGAAGATACTCCGATGAAAAAGTGGTCAGCCAGGGTTACTAAAGAAAGCAATGCCTTAGATACCGAAGAGGGGGTTTTTACCTGGAAAGACCCGAAAAAGATTGCTTTATCCTTGAAGCGCTCGGCCGAGAGTAGCACCCGGCGGAAAGGCACTCCCTTCCAATCAGCAATGAGTATGCTTAATTTTTATATCAACCGGGCCGGCAAAAGTTTAGAGCCGGAGCAAAAAAAGATTCTGGAGCAAGCCAAAATTGAACTGCGGCGGCTTTATGGAAAAGAACCATAATAATCTTGCAAAAGGCTTCTTTTAGGCATAAACTATTCTTTTAGGCCCAAATTACTCAAGGCGGAGAGAATGGAAAATATCATTAAAGTCAACAATTTAGTTAAAGAATTTTCGGGATTTAAGGCCGTCAACCATATTTCTTTTGAGGTCAAAAAAGGAGAGGTTTTTGCTTTTTTAGGCCCCAACGGCGCCGGGAAAACCACGACTATCAAAATGCTGACTACCCTGCTTCGCCCGACCGACGGATCAGTGGAAGTTAACGGCTTTAATGTTCTGACTGACAAAGATGATGTTCGCCGCTCTTTAGGGATTGTCTTCCAAGACCCCAGTTTAGATGATGAGCTAACTGCTTATGAAAATATGGAATTTCACGGCGTTTTATGCCGCGTTCCCACCGATTTGCGCCGCAAAAGAATTGAGGAGCTTTTGAAATTTGTGGAACTTTGGGAAAGAAAGGACAGTTTAGTGAAGACTTTTTCCGGCGGAATGAAAAGACGCTTGGAAGTGGCTCGGGGTTTGCTTCATCGGCCGAAGATTCTTTTTTTAGACGAGCCGACTTTAGGCCTTGACCCCCAAACCAGGAATCATATCTGGAGTTATATTCAAAAGTTAAATAAGGAAGATGAAATTACGATTTTTCTCACCACCCATTACTTGGAAGAAGCGGAAAAAGTGGCTGATCGAATCGCCGTTATTGATCACGGCGAAATTGTCGCTTTAGGCAAACCAAAAGATTTGGAAGCGCAAACCAAAACCCACACCCTGGAAGAAGCCTTTTTAACTCTGACGGGTCATGGTATTCGTGAAGAGGAAGGAAGCGCCCTTGACCAAATGAGAATTCGCCGGCGCATGAGGGGGATAAGATGAGCGCCATTTATATTATGTGGCTAAGACAGTTAAAGCGGCATTTCCGCTCCAAAGCGCGGCTGATTGGTTCTTTGGGCCAGCCGCTTTTATTCCTTTTGGGTTTTGGCTTTGGTTTCGGCTCAATTTACCAACGTGCCGGAGGAGGCAGCTATATTCAATTTCTGGCTCCCGGGATTATCGCCATGTCCGTTCTTTTTACCGCCATTTTCTCGGGGATTGAAGTTATTTGGGACCGCCAATTTGGATTTTTAAAAGAGACGCTAGTCGTACCGGTTTCCCGGCTTCAAATTATGCTGGGAAAAACTTTAGGCGGAGCCACCGTGGCCACGATTCAAGGACTATTTGTCTTCTTTATTTCCCTGCTGGTTGGTTTTCGGCCGACTAATCTCTCTCTTCTGCCGCTGGCCTTTTTATTTATGTTCTTAATTGCTCTGGTTTTCACTGCCGTCGGTACTGCCATTGCTTCCACCTTGACGGATATGCACGCTTTCCAGCTGATTATGAATTTTTTGGTCATGCCGCTTTTCTTTTTATCGGGGGCGCTTTTTCCTCTGGAGGGATTGCCAAAAGTGATGAGCCTTATTGTCAGCCTTAATCCCCTTTCTTACGGGGTTGATGGGATTAGAGGGGCCTTAATCGGCATTTTTAACTTTGGTGTGATGTTTGATTTTATGGCCTTGTTGGGCTCTTCGATTATTTTCCTTTTTTTAGGAAGCTTCCTCTTTGGCCGCATTGAGGCATAAATTTGGTTGACAAAGAGAATCCACAAAGATTTGGCCTTTAATGCCCTTTTGTTTAAAACTAAAAGGTTCGAACCAATATGGTGAAATGGTGGTTTAATTAGAGTAGAATAGCGGCAAATGCCAAACCTTGAGCGCATCCATTGGTTTCTAAGAGAAGATTGTAATCTAGAAAGATGCGCCTATTGCTTCGGTCCTCTACCGGGAAACGAGGTCTCCCCGGAAAGAGATGCTCAATTAGCCAGGGTTTTGGTTGAAAATGGCGTCAGAGAAGTAATTTTGGGCGGCGGTGAACCCACTCTAGCCAGGAATTTGGAAGAAGTATTAAGAATATTAAAAGATGGTGGTGTTTATGTTAGTTTGCACACTAACGGTTTGCTACTGACGGATGAAAGACTGGAAAGATGGGAAGGTTTAATTGATGATATCGCTTTACCTATAGATGCGGTTGATAGAAATATTCAAAGGCAATTGAGGGGAGAAGGATTTATGGGGGTATTTGATAACTTAATGGAGTGGGCCAATAAAATAAACAGCAAGGGAATTGAAATGGGCTGGCACACGGTATTTACCGCGGTTAATAGTGGCGAGGCCCCAGCGATATACCCAATGATTAATGAACAGCGATTTAAGTATTGGCGAGTGTATGAATATAATAGTGACCTGGCTCGGCAAGCATGGTCAAGAGTGGAAGAGTTAAGCGAGAGAGAGAAATTAGAAAATCTAGGAACTCCAGAAAAAGGCGGCACCGACTGTTTGCTGGCAGACTTTTTGCGGATGGAAGAAAGAATGGCGCAGTTTGGCGATAGCAGAATTCAGTTTGTGGCCAGAAAGGATGGCCGGAAAGAACCATACGCCTTTTTAACCAATAGCGGGCGGGTAAATTTTTATGCTTGGTATTCTGGTGATAGGTGGAGAATGCTGGGAGATATTTCAAGGGACGGATTTCGTGAAGTTGAAAGAAAATGGGGAGAAATCAAAGAGATGAATGAATATGATGAGGATGAGCGGATAGAAGCGGATATGGAAATGCCCTTTTGGGTTCGGCTTCGTGACGGGTCTGGCTGTCCAGATGAAGAGGAGGCATTGCTACCAGAATATGAGCCGGAGGTGGAGCGATTAGCTAATTTATGGCAAGAAAGAAATGGTTAAGCGAAACGATTCGCAATATTCTTTCTTATTTCTTCTTCCCCAGGTGCTTGAAGTATTCAACCTGCCTTAGGCGTTTGACTGCCTCTTCTTTAGTTTTATACGGTCCGCCTAAACTGCGGCGGGTTTTTTCGGAAATGACAAAGTAGCCGGCTTTCCTTTTGACAATCATTAATTTGATTATATAATGTCTTGAAACTTGACAACATAGAGGTGTTTTGATAAGACTTAGAGTAGGTAGTAATAAATGGAGGTTAACAGCTTAAATAAAGACTCACCGAGAAATTTTTTGGTGAAGAGTAACACTCAGCTTATAAAATCCTTGGTCCTCTTCTTTTTATCGATAATCCTTCTTTTTGCGACCACTTTTGCAGTGACCATAGAAAATTCTCGAACTATTCAATCAAGAGCAGCTTTATCTTCGACAGAAACTTTTCCCGTCCAACCAATTTTATTTGAGGAACATTTCGATTCGGCCAGTGCTTTATCTAATTGGCAAATTACTCAAAACCCTTCCGTAAACAATATCATTTCAATCGACCCTCTTTCTTACAAAGGGTCCGGCAGTTTACTGCTCAACTATAACAATTACACTAATGCTCAACTCGTCCGGGCTGATAAAGTCTTGGCTGAAACTCCCATTACCAATCTTGTCTTGCGGGTGGCTTTCTATGACGACTATACTCCCACCAATCCGACTAAAGGGACTTTCTTTTTAGCAGTTTCCGGTGACCTCAACACTGGCATTGGGGTTAATGCTTTTGTGTCTCCAAATAATTATCTTTTTAGAACCAATACTTACACTAATATGAAAGATACTGGCGTAAAACGAAGCAAAGGTTGGCATATCTTTGAGCTGGTGGTGACTGACAAAGGAACTTTCGGCAAGATTGACAACTCTTTTCTTTACAATAGCGACCGAACACTGATGGTCAATTCGACCCAAACCAATATCAAAATGCTAAGCTTGCTTTCGACTTGGGGACTCTACGGTAAGAGTTGGTTTGACGAAGTAATTGTCGCTAAAATGGACACGATTAGCGCCGAGGATCAAATCTTTCGGACTTCAAAGATTTTTTATGAAACTTACAAGAATACTGATTTCTCGCCTCTTTATCCGGCTTTGGGTACCCGCACCCACGCCAATGACCTGCGAAGCCTCCTTAATACCGCTATCATTTTTTATCAATATGGCATGCGGGCGGGCGACAATACTGCGGTCAGTCGGGCGGTTACGCTTTTCAAAGACGCTCTTCAGTTTGGTAATTGGAACAAAGACGATGCCGGTAAATTTTGGGCACGGGGAGCATACCTTAGCCAACTCGTTGCCGTCACCAACCTTCTAAAACCAAGTCTTGATCAAGCGACTCTTTCTTCCGCTCAAAATCTCATTTACTCCCAAGTCCAGTCGTATATTCTCCTTCAGGAAAACTTTAATCAGCCGCTTTCCGGCTGGCAGAACTTAAGTACTTCATCCAATGAAGCGACCATTGTCCCCAATATCGGCCGGGATGGCTCCAGCGCCCTTGTCCTAAACTATCGCGACGGGACTTTCAATTCCACTACTGGC
>Ga0307377_10007070_pt1 | contig 11659 bp, 9 predicted proteins | sample TR3MG_FD_202535 | JGI IMG/M metagenome (GOLD analysis project Ga0307377, IMG submission 202535) | Soil microbial communities from Risofladan, Vaasa, Finland - TR-3 | ecosystem: Environmental > Terrestrial > Soil > Coastal area > Acid sulfate soil | place: Finland: Risofladan, Vaasa | collected...
CGCCAGCGTCACCCGCGCCCACTCCCGTCCCGCCGCCGCCGCCAGCCCCCAGGCGTCAGCATCCGGCGACCGCCGGCCCAGCAGCCGGTTCAGGCTCAGCGGGCTCGGCCGCTTCAGCCGCTTCCCCCTCAGCTCCGCCCGGAACAGGTCCGACACCGACAGGAACCTCGCCGGCCGCTTCGGCAGCGCCTTCAGCCTCGGGTCGGACAGATCGACATCTTCCCCCTCCTCCTCCCACCCGCGCACATCGCCCGGCTGCTTCAGCGCCTCCTCGAAGAAATCGTACGTTCCCTCTCGCATGTCGTCCGGCACCGCGTGCACGCAGTAGTGCTCCTCGATGGAGCACGCCTCCCCCGCCCCCAGCGCGGCATAGGCGAACCACGCCTCCTCGACGGCCTTCCGCGCCCCGATGATCGGGAACAGCGGATCGCGAATCCCCGCGAACACCCGCACCGGCCGCGGCGCCATCGCCGCCAGCAGATCGTGGTACTCCACCCCCGCCGCCACCAATCCCGGAACCGCCTCACAGTGGCAGTAGGCCCCCGCCCCCGAGGCCGCGTGCTCGGCGATCAGGCACGGCGCGTTCGTCGGCGCCGCCGCCGCCACCCGTTCGTCCACCGCCGAGAAGAAAACCGTCTGATTCCCCCCGCCCGAGCTTCCCGTCGCCCCGATTCGCGTCTCGTCCACGAACGCCAACGACGCTAAGTAAGTGAGCGCCGCCGCGTTGTCCTCCACCATGATCCGCTGGAGCGGCAGGTTGGCCATCGTCGGGTACCAGAGCGCGTGCCCGGTGCCTTCTCTCTCATCCGCCTCCGGAAAATCCACGAACAGCACGACGAATCCCCGCCGCGCCAGCCCTCGGCACCGCCGCGCGTAGAAGTCCGTCGACTTCCCCTCGTACGAGTGCCCGTGAACGTGCATCACCGCCGGCGCCGGCCGCTCGATCTCCTCGGGCACGTAGAGGTGGGCCGTGATCCACCAGCCCCGCCCCCGCTCGATCGCCACCGGCCTGATCGAGAACCCATCGCACGCGACGGGCTTGCGCTCGACCACCCGTGTCGGCTTCCCCGGAACCGCCCGCGCCGGAAGGTGCAGGCACCGCCGCACGATGCCCCGCACCTCCTGCACCCGCGCCGCCACCACCCGCCCGCTCTTTCCCCGGTAGTCGTAGAGCGGCCGCCGCTGAAGCGCTTCGCACGACAGCTCCTTCAGCAGCGTCGGATACGGAAGCTCTGTCGGCCCCTCCCCGATGTTCGGCTCCGACAGCAAGCCCGCGATTCTCTTTGCCATGGGTCCTCCTCCCGCGGCCGCGCGCTCCGCCGCCCGTGCTGAGCTTCTTCGATATCGGACCGCGATGCCCTCTGCGCTTGCTTGACGCGCCCCGCTCCCCACCGTAATATGTCGCCGGAGCATGTAGGGCAGGAGCCTTGGGCGCCTTGGCGGCGTGTCTCCTGCCCCGCGTCCACCGGAGCAATGAAGAAGAACGCCGCCGACACCGAATCCCGCCTCGAGATCCGCCGCCTCCGCCTCCTCGGCGTCGCGCTCTTCCTCTGCTACGCCTACTTCTTCTACCTCGGCGGCAACTGGAACGTCGAATCCCGCCACGCCCAGATCTACGCTCTCGCCGAGCGCGGCACCCTCGTCATCGACGCCTACCCCTTCCTCCCGCCCGGCGGCGGCGATGCCGCCAAGTTCGAGGGCCACTACTACAGCGACAAGCTCCTCGGCCCCAGCCTCGTCGCGGTGCCGTTCTACCTCCCGCTCCGCCACCTCCTCGCCGCCATCGGCCTCGATGAGCGCCGCGCCGTCTACTTCTCCCTCCGCCTCACCAACCTCATCACCAATGCCTTCCCCTCCGCCCTCCTCGGCGGCGCGCTCTATCTCTTCCTCGCCCACCTCGGCCTCTCTGCGCGGCTCCGCGTCTGGCTCGCCCTCACCTACGGCCTCGGCACCCTCGCCTTCCCCTACTCGACCCTCCTCTTCGGACACCAGCTCGCCGCCGTCGCCGTCGGCTTCGCCTTCATGCTCCTCTGGCTCCAGCGCGCCGAATGGTCCCCCCGCCGCGCCCTCGTCGCCGGCGCCCTCCTCGGCTTCGCCGCCATCTCCGATGTCATGGGCATTTTCATCGCGCTTATCCTGGGGGTTTACGCCATATCGATCGCGGCCCAGCATGGTGCAGGCGCGGGAGCGATTGCGCGCCGCATCGCCCCTCCCGCCCTCCTCGCCCTCGCCATCTTCTCGCTTCAGCTCATCGCCAACTGGTCGAGCTTCGGCAGCCCGCTCACCTTCCCCCACGTCTACCACGCCCAGGCCGCCTTCCGCGCCCGCCACACCGCCGGCCTCTTCGGGCTCCACCTGCCCCAGCTCTACCCCCTCTACCAGCTCACCGTCGGCCCCTGGCGCGGGCTCTTCTACGGCAGCCCCGTCCTCCTGCTCGCCCTCCCCGGACTCTTCCTCCTCCGCCGCAAGTTCCGCGCCGAGGCCCTCACCATCGCCGTCTCCTATCTTGCCGTCCTCCTCATTCACTCCGGCTACGAGAACTGGACCACCGGCTCCGCCTACGGCCCCCGCTACCAGATCGCGGCCCTTCCCCTCATCATCATCGCCCTCGCTCCCGCCGCCCAGCGCTCGCCCTTCATCTTCAAGACCCTCGCCCTCATCTCCATCGCCTTCACAGCCATCGTCACCGTCACAACCCCCCTCCTCCCTGAAGACCTCCGCAACCCCCTTGCCAACGCCCTCGCCCAATTCGCCGCCGGCAACCTCCAGCACGCCAACCTCGGCTCCCTCCTCGGCCTGCCCGGCCTCGCCAGCCTTCTACCCCTCGTCCTCCTCGTCGCCGCCTTGCTGTTCGCGATTCAGCGAACCAGTGGGATTCACACGCGCCAAACCTGATTCGCTCTGGGAGATGCCGAGCGCGACATTTCGCCTGACTCCGCAGTATTATCTGTGGGACGGCTGTCTTGGATCTCGGACCGATGAGGGAGACGCCTGATGGCTGAAGGCGAAGTGGCACAGGCCTCGGAGCGAAGGGCGGAAGCCGCCGAAGACCGGCTGCTTGCCGGGCTGCAGGAGGGATCGGCGGCGGCTTTCACAGAGCTGCACGACCGCTACGCGTCGGGGCTCCACCGCTTCGCGGCATCTCGTCTGCCGGAAGACACGCAGCTAGCCGAGGACATCGTCGTGCAGACGCTGGCCAAGGCGGTGAGGAACATCGACCGGTTCGACGGGCGGCGAGCCACGCTCGCCGCTTGGCTCTATGGAATCGCCCGCTGGCAGATCCGGGAAGAGATCCGCCGACGGAAGAGACGCAAGTCCGTCCCGCAGGCGGCCGTCGTGTCTATCGACGCCGTCGCCGAAGACCAGGACGATCACGACCTGGCGGCCGAGGCGGCGGCCAGGCTCGACGCGCAGCGGCAGGTGCGCGAGCTGGCCGGCCTCCTCTCGGACACAGAGATGGAAGTGCTCGTGCTCCAGTGCGTTGACGAGCTTTCGGTGAAGGACATCAGCCACGTCGTTCGCAGATCCGAGCGAGCCGTCCACTCGCTTCTCCATCGGGCCAGACAGAAGGCCCGGGAAAGGCTGGTGCAAGATGCGGAGTGACAAGACTGACGAGAAGATAGCCGAGCTGCTCGATAGAGCGCGGCCTGCCTATAATGACACGTCACGAGAGCGGGCGCTGTCGGCGATGGCCCGTTCCCATGCCGAGGGGGCGCCCCGCGCGGCGACCCGTCGAGGCAAATGGATCGTCCGGGCCGCGGCCGCAGCGGCAGTTGCTGTTCTCGGCCTGGGCCTCTTCGTAATACCCGGCCGGCTCGGCAAGCCCGACGTCGATGCTGTTCTCGCCGGTGTAGCGCACGCAATGGCAAGCGCAGACTCGGTGCTGTGGGTGTGCGAACTGACCGATGAGGGCCTGGCGCTGGCGGAGCAGTGTGACGACAAGCTGATCGAGAATGCTCTGGAGCTCTCGTATAATGGCCCCAGGGAAGCCTACACGCGCAGGATTGGGCACGACGGTGTGGTCTCGTGGGGAGAGGGAGTGAACCTAGACACGCTGGAGTGGTGGTTCTACGATCGATTCTACGGTCGCCACCCGCGCGTAGACGCGGACGTCCTCTATGTGGCAGACCTGACGCCGGTGGAGGCAGAGATGGCGGACTACCTCTCGCGGCCCGATGAGAACCGCCTCCACGACTGGCCCTTCGCCTACCGCCTCCACGCCTGGCCGTGGACCCTTGCCGGTGGACTGGATGATCAGGATGTGCGCGTGACGAGCGCAACTCGCAACAGCCGCGAGGTTACCGTCGTGACTTTCACCGGGCGGAAGAGAGTATGGCCCAAACACGCGTCGGGGGAATCCCTCGACGAGCAGTGGCAGATCCTCGCCCGCAATGTCCTCGAAGTGGAGGCAAAGACAAACCGGCTGCTAGACGCCTACTTCTACTGGCAGGTCGAGGGCGGGTCCGAGCAGTTGGTGGCCCACTGGCGGGTCGAGTATGACGCACCCATGCCCGCCATCATGGCCGAACTGCCGGATGCCAGCGAGATTGTGGAGGCGACCGTCGCGGTCGACGACACCATCCAGTCAGGCTACGAGGTAGCCGGCCTATCCATGTGGGTGGGCGACGACTGCATCGTCGCGATAGGTACGCGCAGCGACCAGTATGGGGAGAACGTTCCCGACACCGAGTCAGCGTTCAAGGCAGGAAGGACCGAGCTGGATCAGGTCACGGAGAACATGATGAACCTGGACCTCGCGCTGATGATGCACCTGGCCGATCACGAGGATACCTTCCCGCCGGTGGACAACGTGGATGACCTCATGACGGTGCTGGACGGGTACCTCAAAGGTCCGCGTCGGCATCCCGTCTTCATGCGGCCGGGGACCGACGACGAGGTTGTCGTCGAGTACCTCGTTCCGCTTGGGGTCAAGTGGATGGAGTTGGAGGACTTCGCGGGGACGCCGATCGCGGTGGCCGACTACCACCCCGACTTCGCTGTCTTCGCCTATGCGGATGGGCACGTCGAGGCAGCGGACAAGGCGGACCCGGCCTACCGGGACGGATGGTGGAAAGACTGGTGGCAGGAGTATGAGGCAAGCCATTGAGAGCGCTGCTGACGCGTCCGTAGCGTTCCACGAGCGCTGCGCACGAGTCTGGATAACACGCCTTAGCTTGGAGACAAGGGGGAAGGGGAGCCGTCACCGGCTCCCCTTCTATCCTGTCCGTTCGGCAGGAGCTTGCCTCCTGCCATCAGCGCCTACTTCCGCGCCCCAAACTCCTTCACCGCCTCCTTCATCCTCTCCGGAATATCGATCCCCGCCGGGCAGCGCGCCACGCATTCCTCACACTCCGCGCAGGCATCGGCCGGCATCCCGAGATCGTCGTACAGCGCCTTGCCCATGTGCCGCTGCTCCTCCGGATACTGCCGGTGCATATACAGCGCCCGGAAGACCTTCGGGATATCGATATCCTGCGTGCACGGCAGGCAGTACCCGGCACCCCAGGGATATGCTATAATCGCCCCAGGAGAAGAGGACCGATGACCTTCAAGGTAATCCTGGAACCGAGCGAAGACGGCGGCTTCACCGCCACCGTTCCTGCGTTGCCGGGTTGCATCAGCGAGGGTGACACTGTCGAAGAGGCGATGGCGAACATCCGAGAGGCGATCGAGTTTCATCAGGAGCCCGCCGCGTCAAAGCGTCCGTTACGGGCTCCACGAATGGGCTAGAGCCAGCAGTCCCGAAGCAAGTCCTCGTCGATAGCCACCTCGACATCACACGCGTCGCGCAACCGGTCGCATGGGCAGTCTTTGACCCGGCCAAGCTCAACGTGCTTCCCCAGTTGCTTGACGAACTCGACGGCAGGTGCGAAGTCGCCGTCACCGCTCACCAGGATCGCCACGTCATACGTGTTGGCAACGGCCAGTTTCACCATATCAACAGCGAGTTGGGTGTCGACGCCCTTTTCGACGTAAGTATGGTCCGGTAGCGGAGAACCAAGGATGGGTTCGATCTGCTTGCGAGCCGCCGGGTCGATCTCAAGCCGGCGACGCTCAAGCCGCCCCAGGCTGAGGCTGAGGTATGGGGTGCGGCGAAGGTAGTCGAAGAATCTCTGCTGCTTCGCATACGCAGCGGCGTCAGTGCCCTGATCATAGGCCGCGTTGTAGTAATGCACACGCAGGAGCCTACGTTCAGGGGAGCGGTTTGTTAGAGCCAGGGCGAGCTGGTCGAATTTGATGGCCGCTTTACCATAGGCGTTCTTCAGCGCGTGGTAGAAGTTGCTTCCGTCGATAAAGATAGCGACTCGGTCCATAGCGCGCTCCCCCCAAAGAAGCTGAGGGTTGGACGAGCCAACCCTCAGGAGGTCATAGGCCTGCGGTTGGAAATCCCCAACTGCAGGGAGACAATTCTAGTTACAGTATACCACTTTCGCCCCCGCTGTCAACAATATTGTTGTCGGCGTTCCGCTCCACGACCTCAAGGCCTGTTTGGGGCATAGTGCCACGAGCGCAATATGACACCAGCCAGCCGGTAGTCCGCCTGACGTGAGCGCGACATTACTTCCCAGGGACGCCCCAACGCCCGCAACTGGCTCCTTGTCCATGATTAGCTGCCCTCCCTACCCCCTCCTCCCAAACTCCCCCACCACCTCCTTCATCCGCTCCGGGATATCGATCCCCGCGGGGCAGCGCGCCACGCATTCCTCACACGCCACGCAGGCGTCCGCCGGCATCCCGAGGTCGTCGTACAGCGCCTTCCCCATGTGCCGCTGGTCCTCCGGATACTGCCGGTGCATGTAGAGCGCCCGGAAGACCTTCGGAATGTCGATCTCCTGCGTGCACGGCAGGCAGTATCCGCACCCCAGGCAGAGCTGCCCGTACCGCATCTCCTTCTTCATCGCCGCCAGCCGGTCGAACAGCTCCTTCCGCGCCTCGTTCCCCCACTCGCCGGCGGTCGCGATCGCCTTGAGGTTCTCGTCCACCTGCTCCTCGCTGATCATGCCGGGAATCACACTCGTCACATTCGGGTTCGAGGCTATCGCCCGCAGCGTCCCCGCCACCACCGGGTCCATCCCGTCCACCTTCTCCGTCCCCGGCGGCGACACCAGCGCCCCGCCCGACAGCGGCTTCATGATGATGACACCCAGGTCGCGCTCCGCCGCCATCGGAATGATCGGCCCCGTCCCCTCCTCGTCGAGCGGATTCCAGGCGAGCATGATCGTCTCCCAGACGTCGTCAGCAATCGCCCGGAGAATCGCCTTATGATCCCGGTGCATCGTAATCCCGATATGCCGGACCTTGCCCTGCTCCTTCGCCTTCTGCAATGCCTCCAGCGCCCCGCCGCCTCCGACCACTTCGTCGTACACGCTGTCATAGCACACCCAATGCGCCTGCCACAAATCTAAGTAATCGGTTTTCAGGTTCTTGAGGCTCGTCTCCAGGTCCTTCATCGCCCCCTTTGCATCGCGCGTCGGGGTCTTTGTGGCGATGTAGACCTCCTCCCGGCGCCGCTTCAGCACCGGCCCGATCTTCGCCTCGCTGTCGCCGTAGCCGCGGGCCGTGTCCACGAAGTTGACGCCGAGATCGATCGCATGATCCAGCGCCGCCGCCGCCTGCTCTCCGGAGATGTGAGGGAACTTGATACACCCGAACCCAAACACCGTGACATCCAAGCCGGTCTTGCCGAGGCGTCGCTTCTTCAGTCTATCATCCATTACTTCCTCCTGCTCACTCTCTCCGCCCCTCCTCCTTTCTCTTGGCCGCGCCCCGCCCATATCCTGTGCCGCAGCCCCTCGCTCCCGCCGCGGCAGGATGCCGGCCCGCGACGGGGAAGAATGCCAACGCAGTGAGCGCCCCCCGGACCGCAGCCTGCGCCGGGGGCGAGTTCGTGTATGAGGAGCATCGTGATGAGCGACGCGAAAGCACTGGGAATCGGAGTGATCGGCGCCGGCGGACGGGGAGGGCTGGCGCGTTCCGCTCATAAGCCGGAGGAGGGCGTTCGTCTCGTCGCCGGAGCGGATATTGTGGACGCAGCTCTCGACACCTTCAAGCAGCGATTCGGCGATGACGCCTTCGTCACGAAAGACTATCGCGAGCTGCTCGACCGGCCCGAGGTCGACGCGGTGTTCATCACTTCCCCCGACTTCCTCCACGAAGAGCAGGCCATCGCCGCGCTGGAGGCGGGCAAATCCGTTTACCTCGAGAAGCCCATGGCGATCACCATCGAGGGCTGCGACCGCATCCTCGAGGCCGCCTATCGCAGCAAGCAGAAGCTCTACCTCGGCCACAACATGCGTCACGGCCAGATCATCCAGAAGATGAAGGAGCTGATAGATGCTGGCACCATCGGCGAGCCGAAGACCGCCTGGTGCCGCCACTTCGTCGCCTACGGCGGTGACGCCTACTTCAAGGACTGGCACGCCGACCGCACCAAGTCCACCGGCCTCCTGCTCCAGAAGGGAGCCCACGACCTCGACGTCCTCCACTGGCTCTGCAGCGGCTACACCCGCCGCGTCGTCGGCATGGGCGGGCTCACCCTCTACCATCACATCGAGGACCGCCACGATCCTGCCGAGCGCGGCGACGCAACCTTCGTCCCCGCCAACTGGCCGCCCCTCTCCCAGACGGGCATGAACCCCGTCATCGACGTCGAGGACGTCAGCATGATGCTCATGCAGTTCGACAACGGCGTCCTTGCCTCGTACGAGCAGTGCCACTTCACTCCCGATTCCTGGCGCAACTACACCGTCATCGGAACCGAGGGCCGCATCGAGAACTTCGGCTACGACGCGCCGGACGGTGTCGTCAAGGTCTGGACCAAGCGCGCCGATGACTACATCCCCCAGGGCGACCTGGAGTTCCGCTTCGAAGCCGTTGGCGGCGGGCACGGCGGCTCCGATGTCAGCATCGTGGATGAATTCGTCCGCTACGTGCGCGACGGCGGCCCCATCACCACCTCTCCCATCGCCGCCCGCTACGCCGTCGCAGCCGGGTACCTCGCCACTGAATCGCTCCGCAACGGCAGCGTCCCCATGGACGTCCCGCCCGTTCCCGACCACCTCCTCGAGTACTTCCGCTCGCAGGTAAAGGGGGGCGTCTAGCCCCCGGCCGTCAAGGGCGGCGTCTAGACCCCCGCCTCGGAGTGAAGGGTGGCGCGCGGCGTCCGCAGGATACGGTATATCCTATAGAGAAGCGCGCAGTTGGGACCCCGCGCAGGGCCTCCCTGCGCCATGCCCCGCGACGATGACCGGAGGTGGAGGAGATGAGGCAGTTCTGGGTTGCATGTGCGTTGTGCGTCGTTCTGTTGTTCGCCGTTCTGCCGGCGTCCGCTGACCTCGCCGCGATCTGGGCCGTGGACGACGGCGAGAAGGTCTTCCAGGACGACCTCACCCATCCCCTGAAGGCAGGCGGCGGGGATAACTCCGTCTGGGACGGCTCCACGGTCAGCGTCTTCGCCGCGCGCAATGAGACCGTCGCCTTTCAGCTTATCCTCCAAGCCGACGGCGCCGGCGCCAGTGCCGTCAACGTCACCGTCTCCGATCTCACCGACGGCTCGGCCGTCATCCCCGGCAGCCACCCGCTCCCCGACCCCAACGACACCGTCGGCGTCGGCGTCGAGCTGTTCACCGAGCACTACCTCAACGTCACTGAGCCCTCATACAACGACCCCCTTTACGGCGGCTTCTACTGGACCGCCGCCGCCAACCCCCACATCACTGGCCTCATCCCCGACGCCCTCGTGCCCTTCTCCGCCGCCGCGGGCAAGGGCGGCGCGCCCTTCGATATCGGCGCCAGCCTCAACCAGGGCGTGTGGGTCGATATCTATGTCCCGCGCACCGCGCCAGCCGGGATCTACACCGGCACCACTACGGTTACGGTCGGCGGCACCACCGCCGCCACGATCCCGCTCGAACTCGAAGTGCTCGACTTCACCCTCCCCGACCAGAACCACTACGGCTCCATGGTCTTCATCAGCCGCGAGAACGTCGCTATGCGCCAAAACACCGGCTGCTGCACTCAAGAAATGTGGGACATGCTCCTCAACTACAACCGCATGGCCCACCGCCACCGCTTCGACCTCATCGGCACCGGCGACTGGGAGGAGATCGACCACCTCCGCGGCGTCCTCTCCGGTGACGCCTACACCTCTGCCAACGGTTACGCCGGCCCCGGCGAGGGCATCGGCAACGACGTCTTCTCCGTCCACACCTACGGCTGGTCCTTCGGCGACACCGAGACCGAGTACCGCACCGAATCCGACCTCTGGGTCAACTGGTTCACCGCCAATGAACCCGACGTCGACTACTTCCTCTACCTGATCGACGAACCCGGACCCGCCATGTACCCCTGGATTCAGGATCGCGCCTCGTGGATTCATGACAACCCCGGCCCCGGCAGCGCCCTCCCGGTCTTCATGACGCGCTCGCCTATCGACGACCTCATCGGCTCCATCGACATCTGGTCCTGTCAGGCCCCTTCCTATGACCCCACCTCTGTCGCCGACGCCAACGCCCGCGGCGAACAGGTCTGGCTGTACGCGGGAAATCGGCCGCAGACTCCCTCCGACGTCATGGATGAGTACGGCGTCGCCTTCCGCCTCAAGCCCTGGATCGGGCACATGATCGACCTCCCGCGATGGTTCACCTGGGAGTCCACCCACTGGAATGGCAACAGCAACGAGGCCGAGCCCCACGTCGATAAGAACGTCTGGGTCAACCCCGTTACCTTCACCGAGGGAGACGCCTACTCCACCGGCAACGGAGACGGCACTCTTTTCTATCCCGGCGAGGACGCCTCGTTCCCCGCCGAGGACCGCGCTTACCCCGGCCCCATCAGCTCCATTCGCATGAAGATGTACCGCCGCGGAATCCAGGACGTAGAATACATGTGGCTCGCCGAGCAGTCCGGCCATGGCGTCCAGGTCCAGAGCCTCCTCGACGCCGCGCTCCCCGCGGTCATGTGGGACGCGGGCCCCGTGCCCACTTGGTCCAACCAGAACGCCGACTACGATGCCGCCCGCCGCCAGCTCGCCAACCTCATCGAGGGCGGCACTATCGACTTCACCGACGTCGGTCCGGGCCACTGGGCTTACAGCGAAATCATGGCCTGCGTCGGTGCGGGAGTCGTGCAAGGCTATCCCGGCAACATCTACCTCCCCGACAACACCGTCACCCGCGCCCAGATGGCGGTCTACATCGCCCGCTCCCTCGCCGGCGGCGAAGGGCAGGTGCCGGAGCCCCAGGGAGATCCCACCTTCACCGACGTCGCGGACGATTTCTGGGCCTACCCGGACATCGAATACTGCGCCGACAACAACGTCGTCGAGGGCTACCCCGGCGGCGCCTACCAGCCCACCTGGCAGGTCAACCGCGCCCAGATGGCCGTCTTCATCGCCCGCTCCATCGTGACCCCCACCGGCGAGGCCGGGCTCGAGCCCTACGAGGCCCCAGAGATCCCCACCTTCACCGACGTGCCCACAGACTACTGGTGCTACAAGCACGTCGAGTACCTGGCCGAGCACGCCATCGTGGAGGGCTATCCCGACTACTTCGGAACGGGCCTGAACGCCTACCTGCCGCTCAACGTAGTCGACCGCGGCCAGATGGCGGTCTACATCAAGCGGGCGTTCGAGCTTCCCCTTTGACGAGCTCAGCCTGAA
>Ga0307377_10007073_pt1 | contig 11653 bp, 6 predicted proteins | sample TR3MG_FD_202535 | JGI IMG/M metagenome (GOLD analysis project Ga0307377, IMG submission 202535) | Soil microbial communities from Risofladan, Vaasa, Finland - TR-3 | ecosystem: Environmental > Terrestrial > Soil > Coastal area > Acid sulfate soil | place: Finland: Risofladan, Vaasa | collected...
CGGGGATCGGTAATGCTCCTCGACGAGGAACAGGGCATCCTGACCATCAAGGCCGCCAAGGGCATCGATGAAGAGATAATGCACGCCACGCGCCTGAAGCTCGGCGAGGGTATCGCGGGACGCGTCGCCCTCAGTGGCAAGCCGCTGCTGCTGGGCCGCAGCGATGACGAGCCGACGCTCCGCCAACTCCAGCAGCGGCAGAAGGAGATCTCCTCCGCCATCTCCGTACCCCTCCGGATCGAGGAGCGCATCGTCGGAACCCTGAATGTGAACGAGTTCAACCGCGCCACCGAGTTCGGTGAGGACGACCTCCGCTCACTCACTCTTTTCGCGGATCAGGCCGCCCTGGCGCTCGAGAAAGCACAGCTGTACCGCGATTCTCAGCACCAACTCGAGAAGCTGCTCTCGGTGCTCGACGAGCTGAGTCGCACGCAGGCCCAGCTGATCCACTCGGAGAAGCTGGCCTCGCTGGGAGTTCTCGCCGGCGGCGTCGCGCACGAGATCAACAACCCCCTCATGGTGATCCTCGGCCGGACCGAGCTGACGCTCATGGAGGATCAACTGCCGGAGGAGCTGAAGCAGAACCTGGAGACGATCAGGACGGAGACAGAGCGAATCGCGCAGATCGTCCAGAACCTGCTGACTTTCTCCCGGAAGAGCCGCCAGGAGAAGATCGAGACAGTCAATATCAATGAAGTCCTCATCCGTACGCTGATGCTCAGCGAACACCAACTTACAGTGGGCAATGTCGAAGTGGTCAAGAAGCTGGATACCTCTCTCGGCGAGATTCAGGCCAACCCCGGCCAGCTCCAGCAGGTCTTCATGAACCTGATGATCAATGCCCATCACGCGATGCCCGACGGCGGCAAGCTGACGGTGTGCAGTGGCGCCCTACCCGACGACCGCGTCTTTGTCGAGATCGAGGACACGGGCACCGGCATTCCCGAGGACCATCTGGACCGCATCTTCGATCCGTTCTTCACCACCAAGGACGAGGGTAAAGGGACCGGGCTGGGACTCTCCGTCAGCCGCAACATCATCGAGAACCACGGCGGCATGATCGCCGTCCACAGCATCGCCGGAAAGGGCACAACCTTCCGCATCGTGCTCCCCGACGTCCCACCTGCCGAACCGGACCTCAACGGTCCGTTTGAAGTGAGCGCGCTGAGCGCCTCCCTCCCCACGACCGTCTGAGTGGATTAGTTAGTCCTCAAGAGACTTCCTGAAGGGTCGCCTCTCAGCCGCAAGATTCTCCTTGACCTATCCCCGCCAGACTCTTACAATTCTCGCCATAGGATGGGGGGGAAGGCTGTTCACATTCCCTTCCGCCGTGTGCCGCTTGTCTTCATCGCTCCGTGGGATCGCGTGCTCGGGAAGGAGGTGAGGCACATAGGTCGGGAGTGCCTGGCGGCGGTGATGTGACGCCGATACCGATTGGCGGATCGGCTGTGGTTCCGCCGTATCAAGCTAAGGAGAACAGCCACATGGTGAGACGAACTGTCGTATTCCTTCTCTTGGCGGGACTGTGTCTGTCTCTCTCGACTTTCGCGTTCGCGGGGGCTCCCAAGCCGCCCTCGATGCCCACAAGTCTTGTGGCGACCGCTGTCTCTTCCACCCAGATCGACTTGACCTGGATCGACAACGCCAGCAACGAGACCGGCTTCCGCATCCAGCGTAAGGTCGGTGTCAGCGGAACCTATGAGGACCTCGATACCGTCGGGCCAAACGTCCAGTACTACCCGGACACCACCTGCGGCCCGGGCACCGAGTACTGCTATCGGGTGCTGGCCTTCAACGGATATGGTGATTCGGACTGGTCCAACGAGGACTGCGCAACGACCTCGGGATCCGGGACGCCGCCCGCGGCGCCCACCAGCCTCGACGCCGCTGCCGTCTCCTCCACCAAGATCGACCTAACGTGGGTGGACAATGCGAACAACGAGGACGGGTTCCTGATCCAGCGCAAGATCGGTGTCGGCGGGACCTTCGAGGACCTGGATACCGTCGGCCCCAACACCGTCGGATACGGCGACACCACCTGCTCGCCCGAGACCACCTACTGCTATCAGGTGCGAGCGTACAACACCTATGGCGACTCCGCCTGGTCGAACGAGGACTGTGACACCACGCCGGAGGGATCGGCCCTCGGCCACGGCATCTATCTCTATCACAACGGTGAGTACACGCAGTACTCCACCGCGCAGCTGGCCTACGATGCGGCCGTGCCGGGCGACGAGGTGGTATTCGGCCCCGGACTCTACCATGACTTCCTCAGGCTCAACAAGTCAGGGACGGCGACGGATCCCATCGTCGTGCGCGGGGAGGGCTACCCTCGGCCGGTGGTTTCCGGTGAGACCTTCGGGAAGAATACTCTCCCCTACAAGCGCAGCCTCTTCGGCGTCACGGGCTCCTACAACGTGATCGAGAACCTGGAGCTGAAGAACGCCAGCAGCGAGTGGGGCCACAACCAATCGACCTCGGGCGTCTACCTCACCGGCACGCCCAGCAACGTGGTCATCCGCAACTGCTTCATCCACGACTGCGGCCATGGGATCTACAACTCAAACGACAGCGCCGAGTGGACGATCGAGTACAACGAGTGCTGCTACAACGGCTACTGGGACGATCCGTACTACCACAACGCCTACGTTTACGGCTGGGGCCCCAACTACGTCCGGTACAATACCTGGCATCACGCCAAGTCCGGCCTCGGCTACAAGGACCGCAGCAAGGATATCTACTTCCTCTACAACACCGTCTTCGACAACGGGTTGTACGAAGTGGACTTCATGCTGGGCGACAGCTCCTATGGTCCACAGGACACGACGATGGTAGGAAACTGGGTGCTCAAGAACCCGAACGCCTCCAACTCCACAATCTTCATCGGGTTCATCCAGCGCCAGGGCGGCACGCTGACGGCCGTCAACAACTACTTCCAGGCCAACCACCCGAGCAACACCTTCATTAACGTCGACACCCAGGAGTCGTGCGTCGCCCACAACAACATCTTCGACAACCACGGCTACTCCGGACTTAACATCTTCCGCGACGGCGCGGGCCTCAGCCTGACCGGCACCAACAACTGGTGCGCGACCTCCGCGACCTATCTCGGGAACCTGACCAACACGGTTTTCGGGACAGCGCCGGGCGTTATCGACTCGGTCGACGGGAATTTCCACCTCGCCGCGGGCTCTCAGTGCATAGACGCCGGCAACAGCAGCGCCGGCCCGCTGCCGGACAAAGAGCCGGTGTACCCGAGCGATTGGACTACCCGCAACACCAGCGGCGCCATTGACATCGGCCCCTACGAGTACAGCGCCAGCACCGCAGTGGCGCCCCTGCCCGTCACGGGTCTCACGGGGACCCCTCAGTCCTCGACCAGCGTGCTGCTGCAGTGGACCAACCGCACCGACCTCGAGGACGGTTTCATCATCATGCGCCTCAGCGATGAGACCGTGGGTTGGGTGGAAATCGACACCGCTGCCGCCGGGTCGACGAGTTACCTGGACGACACCGTGTCCGGGGGCACGCTCTACCTCTATCGCGTGCGGACGTATAACGCGACCGGCGTCGGCGGGCACTCCAACGAAGTGCGCGTAACGACCCCGTAGCGGCCGTCCAAAATACGGTCCTGACGGGAGAACTGGGGGCGGGGCCTCGGGTCCCGCTCCCAGCCTTTCTTTCCGGTCATCAATTACCTACTTGGATTGGGCCACGGCCGCTACCACTGCCAGCCCCGATGGGTTGACAGCCACATAACTGGTTGCTAGGATTCCCGCAGTGGGTCTGAGGAGGGGGGATTCCTCCATCTCACTTGCCCTGCCGATTGGCCACTAGGGGCATGAAAAGGAGGTGAAAGCGCTTCATAGAAGCCCAGTCGAGTGTCGGCATGGCGTCCAGCATCATTCCTTCTCAGCAAGCGCACGACGGCCCAAGTTGTCGCGCGAGTTCGAGCTGCTGAGACTGAGGAAGGAGACTGTTCAGATGCTCAGGCGAACGCTGGCCTTAATGGCTGTAGCGGCCGGGATTGCGTTGGCAATCTCCGGTCCGGCCCACGCGGGCAAACCGTGCAAGCTTCCCAAGAACGTTAGTGTACTGGTGGCTACACCGGTCTCGTACTCCCAGATGTACCTCACCTGGGTCGACAACGCCAGGGACGAGGATGGCTTCTACGTCATGCGCAGAGTCGGGCAGGTGGGCGAGTTCGTGGAGATTGACGACATCGGCCCGAACTCGCAGTCCTATATGGACATGACGGTGGAGCCAAGCACCGAGTACTGCTACCAGGTGCAGGCCTACAATATATGTGGCGCGGCCTGGTCGCCGACCGCGTGCGCAACGACCCCCAGCGATCAAGTGCCGCCGGAGGATCCGACAAACCTCATCGCCACCACCATATCGCCGACTCGGATCGACCTCGCCTGGTCCGACAATTCAGCCAACGAGGACGGTTTCAAGATCGAGGTCGATGAGGGCGACACCGGCACCTTCGTGTACTTGGACACGGTGGGCGCGAATGTTGAGTCCTACCCGGCTACCGGTCTCAGCGTCGGCGTCGAGTACTGCTTCCGGGTCTACGCGTACAATGTGTACGGCAACTCCGGCTACTCCAACGAGGACTGCGCCCTGGCCACCGGGCAGCCCCCGGCGGCGCCGACCGACCTGGACGCGGCCTACGTTTCGGCCACGCAGATCGATCTGACCTGGGTGGACAACTCTCCCACCGAGGACGGTTTCGTGATCGAGGTGGACGAGGGAATGACGGGCACCTTCGTGTACCTGGACACGGTGGGCGCGAATGTTGAGTACTACCCGGACATCGGCCTGACCGAAGGCAATGTCTACTGCTACCGGGTGTATGCGACCAACGCCTATGGCGATTCCGCCTACTCGAATGCGGACTGCGAGACCGCTGGAGGCGGCCCGCTGGTGGTCGTTTCCACCGTGGCGGAGTTCCGCGCCGCGGTCGAGGCCGCAGTTCCCGGCACGGTGATCGAACTCACCGACGGCACCTACTACTGGAACGATAACACGACCCTGCAGCGCTTCACCGACAAGAACAATATCACCGTGCGGAGCCAGTCGGGCAACCGGGACGCGGTGGTGCTGCAAGGAGACGGCATCAACAGCGGCACGGAGTTCGTCTTCAAGCTCACCCGCGCCGACTACATCACCATCGAGAACCTGACGATGAGGGACGTGTACTGGCACTGCGTTCAGGTGAACGAGGGGTCGGACCATTTCACCGTCAGGAACTGCGTGATGTGGGATGCGGGCGAGGGCCCGATCAAGAGCACCGTGATCTCCGGGCTCAACGGCCCGTTCTCGGACTACGGTCTGGTCGAGGACTGCAAGATCGGGTTCACCACCACGGGCCAGCGCAGCGTGGTGGAGGGAATCGACCTGATTGCCGGCCTGGGCTGGGTGGTCCGGAACACCGAGTTCTACAACGTGATCAAGGTGCCCGCACCGGCCTACGGCTGCTTCGCGAAGGCGGCCTGTATCGACACGGTGATCGAGAACTGCTACGCACAGAACTGTGATGTCTCCTACTCGTGGGGCGGCGGCGGATCGCCCGTCAGCCTCCATCGCCTTGAGCTGCCGGCCGAGCACTACGGTGGCATCATGCGCAACAACATCGTGCATACCACCACCGGCGACGTCGGCATGTACATCAACTCGGCGGTCGACTTCAAGATCTACAACAACACGTTGTGGACCGCCAACGGCTTCTCCAGCATCGACATTCGCTTTGCGCTGAGCACCGGCGATATCGTCAACAACCTCTGCACCGACGGCTATCGCCTCCGCGACGGCGCGCTGGCGACCGTGGCGACGAACATCTGGAACGCGGATACCAGCTACTTCGTGAACCAGCCGGCCGCGGATTACCACCTCGTCTCGACCGCTACCAACGCCATCGACAAAGGCACGAACGTGAGTGCGGACGTGCCCATCGACATGGACGGCGAGGCCCGGCCCAAGGGCTCGGCCTTGGACATCGGCGCGGACGAGTATTAGACCCGCGCCGCAGTAGATGGACTTACGGAGGGGAGGCCCACAGGTGCCTCCCCTCAGCGCGCTGATGCCTTCGGCGCGCCCATTCGACGGCGTGCTCGCCGCACACACAAAGACTGCGAGAGGAAGTCGTCCGCGCACCGTCAAAGATTCAGAGACCGTGCGGCGCGCGACCTTTGCGCCTCCGTGCGGAGCGCGCAGCCTCTCATAGTAAGGAAGCAAGAGCATGAGCGAGCACAAACCTCTTGGAGTGGGGATCGTCAGCACCGGCAACTGGGCGCGCTCCTTCTGGTCGGACGCGCAGCACTCGCCTGATGTTCGGCTCGTGGGGTGCTGGAATCGCACGGCGGAGCGGGCGGAGAAGTTCGTCGAGATGTACCGGGGCGTGGCCCTCCCCACGCTGGAGGACCTGATCAACCACCCCGAGGTGGAGGCCATCATCAACTTCGCCGCCAACAGCTACCACCGCGAGCCCACGGAGCTGGCCGCGGCCGCGGGGAAGCACGTCTTCACCGACAAGCCCATCGCCAACACGATTGAGGACTCGGTGGCGATGATACGGGCCTGCGAGCAGGCCGGCGTCACCCTCATGGTTGGGCACAGTTCCCGCTACGCGGGCGGCCCCCGCGCCCTGAAGAAGCTCCTCGATGAGGGGCGGCTCGGGCGCGTGGCCATGGCGGAAGGCAATGCCTCCCACTCCGGGGGAACGCGGGTCACCCAGGAGCGCTGGCGCTACCACTGGCAGGAGGCCCCGGGCGGCCCTCTCATGCAGCTCTCGGTCCACACCTTCGACACCCTACACTATCTGCTTGGGCCGACCCGACGCGTCACCGCCCTCTCCAACAGCGCGCTGATCGACAGCGAGATCGAAGACGTCTTCCTCGCGCTCCTCGAATTCGACTCCGGCGTGCTCGCCTATGTCGGCACCAGCTACGTCTCCCCCGGCTCGAACTTCCTCCGCCTCTATGGCATGGGCGGAAACGCCTATGTCGAGGGCGGCAAGCTGACCCTGGTGACCACCGACAAAGAGGAGTTCTGGAAGACCCAGAAAGAGGAGTCGGAGGTCCCCGCTGCGAGCGCCCACCTCGCCGAGATGGCGGAGCTGGCCCGCGCCGTCCGCACCGGCACCCCGCCGGAAACCGGAGGGAAAGAAGGCCTGCTCGCCCTCGCCGTCGTGTGGGCGTGCATCGAGTCCTCGCGAGGCGGCCGCCCCGTGGAAGTAGCGGAAGTGCTCGGCGAAGCGGCCGCGCTGGTCGAGTAGCGCGCCTCCCCCATCCGGCCCCCAGCACCACGCCCGGAATCACGACGCTCTTAGGCGTCTTCAGCTCGCGGCGACGCCTCCGGCGGCGGCTCCCGCACCAGCAGCACCGCCACGGCCAGGCCTCCGGCCGCCACCACCGAAAATATCCGGAACATCCCGGGCAGGCCGACGGTGTCGGCCGCGAGGCCCGCCAGCTTCGCCCCGATCGCCGCGCCGACGCCGGCCGTGAGGGCGGCCCACATGGTCTGTCCGCTGGCCCGCAGGCGCGGCGGCGTCAGGCGGCTCACCAGTGTGATGCTCGACACTGTGAACGCCGTAAACGTCAGTGCATGCAGACACTGCAGCGCCACCAGCAGAGGCGTGGTCAGCGGCAAAGACAGGCCGAACAGCCGCACCACCGTTCCCAGCAAGCTCACCGACAACGTCCACTTCAGTCCGATGCGGCCGATGAGGCCGCCGACGAACAGCATCATCCCCGTCTCCGCCGCCACCGCAATCGCCCAGAAATAGCCTTTCGCGTTGTCCGCGATGCCGAGTTCGTCGAGGTAGATGGTGAAGAACACGTAGTATGACGACATCGCCACCACCGCGAGCACTCCCGTCGCCGCAAGCGCGGCGAACCGCGGGCCGGCGAACACACCGGCGCCCCGCCAGTCGAGCCGACCTCGCCCCTCTCCCCGCGAAGGAGGCAGTGCCAGCACCCAGCACGCGGAGAGCAGTCGGGAGACCGTGTACCCGTAGAAGATCACATGGAGACTGGCGGCTGTCTCGCCCGCGCTCCGCTGGAGCACCAGCCCGAGCGCGATAAGGGGGACAATGAAGCCGACCGACCCCCACAGTCTCAGCCTCCCGTAGTCGCCGCCCGCCCGCGGCAGGTATTCGAACGTGATGGCATCCGCGATGGGCACGGGGGCGAACGCGAACGCGGAGAAAACCATGGTAAGGGACAGCGCCGTGCCGAAGTCGTCGGCGAGCATCAACCACGGAAAGACCAGGGCCGAGGCGACTAGTAAGACTCCCAGTGTGCTGCGGCGGTCACCGAACCTGTCGGCGAGGTGCCCCCAGATCATCGGCGTCGCCATATTCATGAGCGGCGCCACGGCCGCCAGGGTACCGAGTTGCGGATCGGTGAAACCCTTCCTGTCGAAGAAGAGCATGAGGTACGGCGCGGATACGCCGATAGGAAAGAAGAGGAGGAAGTAGAAGACCGCGAATCTGGTTTTCACGCCGCCTTGCCTGGGTGTCCCGGGTCGATGCGCTCCGGGAATGTCGGCTGGGTTCTGCGCGCGCCGCCCGCGCCCCTTGGGACGGCTCGGCGGGATTGCCGGGGCGCCGGACCGGCGAGTAAGCGGCGGTGAGAGAGCGTTGCGGCGTAAGACCTACCTTGCGGCCACCTGCAGTTTCGGCGCTTCCAGTTGCCTCGCGCGGCCCGCTCCGTAGTCTTCTGTCACGGCCACCCGCCGGTAGTAATGGCCCAGAATTTCTTCGTAGGTGTAACCGGCGCGGGCCATGCCCAGGGCGCCGTGCTGCGACAGCCCCACCCCGTGGCCGTGCCCTTTGCCGGAGATATCGAAGCCGTGACCGTTCCGCTTGACGCTCAACCGCGCGCTCGGCGTCCTGAGCAGCGCCGTCACCTCGGATGGACCCCGCAGTCGCACTCGCCTGCGAGCGCCGATGACGTCAAGCTCTTTCACCCTACCGCCCTCTGTCACTTCCCGCACCCGCAAGTCCTGGACATCTCCTACGTAGCTTCCGCGCTCTGCGAGCCGCCGCTCGATCTCATCTGCCGTCACCGTTCTCTGCCACTGGTAGCACCACTCGTACCCCAGCAGATCCGCGGCCACGATGTCGTGGGGCGACTCCACCACGGCCAGGTAGAGGAAATGCTCGCGAATGCTCCCCGGCCATGCCCCGTCCACCACCTCGGTCTTGCCTCCGGCGTTCGAATGGTAGGCGGAGAAAATTACCTTCCCGTCGTACGTCAGCACCTCGCCGCGCGTCGCCGCCACGGCCGCATCGGACGCCGGTCTCTCCGAGTCCATCCCGCGATATACCTGACAGTGACCTGTCGCGCAGATGTCGAAACCGTCCGAGCGGTGCTTCTTCTCCCGGTCGCGGACGTACGCTGCCACCGTTCGCGAGATCACCGCCTGGACCTTGTACGCCTCGTCATCCGCGAACATCTCGTTCGGCACCACCCCCCGGACGTACTCCTCCAGCGGCAGCGTGTTGGTGATCCGCAGCCGGCCATCGCGCTCCAGCTCCATCCGCAGGACGCCGCGATAGGCCGAGCCATCGAGTTCGAGCCACTGGTCTTCCCCGGTCGGAGTGAGTTCGATCCACTGCCCGACGGCGCCCCGGCGGTCGCCGATGGATGCCACTATCTCGCCCCGGCCGCCGCTGATTCGCAGTTCGCCGTCAAACGACCGGCGCTGGTGGCTCCCGCGCCACTCCCCGCAACCTTCCACCAAGGCGGAGGAAACGGCGGATGAGCCATAGCGCAGGCCGACGCTGATCATCTGCGAACCCTCGGCCGCACTCGCGCCGGCGGCCACAACCAAGGCCATTGATATCGTCAGCAGAAACGTGCGAACGGACATGCGGCACTCCCCCGGATTCCCCGTCGCGGGCCAGCATATCCTTCATACCATAACCGAGTCCGAGTCTACCCACGATCTTCTTCGACAACAGTACGGCGCTTGGCCGTTCCCAGCAGGCTAACCACGTTCCCCGCGGCGATCAGCAAGGCCCCCTGCCAGAATCCCGGCCCAAACGACTCGTGGAGCACTACCCAGCCAAGAGATATGCTCAGAAGGGGAGTCAGATAGGTGAGCAAGGGGAGTCTGTGGCTCCCGCCGGCCCGCTCCCCCGCCGCGAGCGCGTAGAGCCAGAGCGTGTATCCCGCGCAGTAAACGACTACACCGTGCAGCGCGATCAGCGGCCACGCGGGAACCGTCGCGGGACCGAGCGCGCCGAGGTAGAGCTGCATCCGGTAGCCGCTCGGAAGGTGCAGTGCGCCGCTTCCGGCGAGCGCCGCCGCCATGATGAAGAGACCCACGGTCATCGCGGCAAATGAGTGTACGTCCGTTATCTCCTCCCCCTCCCGCCCGGGCCGCACGCTCACGAAACGGCCCAGATTGGAGTAAACGCCCCAGGCGAACGCGCCGAACACGCCCGCCAGGGCCCCCGTCAGGCTGGCCATGCTCCCCAGGGCCGTCAGCTTTCCCCCGGTCGCAATCATGGCGACGCCGAGCAGACACAGGGTCACGGCCGCCAACAGCACGGACAGCGAGGGGCGTCCGTGCCCCGGCTGCGCGCGCTCCCAGCCCGACACCCGCCGCGCCACCGCACCGAAGAGCGCCCCCTGAAACATCACCACGAACACCGGGTGCAGATAGTTGATCATGATCCCGTCCGGCAGCGGCAGCAGCTTGAACGCGATGTTCCGCCCCACCGAATGTCCCACCCAGCCGAAGAACCCCATCGCCGCCAGAACCATCCACCCCCGCGGCGCCACATGGCGGACCCGCCCCAGCCTTCCTCTCCCCGCAAGCAACAGCAGCAGCGCGACCCAACCAACTGCCACCGGCCAGAAGGCCACCTGCAGGGGCGTCAGGAACACCTCCTCTCTGCGGGCCAAGAGGAGCGCCTTGTTGGCGACCTGTGAGAACCCCCAGGTGAGTACGACCAGCATCGTATAGGTGTAGGCGCGTCTCAAGCCACACTCTCCTGCCGAACTCCTCGATTCCCCGGCGCGCACACCCGCCAGGTCCGGCGGCGCCGGGCCTCAACTACGAGGAGGCCCCACCTTTCCCGGCAGGGCCTCACGGTCCACACCAGCCGCCGGCCTTCAGTCCAGACCAAGCTTCGCCTTGATCTGTTCCAGCAGTTCCTTGCCCGCGAGGAACCCCTGCATCTGCTCCTCGCCGGGAACCTCGCGCTCGATCGTCAGCGGCCCCTGGTAGCCGATCTCCTTCAGCTTGGCCACGAATCGCTCGATCCCTACCTGCCCCTGGCCCAACGGTTTCTCCACCCCCAGCCCGCCCGGCGCCTTGGGCCATTCGCCGTCCTTGCAGTGGACTCCGCCTACCCAGGGCGCCAGCATCTCCAGCGCCTCAATCGGGTTTCCACTGCCGTACATGATCATGTTCGCCGGATCGAAGTTGACCTTCAGGTTGTCCCGCGCGGCGGCCGCGATGAACTCCTTCAACAACTGCGCTGTCTCCTGGCCCGTTTCCAGGCAGAAGCGCTGCTCTCGTCCGGCCAGATAGTCACAGATCTCCTGTACGGCCACCACCAGGCCCTGGTAGTCGGGGTCCGACTTATCCTCGGGGATGTATCCGATATGCGAGGACAGATTCGGCGCGCCGACCT
>Ga0307377_10007074_pt1 | contig 11651 bp, 9 predicted proteins | sample TR3MG_FD_202535 | JGI IMG/M metagenome (GOLD analysis project Ga0307377, IMG submission 202535) | Soil microbial communities from Risofladan, Vaasa, Finland - TR-3 | ecosystem: Environmental > Terrestrial > Soil > Coastal area > Acid sulfate soil | place: Finland: Risofladan, Vaasa | collected...
AGTTCCAAGGAGTCAGCGCATGACCAAGGAGCAAGCCAAACCCGCCCCCGATTCGGCGCAGGTATTCGCCGAAGTGGCGCAGCGATCCAGCCGCGTCATGGCGGACTTTCTCAAGCGCCAGGCCGAAACGCAGAGTTCGGTCGTTACCGATGAGTTCGGCATAGCCAAGGCGTTCATGGACCTGTCGGCGCTGATGTTCGCGCGACCGCAGCAGCTGGCCGAGGCGCAGATGAACATGTTCTGGGATTACACGCGCCTGTGGCAAAACAGCTGGATGCAGATGTTGGGGCAGAAGGTGGAACCGGTCGCGGCGCCGGGCAAGGGCGACAACCGCTTTCGCCACGAGGACTGGGAAAACCATTTCTTATTCGATTACCTGAAGCAGTCGTATCTGATCGCCGCGCGCCACATCCACCAGGCAGTGTCCAAGGTCGAGCATCTGCCGCCCGACGCGCGCAAGAAAGTGGATTTCTTCACGCGCCAGTACATCAATGCCCTGTCGCCTTCGAATTTTGCGCTGACCAATCCGGAGGTCGTGCGCGAAACGCTTTCCTCGGGCGGCGAAAACCTGCTGCGCGGCCTGAACAACCTGCTCGCCGACATCGAGCGCGGCGATGGCCAGCTGCAGATCAGCATGACCGACGCCAAGGCGTTCAAGATGGGCAAGAACATCGCCACCACGCCGGGTAAGGTGGTGTACCAGAACGACCTGATGCAGCTGATCCAGTACCAGCCGAGCACCAAAAAGGTGTACAAGCGGCCGCTGCTGATCATTCCGCCCTGGATCAACAAGTACTACATTCTGGACTTGCGCGAGTCGAACTCGTTCATCAAATGGGCGGTGGACCAGGGACACACGGTATTCGTCATTTCCTGGGTCAACCCGGGCAGGGAATACGCGGGAAAGACCTTCGAGGACTATTTGCACCAAGGTCCGAACGACGCACTCGATGCGATCGAAAAGGCCACCGGCGAAAAGCAGGTCAACATCATCGGCTACTGCCTGGGCGGTACCCTGCTCGGCGCGGCGCTGGGCGTGATGGCGGCGAAAAAGGACAAGCGCGCCGCGAGCGCGACTTTCTTCGTGTCGCTGCTCGATTTTTCGATTCCCGGCGAACTGGGCGTATTCATCGACGAGAAACAGGTGGAAAACCTGGAGCGGCGCATGAAACAGCGCGGCTATCTCGAAGGTTCGGAGATGGCGGGTACGTTCAACATGCTGCGCTCGAACGACCTCATCTGGTCGTTCGTGGTGAACAACTACCTGATGGGCAAGGATCCGTTCCCGTTCGACCTGCTGTACTGGAACTCGGACTCGACGCGCATGCCGGCAAGCATGCACAGCTTCTATCTGCGCAACATGTACCTCGCCAACAAATTGAAGGACCCGGGCGGCATCAGCCTGGACGGCGTTCCGATCGACATCAGAAAGATCAAGGTCCCGGCGTATTTCATTTCCACCGCGGAGGACCATATCGCGCCCTGGAAATCGGTGTACAAGGGGGCGCGCGTCCTGTCCGGACCGGTGCGCTTCGTGCTCGGCGGCTCCGGCCACATCGCCGGCATAGTCAATCCGCCGGCGGCGAACAAGTATTGCTACTGGACCAACGAAGCGTCCCCGGAGGATGCCGACGAGTGGCTGGGGACGGCGGCGCGCCATGAAGGCTCTTGGTGGATGGACTGGCAAAACTGGATGGACAGGAACAACGGGGGCGTCAAAGTCGCCGCGCGCGTGCCCGGGGACGGCAAACTGCAAGTGATAGAGGACGCGCCGGGTACCTACGTCAGCCTGCGCCTGGGTGCGGGGAAAGCCAAATCAAAATCGGCGGCAGCCAAGCCGGCGCAGAACTAACGCGGCTTGCCGAATCGATTCTCCTGTGCGTTGCGCGGGCTGCGCTGCGCTGTGCTCGGCGATATACTGCTTCGAAGAAAAAATAGGGATGAGTTGCTGGAAAATCCCGATGTCGGGCGGTTGTTTCTGGGCAGCTGAATTTCCGCCTTTCCCGCCCAACTATTGTCTCAGCCGGCGCAGGTAATCCATCGCCGCGATGGCGCGGCTGCCGTACCAGGAGGTCATCTCGGCATCGATCAGCGTTACTGCTTTGCCGCGCATGGCGGGCAGCGAGCGCAACTCGGCCGCGTGGCGGGCGCGAAAGCGGTAAGGCTCGCTCGATAACAGCACCAGCTGCACTTCTCGCAGCAAGCCATGGTCCAGTTGCACCCGGGGGTAGCGTGCCGTCGCCACGGTCGGCACGGTATCCCAGCCCGCCAGCGCCAGCGTGCGCGAGATGTAGGTATCGCGCGCAACCGTCATCCATGGATCTTTCCAGATCAGATACAAAACGCGCTGGCGCGGCCAGGCGCGCGCGGCCTGCGCCAGCGCGTCGTGCGCTTGCTGGAAGCGGGCGCACAGCGCCTCGGCTGCCTGCTTGCGCCCGAAAATTCCGCCGATCAGGCGGTATAGCGGCAAGTTGTCCAGCGGGCCGAGCGGATGCGTGACGATGAGGTGCGGCACGAACCGGGCCAGCGCCGCTGCCGTGGGCTGTTCGTTCTCGTCGATGTTGAGGACCACGTGCGTCGGCGCCAGCGCGCGCAGCTTGGCAAGGTCCACGTCCTTGGTGCCGCCGACTTTTGGCACCGACTTCAGGGTTGCGCGTGGATGCACGCAGAAGCCGGTGCGGCCCACAAGTCGGCCGGCGAGCCCGAGCTCGCAGACCAGCTCGGTGACCGAGGGCACCAGCGACACGATGCGCGCCGAGCCGTCTGCGCGTTCATGCAGCGTGCCGAGGGCATCGCGCCACATGGCGTACTAGGCCCGCAGGCGGCGCTGCTTGCGCCGCGCCGCAGAACCCGGAGCGGCGCCTCGGGCGGCGTAATGCCGCGCCGGAGCAATTCCGCCGCCGCCGGGGGCGCTGGTCATGAAAGCCCTGAGCGGCAGCGGCGCCCCTATTTCCCGCGCTCCTTGCGCGCGAGCTCGACCAGCTGCTGGACTACCTGCATCAGCTTGTCCGTGCTGCCGGCCATGCGCGCCGAAGTCAGGAACTTGCCGTCGACCACGATGCTGGGCACGCCTTCGATTCCGTAGTCCTTCGTCATTTTGCGCGCCTCCGCCAGCTTCGCCTGGATTTCCGGCGAGTGATAGATGGCAATGAATTTTTGCTTGTCGAGGCCGTTGTGGGCCACCCACTTAGCCATTACCGGCTCCTCGTTCAGCTTCATGCCTCTGAAGTGGAAATTGTCATATACGGGCCAATGCAGGCGCGCGAGCTGCCCCATCGCTTGGAGCGTGTAGAACAATTTGGCGAAATTGTCCCAGCTGTCCGACGCCAGCGCCGGCACGCGGCGCAGCGCGATAGATCCGGGCGCGTTGAAATACCAGCGCGACAGCTTCGGCTCGAGCTCGTAGCAGACCGGACAGCCGTAATAGAAGAATTCGATGACTTCGATCTTGTCGCCGGTCGCCACCGGATGCGGCGGGTCGAGCCGGATGTAGTCGCGACCGGCCTCCAGCCCGGATTGCGCCTGGGCGCTTGCCGCCGCGAGCGTGAACGAGAGCACCGCCAGGGCTTTTCTGAGGAGGGTCATCACGCTTTTCCCGGTCCGAACTGGAAGGCGGAATGATATGCCGATCCGGTGAAATTGCCAAAGCCCAGTCCGGGCCGGATGGGCCCCGAAATCGATAGCAGGCGTCAGGAGTGGCGACGCAGCCCCGGAACAGCAACTGCGAGGGGCGAGAACCCCCTCGCGCGGTGACGAGCCTCTATTTCTTCGGCACCGCCTTGTCGCCTTGCTTGCGTACCTGGTCGATCAGGTAATCGGTGACAGAAAGCAGCTGCTCGAACGAGCTTATGTGATCGGTGTTGACGACGTACTTGCCGTTTACCGCCATCGAAGGCACGCCATCGATCCTGTACGCCTGGGTGAGCTGTGCTGCGCGCTTCAATTTGCTGTCGACGGCGAAGGAGTGATAAGCGGCGGTGAATTCCTTGGTGTTCACGCCGTGTTTGCCCAGCCATTCGGTCAGCGCGGCCTCGTTCCCTACGTTGAGCCTGGAGCCTGTGTGGATGGCGTCGAACAGCGCCTTGTGCAGGCGCTCTTCCTGGCCGATTGCGTCGAGTGCGTAGTAGGCGCGCGCGCCCTGCGCATACTCTTGGTTGAACATGGCCGGGACGCGGCGAAAATGCACATCCTTCGGCAGTTTTTTCACCCAGGGCTCGAGCACCGGCTCGAATTCGTAGCAGTGCGGGCAGCCGTACCAGAAGAATTCGATAACTTCGATCTTGCCCGGAACTTCGGTAGGCTGCGTCACGGGGAGCACCCGATACTCGACGCCCGCGGTGGGCTGGGCCTGCGCCAGGCCCGCTGCGAAAAGCACAATCAAACCCGCTACCAGCTGTTTCAACATATTTTTCTCCAGAAAACACCCTTCGCTCAATGCGAGCCGGGATCCTTGATTCTGACCAGTGAAGCCTCGATTCCGTTCTGTGCCAAGGTCTGGCGCACGCGGTTTATTTCGTCCACCTTGCTGTAGGGCCCGACCCGCACCCGGTACCGGGTGCCTTTATCGGGCTGATCGATCGGCTCGACGCTCGCTTCCACCCCGATTAACGCAAGCCGCGCTTTCAGGTTGTCGGCATCGGCGGGATTTTCAAAGGAGCCGACCTGTAGCAGGTAGTTTTGTGCGGGGGCGCCGGTCTTGGCTGCCTGCTTGATCTGCTGCTCGGTCACGGGTTCCTCGACGCCGGGCAGTATCTTATAGAATTCGAAGCGCGGTTTTTCCACCTGCTGCGTGGTTTTTTCGTCCGGCTTGGCTATCGCCTTGCCCGGCTCGACCACAGCTTTCTCCTGCGGCTTAACCATGCTGAGGAACGGGATCGGGGTCTTGTTCATGTACCATGCCACGCCGACGGCAATGCACAGCCCGAGGATCAGACCGATGAACATTCCAAGCAAAGTACCGCCGCCGCTCTTTTTCCTTGCTGCCGCTCTCGGTTTGTAGTCTTTGGCCATTTATCGCTCATTACAAAATGGGGGGATCCGGGTGGGAACGGAAGGAGCCCAAGCCTTCCTCTGCCCCTCATGCCCCCCTAAGACGGGGCTGTTTCGAAAAATCCGAAACGGCACCTTACATCTTCTCGGGAGCGCTCACGCCCAGCAGCGCAAGACCGTTTTGCAGCACCTGGCGCACGGCGAGGATCAGTGCCAGCCGCGCCAATTTCAGTTTTTCGTCGGCGACGAGTACGCGCTCGGCATTATAGTAGCTGTGGAACTCTCCCGCCAGTTCGCGCAGGTAGAACGCCACCGTGTGCGGCGCGAATCCGCGCGCCGCGTCAGCCAGCGTTTCCGGGAACTCCCCCAGGCGCTGCGCCAGGGCGAGTTCGCGCGGGAGCGTGAGCGGCGCGAGCCTGGCGGCGCCGAGCGCGTGCGGTTCTCCGCCCCATTGCGCCAGTACCGAGCAGATGCGCGCATGGGCATACTGCACGTAATAGACCGGATTGTCCTCGGTCTGCGACTTCGCCAAGTCGATGTCGAACACGAATTCGGAGTCGGCCTTGCGCGAAACCAGGAAGAAACGCACCGCATCGCGCCCTACTTCGTCGATCAGGTCGCGCACGGTCACATAACTGCCGGCGCGCTTGGACAGCTTGACCTCCTCGCCTCCCTTCATCACCGTGACCATCTTGTGCAGCACATAGGCGGGGTAGTCGCGCGGGATGCCGGCTCCGGTTACCGCGCTGAGCGCCCGCAGGCCGGCGCGCACCCGCGCCACCGTGCCGTGATGATCCGATCCCTGGATGTTGACGGCGTGTGCGAATCCGCGCTGCCACTTGGTCACATGGTAGGCGACGTCGGGCACGAAATAAGTGTGGCTGCCGTCGGACTTTCGCATCACGCGGTCCTTGTCGTCGCCGAAGTCGGTGGTCCTGAGCCACAGCGCGCCGTCCTGCTCGTAGGTCTTGCCCGAGGCGACGAGCGCGTTGACCGTCGCCTCGACTTTGCCGTCCGCATACAGCGATGACTCGAGGTAGTAACTGTCGAATTTGACGCCGAACGCCTTGAGATCCTCGTCCTGCTCGCGCCGCAACGCGGCTACCGCGAATCTGCGCACTGCGGCGAGATCGTCCGGATCGCCGCCCTGGGCGAGATAGTCTGCCGCGATCTCGCGAATATATTCGCCGTGGTAACCGGCCTCTGGAAAAGTCGTGGTTTCGCCGCGCTGCTCGCGTGCGCGCGCCTGCACCGACAGCGCGAGATTGTCGATTTGCGCGCCGGCATCGTTGTAATAGAACTCACGCGTCACCTTCCATTTTTGCGCTTCGAGCAGGGCCGAGATCGCATCGCCCAGCGCGGCTTGACGGCCGTGGCCGACATGCAGGGGCCCGGTGGGATTGGCGGAAACGAACTCCACCAGGACCGGTCTTGCGTGCCCTGCATCGGCGTGACCGTAGCGCGCGCCGGCGACAAGCGCCGTGCGTATCGCGTCCAGCTTGGCTGCCGGCTTGAGGCGCAGATTGATGAAGCCGGGTCCGGCAAGTTCCGCGCTATCGAGCCAGGGCGAGGCGGGCAGGGCGGCGATCAGCGCCTGCGCCAGCTCGCGCGGATTGCGCTTGAGCTGCTTCGCCAGATGCATCGCGACATTGCATGCCCAGTCGCCGTGCGCGGCCTGCTTCGGGCGCTCGAGCGCGATGATGGACGCAGGAGACTGCGGCGCCACGCGTGCCAGCGACTGCGTCAGCAGCTCGGTCAGGTGCGACTTTATTTCAGCGGACAAGAGGGAGGGGTTTGCGGAGGAAAATGTCCGGCATTATACCTTGAAGTTCTGCCGGACCCGTCTAAACGCGGCAATCGGGGCATCGCCGCTCTTGCGTTCGGCAGCGGCGGCTCGGATTGTCCGCCAGCGGCTGCGAGCACCGTCAAAACTCGATCGGATCCACGTCCAAATGCCAGCGCACTTTACGCTTGGGCAGGGCATAAAGTTTCGTGCTCCATGCCGCGAGAAAGATCTGCAGCGACTTGCGCGACGTGGACTGCAGCAGCAACTGCGCGCGCTCGCGCCCGGCCAGCCGCGCCACACTCATCGGCACCGGATCGTAGAGCGCGATGCCGGCCGGAACCGGGCCCGCCAGCGCTGCGGCATGCCGCAGGAACTCCAGCGCAGTCTTGAGCGCTTCGGCTTCGGCGCGCAGCACGGCTTCGAACACGTAAGGCGGGAAACCGGCCTGCTCGCGCTCGGCGAGCAGCGCGCGCGCGAAACCGGGGTAATCGTGCTGCGCCAGCGCCAGATACAGCGGGTGTCGCGGATATCGCGTCTGGATCAGGACTTCGCCTGGCAGGCCGGCGCGCCCGGCACGTCCGGCGACTTGCACCAACTGGGCGAACAAGCGTTCCGGCGCACGATAGTCGGCGGAATAAAGCGCGCTGTCGGCGTTGAGCACCGCGACCAGAGTCAGATTCGGGAAGTCGTGTCCCTTCGCCAGAATCTGGGTGCCGACCAGGATGTCTGCGCGGCCCCCGTGTATATCTCCCAGCATGCGCGCAAAGCTGCCCTTGTTGCGCGTGCTGTCCCGATCTACGCGCAACACGCGCGCCTGCGGGAAGCGCGCGGCCAGCGTCGCCTCCAGCCTTTGGGTGCCGCGGCCAAAGGGGTGGATGTCCGCGTTGCCGCAATTGGGGCAGTGGCGCGGGATGGGCGCGTTCGCGCCGCAATGATGGCAGCGCAACTGGCGGTCGGCCAGATGCAGCACCATGCGCGCGGAACAGCGCTTGCAGCCGCATACCCAGTCGCATGCCGGACACATCAGCACCGGCGCGTAGCCGCGGCGGTTCAGGAACACCAGGCTTTGCTCGCCGCGCGCGAGGCGTTCGGCCAGGGCTTCGGTCACCGGCGGTGCAAGCCCGTCTTCCAGCTTGTGCTTGCGCAGATCCACGGTGTGCACCAGCGGCAACTGTGCCTGGGGCACGGCGCGCTGCGATAGTTGCAGCAGCCGATAGCGTCCGGACAAGGCGTGCGCATAGGTTTCCAGTGCCGGCGTGGCCGAGCCGAGCACGATAGGGATCCCCGTCTGGCGTGCGCGAAATATCGCGACGTCGCGCGCCGAGTAGCGCAATCCGTCCTGCTGCTTGAACGAGGCATCCTGTTCCTCGTCCACCACGATCAGGCCGAGTTTCGGCAAGGGCACGAATACCGCGAGGCGGGTGCCGAGGACGATCCCAGCCGCGCCGCTTTGCGCCTGCAGCCAGTGCCGCGTGCGTTCGCCGTCGGCGAGACCGCTGTGCAGGCTGACCAGCGGCGTATCGGGAAAGCGCTCGCCGAACTCCTGCATCAGACGCGGCGTAAGATTGATTTCCGGAACCAGCACCAGCGCCTGTTTGCCGGCCGCCAGCACGTCAGCGATCAAGCGCAGATATATTTCGGTCTTGCCGCTGCCGGTGATGCCGTGCAGCAGATAGACACCGAAGCCCGGTCCGGAGGTTTGGATTTCTTGCAGCGCTTGCTGTTGCTCGGCGTTGAGCGGAAGCTTCTCGACGAAGTGGGCGGCAAGCGGCGCGGCCGTGGCCTGATAGCGCTCGATCCAACCGGCCGCGAACAGTTCATTCAGCGCTTTCTTTGCGCTCGGGCTCTGCGCGCGCAACACCTCTTCGGTACAGTCGGATTGCGACAGCGCGCGCAACAGCGCACGCTTCAGCTTCGAGCGGGCGGGCAATTGCGCCAGCGCTTCGCGCCCGCTGGTGCTGATGCGATAGGCAATTGCCTGCTCCAGCACCGGGCTGGCGCTTGCTGCGCGAAGTTGCCGCGGCAAGCCGTTGAAAATGACTTCGCCCAGTGGCCGGTGATAGTAAGCGCTGCAGAATTGTGCCAGCTCGAGCCAATCGCGCGCGAGCGCCGGCGCGTCGCGCAGGATCCGCAGCGCGGCCTTCAACTTTTCGGTTTCAATCTCCGAAGCCTCAGCCAGGCCGACAATCACTCCGACCGAATGCTTAGTGCCGAACGGCACCAGTACGCGCATGCCGACATCGGCGGCCGTCACGTCTTCACAGTGATAATCGAACACGCGAGGCAGCGGCAGATCGAGCGCAACGCGAAGTATGCTCATGCGCCGCCAAAGGAAAAAAAATCAGCTAAGGAAGCTACGCAAGAAATGTGAAGCGATTTATCTTGAAACCGGCGCATCACCCTATTACCAAAGGGGAACTTCGGTTGTGCACAAATTTTGTGGGTAACTTTGTGAGTAAGTTTGTAATCTAGTTGTAACCTTCTTTGCCAAAAGGGATTTCTCCTGCTGCCCAAATTTGCGGCTAGGCATATATTGTTGCTAAAACAAAAGGTTGCAAGCTCTCCAGAGGGCGGACGCAACTTTCGCTAGGAAAATTGCGGGGGAGCACGATCATGTGCATAAGTCAAGTTTGGTGAAAGCCTGCGAGATCCTTAGCTGGCGCGGCTATTCGGCTTGTCGCGGTGATAGCGCAGGCTCGACTGGTGCACGCAATCGACCAGAATCTTGACCGCATCCGGCGGTGTGAATTGGGAAATGCCGTGGCCTAGGTTGAATACGTGGCCGCTACCGAAGCCGAAGCCGGCGAGGATGTTTTCGGCTTCGCGCTGCACCACTTCTGCCGGCGCGAACAGCGCGGCTGGATCGAGGTTGCCCTGCAGTGCAACACGGTCGCCGATGCGCGCGCGCGCATCGCCGATATCGACGCTCCAGTCGAGACCGACTGCATCGCAGCCGGTGGCGGCGATATCTTCCAGCCAGTTGCCGCAGCCTTTGGTGAACACCACGGCCGGAATGCGCGCGCCCGCGTGCTCGCGTTTGAGCCCGGCGATGATGCGTTGCATATAGGCAAGCGAGAATTCGCGGTAGGCCGCATGCGACAGGTTTCCGCCCCAGGTGTCGAAGATCATCACCGCCTGCGCCCCGGACTCGATCTGCGCGTTGAGATAATGGGTCACGGCCTGCGCATTGACTTCGAGTATGCGGTGCAGCAAATCCGGCCGCGCATAGAGCATGGTCTTGATGGTGCGGAAATCGTCGCTCGCGCCGCCCTCCACCATATAGCAAGCGAGCGTGTAGGGGCTGCCGGCGAAGCCGATCAGCGGCACGCTGCCGCCGAGTGCGCGGCGGATTTCGCTGACCGCGTCGAGCACGTAGCGCAATTCGGCGCTCGGATCGGGCACCGCGAGATCGCGTATGGCCCATTCGTCGCGCAGCGGCCGTTCGAACTTCGGCCCTTCGCCCTCGGCGAAGTACAGCCCCAAGCCCATGGCGTCGGGGACGGTAAGTATGTCGGAGAACACAATGGCGGCGTCGAGTTCGAACCGTGCCAGCGGTTGCAACGTGACCTCGGTGGCGTAGCCTGGATCCTTGCACAGGCCGAGAAAGCTGCCGGCGCGGCCGCGCGTCTGGTTGTATTCCGGCAGGTAGCGGCCTGCCTGGCGCATCAGCCATACCGGCGTGTAGTCGGTGGGCTGGCGCAACAGGGCGCGGATCAGGGTGTCGTTTTTCAGCTTGGGCATTTAGAGCCTATTTCAAAATGAGGGGATACATCCCCTCGTGCTCCCCTAAATCAGAGGCCATTTCGATAATTCTGAAATGGCCTCTAGGTCTTGAGCAGCGTGGTGGTGATGAATTTCCATTCGTCAGGATCTACCGGGGTAATGGACAAGCGGTTGCCGCGCGCGAGCAGCCGCATTCCGGCCAGTTCCTTGTGCCGGCGCAATTCGGCCAGGCCGAGAAGCTGGGTTTTCTTGACGAACCTCAGGTCGACGTTTACCCAACGCGGCTCTTCACGCGTCGATTTCGCGTCGTAATATTCGCTTTTCGGATCGAACTGCGTCGCGTCCGGATATGCCTTCGTGCAGACTTCGGCCAGGCCGGCGATGCCTGGCTCGGCGCAGCTGGAATGGTAGAACAGCACTTTGTCCCCGACGTGCATCTGGTCGCGCATGAAATTGCGCGCCTGGTAATTGCGCACGCCAAACCAAGGGCTGCCGCGACGCGGCGCGCGCGCCAGGTCGTCGATACTGAACTCGTCGGGCTCGGATTTCATCAGCCAGTAACGCATTGTCAGGGCCTGCACAAACAAAAATCGCAGACCCTGCGTCTGCGATTCGGTCTGCGATCAATGGTGTATTGGATTCCCCGCAAATGCCGTCAGACCCGCATCCTCTGAACCTGCAGTCCAGAGTGGTCGCATCCCGGCCGCCGTAGGTACATCCGCATTCGCGCGAGGCGAGGGGATGCGCACAAAAGCGGCGCTATGGTCCGCAACCTCAGCACATATATTGGTTCAAGGAATATATGGCCTAAACGAGCATCGCAGGGAAACTCTTTGCGGTCTGGCCCGCTTGGGCGTGATCTAGAACAGGGAATCCTGCTGCGACAACGCCTGATCAAGCTTCGACTGCACTGAATTCATTCTACGCTTTAATTCAGCCATGTCAAAGCCGCTGCCGATCTTGATCGAGAGCAGTTCGTTGGCGATATTGAGCGCGGCCATGACCGCAACGCGCTCGGTCCCGGCGGCCTTGGTCGCCGCCTTGATTTCGGTCATTTTCTTGTCGACATAAGCGACTGCGGCGAGCAGCGCCTCGCGTTCGTCGTCGGCGCAGGTCACTCTGTAGTTGCGCCCCATGATGCTTACATCCAGGG
>Ga0307377_10007076_pt1 | contig 11650 bp, 10 predicted proteins | sample TR3MG_FD_202535 | JGI IMG/M metagenome (GOLD analysis project Ga0307377, IMG submission 202535) | Soil microbial communities from Risofladan, Vaasa, Finland - TR-3 | ecosystem: Environmental > Terrestrial > Soil > Coastal area > Acid sulfate soil | place: Finland: Risofladan, Vaasa | collected...
AATTAGGATAAATCAGAATGGATTGTATTTTACATTCAGAAACTGCTTCCAATGTTTCTTTAATTTGATTTGCACTTTCTTCAATTTCAAAAGTATTTGGATGTTGAATAATAATTAGAAGTTGATTTTTTGGATCAATATTCAATACATCAATAATTTTTTCTTTTGAAGAAAAATCTCTAGTAAAGATTGGATCTAGTCCTGGTGCTCCAACAACAAAAATTCTTTCTGGATTTTCATTCATTGCTTCGATATTTTTTTTACTTATTTTTGTTGCTGGTAAATGAATGCTTGAGAATTTTGTTATTGCATTTCTTGTTAAGTCATCTATTGTACCTGAAATTTCTCCACCATGTAAATGAGCAGTAATAATATTCATATGAGAGGCAGCAATTGCAGCAGCTAACATTTCTCCTCTATCACCTAAAAGAAGAACGATATCAGGTTTTATCTTTTCAAAATTTTCAGAAAATCCAATAACTGCTCGACCTATTGCTCGAGCCATTGCTGCTCCTGTATCTATACCTTCTAATATTTCTATTTCTGCATCAATTGGAAAACCTTGGTTCCTTATATCTGTAATTGTATAACCATATTCCTCTTCTAAATGCATACCTGTAACAACTAAAGATAACTTTAGCTCTGAATGATTTATTATTTCTTTTATTACTGGTGTGAGAATTCCAAAGTCTGCTCTTGTACCTGTAATAACACATATTTTTCTCATTATTATACTTTCCAACCTTACCAGTATACTAAATCATATTCCATTCCAATTGTTGATCCTTCTTAAGGTTAATTCGAGTTTGTTGACCAATCACTAAATCCCAAAATTTAGGAGAAATTCCTTTTCCAGGTCTTTTAACCGTAAGCATTTCTTCTTTCAAGATAGTTCCTTTGGGAATATCAATTTTAGCGACTATGCTCTTTCTTGCTACTGCTTTAATCTCTAATTCATTTGGTAAAACTCTCTTTATTGGACTTCCCATCGATTTCTCTGTAGCTCTTATTCCTTCAATCATAGCTTTCATCTCAGCAGGTTCCAGAGAAGCTTTATGATCAGGTCCTTGCATGTTTTTATCTAATGTGAAATGTTTTTCAATTACTTTTGCTCCTAATGCAACAGCAGCTATAGGTATTGCAATTCCTGGAGTATGGTCTGAAAATCCAATTGGAATATCAAATGCTTGTTGGAATGTTTTTAAAATGTTGAGATTGACATCTTCAAATTGTGCTGGATAACTTGTAACACAATGCAATAAAATTAATTCTTTACATCCCCCTTCTTGCAACCAAATTATTGCATCCTCAACTTCTCCTAGATTTGACATTCCTGATGATAAAATAACAGGTGTTTTAAAAGTGGCAATTGTTCTTAAAAGTGGTAAATTATCTACATCTCCTGAACCAATTTTAAATGCTGAAACATTCAACTCTTTTAACATTTTTGCACTTTCAATTCCATAAGGAGTTGAAAAACATTCTATACCAATTTTTCTACAATAATTAAAAACTTTAATCGTATCATCACGGGAAAGTTCAAGTTTCTTTAACATTTCAAATTGAGTTTCACTTTTTTTTGTTTGTAAATTTTGATATGCAGCTTTTGGAGCATCTTTTTTAGCTAATTGTTCTGCTTTAAAAGTTTGAAATTTAATTGCACTAGCACCAATTTCCTTTGCTTTATCGATCATTTTTAATGCAATTTCAATATTTCCATTATGATTTACTCCAGCTTCAGCAATTATAAAGCAAGGATGATTTTCACCAATTAATGTATTTCCAATTTTTATTTCCTTTAACATATCAATCAACTTGGGATGTTGTATGATAATTGCAGAATTTAATAATTAATAACTTATTCTCTCTAAAATTTATTATCCTTACCATATTAATACTAATATAAATAGTTTAGAAAAGGAATTTTTTGTTTTTTTTGAAGATATTTTTCAAGTTAAAACAAAATATGTAAATAGTAAATAAATAATTTTTTAGTGGATGTTCAATGGATTGGAAGATATCATTATTTAAAATATATTCTGATGAAGAAGATATTGAGGCTGTTAATAAAATTATTAGAAGAGGAACCTACTGGGCGTTAGGCCCTGAAATAGAAGAATTTGAAGAGAAAATTGCCACATATATGGATAGGAGATTTGCTTTAACATTTAACTCTGGAACAGCTGCTTTACACGCTTTGTTTTTAGCTTATGAAATAAAATCATCAGAAGTTATTGTTCCCTCATTTACTTTTATAGCTACAGCAAATACTGTTCTACTAGCTGGGGGAAAACCAATTTTTGCTGAAATTGAAGAAGATAGTTTTGGTTTAAATCCAAATGATGTAAATGAAAAAATCACTAAGAAAACAAAAGCTATAGTTCCTGTTCATTATGGAGGGCAAGTATGTAAATATATGAAAGAATTAAGGGAACTTGCTGATGATCACAATTTACTAATATTAGAGGATGCTGCAGAATCTTTAGGTTCAAAGTTAAAAGATACTAAAGCAGGAAATTTTGGGCAATCTTCAATGTTTAGTTTATGTCAAAACAAGATTATAACCACTGGTGAAGGTGGTTTTGTAGTTACAGATGATAATGCTATAAATGAAAAACTGAAATTACTTCGTTCTCATGGTCGGGTAGAGTTTTTAGAAGGTGACTATTTCTCCAATACAAAAGATAATGAATATATCCAAATTGGTTTTAATATGAGAATACCAACCATGTCTGCTGCGTTAGGTATTTCACAATTAAATAAAATAGATAAAATAGCAGAAATGAGAAGGAAAAATGCATTTTATATGAATGAAGGTTTAGGGAAAATAGCATCTATTAAAGTTCCAGAGGAAATGAAAGAAGCTTATCATATTTATCAATTATATACTTTAAAATTTGATAATACAGAATTGAGAGATAAAGTTCAAATCCATTTAACAAATAATGGTATTATGAGTAAAATTTATTTCAATCCAATTCATCTGAAAACTTTTTATATGAAAGAATTCGGTTACAAAAAAGGCAATCTGCCAATAACTGAAGATTTATCGCAAAGAATCTTAACTTTGCCAATGTATCCTCAACTTACAAATGAAGAAATGGATTATATGATAAAAACAATACTGGAAGCTCTAAAATGAATATTAAAAAAGAACAACTAAATGAATTATTCCAAAACAAAAAAATACTAGTCACTGGTGGAACAGGATCAATAGGTAGTGAAATTGTTATCAAATTATTAAAATATAATCCTTCTGTCATTAGAATTTTTTCAAATGATGAGAATGCAACTTTTCATATGCAATCAAAATTAGGTGAACACAAGAATCTAAGATATTTATTAGGAGATGTGAGGGATAAAGAGAGATTAAAAATTGCTATGGAAGGAATAGATTATGTTTATCATGCTGCAGCACTAAAACATGTTCCTTTATGTGAATACAATCCATTCGAAGCTCTAAAAACAAATATTCTTGGAACTCAAAATGTTATAGATGCAGCTTTAGAATCAAGTGTAAAAAAAGTAATCAATATTAGCACTGACAAAGCTGTAAATCCAACAAACACAATGGGAGCAACGAAATTACTTGCAGAAAAATTAATTCGAGATGCCAATTTCTATCGAGGTCATAAAGAGACCATTTTTGCCTCAGTTCGATTTGGTAATGTACTCTATTCGAGAGGATCTGTTATACCTACGATGGAAGAAATGATTAAGAATGGAAAACCAGTAACCATTACAAATCCTTCAATGACTAGATTTTTTATGTCAATTCCAGAAACTATAGAATTAATCTTTAAGGCTACATTATTAGCAAAAGGAGGAGAAATATTCATCCTAAAGATGCCAATTATTCAAATAGGTGATTTATTCGATGTTATAATTGAGGAAACATCAAAAGAATTAGGAATAGATATAGGAAAAATCGAAAAGAAAATTATTGGTCAGAGACCAGGAGAAAAAATTTACGAAGAATTATTAACAGATAGTGAAGCATTACATGCATTAGAATCAGAGGATATGTTTATTGTTCTTCCTGATGTTGATATTCCAGGATTAAAGGATGAAACTCTTGAAAAATATAATTCTTCAAAAATTACAAAAAGAAAAAGTTATTCTTCTGCTGATTCCTCTCCATTAGCAAAAGAAGAAATAAGAAAATTACTAAGAGAAGCAAAGAATAATAATTATATATTTTACTAAAAAATAATAACAAAAATTAAGAAAAAGTAGAAATTCCAATCATTCTTTAGATTTGGATTTCATTACTTCTTTGTCTTTCTCAGTTAAAACCTCATCATAATTAGCGATTTTACCTGATTGCATAAATGATTCTTCAATATGTTTTGAAATTACTTTCAGTTTTTCAACTTCGCCTATAAAATTAGGTGTGTTTGGGTTCATTGAAAGATAGTGTTGGAGAAAGAGTCGTATTTCATCTTCATTATCTAAAGTAATTTCAAGTTTATTAGCGATTTGATTAAGAGAATTAAAAATATAACCATATATAATCATAACATACCATTGTTCTTTTGGAGAGGGAACATAGGTATAAGGATTTCTTAATATATTTACAGCTTGGTTTTCTGACCAGAGACTGAAAACTCTATCGTATAAATAACCTCCAACAAGAAATACAAAGAAAATTATGAGTGTGAAGATTACTACACCCCAAAAACCCAATCTATCAAAAACTGAGATATATTCAACATAACCTACTGCTAAAAGTCCTGCAAATGTTAAAAGTCCAAAAATTGCTCGTGCTTGATCTAAACGAAAGCGCCATTTCATGAAGAAAAATTTTGACCAAAGCCAAAAATTATTTACTTTAGTTTTTTTCTTTTTAATTTGCTTTTCTTTTTTGGACATGATTATCAAGTTTTAAGAATTCTTTTTGAATTAAAACTTATTGTTATTTTCGTTGATTTTAAAACTTAGATATTTTTCAAACACTTTTTCATAAGTTCTTGTTTTATCTAGTAAAGGTATCGATTACAATTTTGAATGCTACATCAGGTTGAGGTTAACTTTTAAAGTAGCAAGAAAAGTTTGAGTTGATAAAAATATCTTATTCATTTTTTCATATATTTTATCTTTTGTATTCTGATTTTTGGCATTCAGTATAATCAGACCAATTAAATTGATTGTTAATTTTACTAAACATCTTTAATCAAAGATTATAATATTACGAAAGTATGTTACAACATTTTCAAAACTGTTTCCTTAATATCATTGAAATCATCAAGGTAATTCTTAGGAGGATCATTAATATTCCATTTTTCCAAATCAATTTGCTTTTTAAAAGAAAATTCCCTATATTGTGAAACGTTGATACGGAAATCTTTTAGCTTAATAAGAAGCATTCTAATTAACATTCTAAGCCAATTGACAGTGTTTTTTTTATTGACAGCTAGATGATTTTGAATGTAAGCCTCCATTCCATCATTGATAATTTTCTCAGCATCTTGAACAGTAATTTCTTGTTTTTTAGTTAGATGATTTACTAGGCATTCTCTAAATTTCAGAAATTTCTCTTCATAAGTACCATTTTTTATATAATGAGCTAGTCCGGAATACGTTGATGCTGATGAGATTACTATTGATTCCCGTGCACCATAAAGAATATCCAAAGTTTGTATTTTTCCATGTATAATTGTAAGCATATCTAGCAATATTTCACAAAATCTAACATCAGTAGTGTTTTGAAGAACTTCTTTGTATATCATTTGCAGAAAATCAGTTTGGTGAACGTAATACATGGTTGGAAAATAATTCGCAAGATGAATACTCAATCGGTCTTTTGGTTCAGGGGAGGTTATTGTCATATAGTTTTCTTTATTTTTATAAAAGAAAAGATATTTTCGCCAATAAAATGTTTTTTTCTTCTTACCTCGCTTTAATGCTATGAAATTATAATAATAACCTCCAACTGCTGTGAATTCGGGATTTCTCTGAAGAAAATCAATACTCTTCTTCATCGAATTAGGAGTAATAAAATCATCATCTGCACAAATTACACAATATTTGGTGGTTACTAAATTAATAGCTTCAAGAAATTTACGAAAAGGATCAATATCAACTGGGAATGAAAGATATTTTATATTCAATTTTGGAAATGCTGAGATTGCTTTTTCATTTAAAGTTTTTTTTCCTCTTGTGCTGGAATCAGCAATAATTATTTGGTATTCAATTTCTTGTTTATTGTAATAAGTCAACAAACGGTAGAGATATTTATGACGGTTATAAGTTGGAATTATCAATGATAAATTGTCTTCAGAAACCAAATTTTAGTCACCTTATCAGAGGAAAGTCTATTTAATGAACTTTATATATACAGCAAGTTATTAAAATTCTTTATTAATTTTGCTGATAATGTTATTAGTGTAATTGTTAATTCATTCAAATATTCATGACATGCAAATTATGGTACTTGTCCAAGTACAGGTTATAAATCATTTACAACCTTTTTTACTCATTTTTTATTGAAGGGAGTAGTCTTAGAGTAATTTTTTTTGTTACCTCGCTTCTTTAGCGGAACAATTGCTACCGTAGAATACTCAAAAGACCAACAGAAAAGGAGGCAGCATAGAACAAAAAGTACTCGAGAGGACTGGTAGGAAAAACTATCATCCACAAATGAACCAATGCCTAAATTTTTTTATATTCAAGTAGAATCTTAAAATACCGAAAACATAAACAACAAAAAAGCAGGTGTAAATAATCATAGAGACAAATACAAATAGCAACGGTCATTTTTGTTCAATATGTGGAAAAAGCATAAAAGGAACTTTTTTCACACGCAACAATGTTCCAGTACATCAGAATCTTTTATATAATTCTTATAAGGAAGCAAGAAATTGTGTTCGAGGGGATATTGAACTAGTATTTTGTAGCAATTGTGGCTTTATTTCAAATTCGAAATTTAATCCTGATCTTTTAAATTATTCAGCTGATTATGAAAATACACAAACATATTCAGGTTATTTCTATGATTACCTTAATAATCTTGTACATTATCTTACTGAAAAATATGACCTTATTGAAAAACAAATCTTTGAAATCGGTTGTGGTAAAGGAGATTTTCTAAAACTTTTATGTGAGAAGAATCTAAATAAAGGCATTGGTTTTGATCCTAGTTATATAGGTCCAGAACAGACTCCTAATGGTTCTGTACGAATTATTAAAGAATTTTTTAATGCTGAAAAAGTCAGAAACTTTTCTAATATCGATTTTATTGCTTGCCGTCATGTATTGGAACATATAAAAGACCCACTTAAACTACTTGTAACCATCAAGCGATCCTTGAAGAAGAAAAACACAACGATTTTTTTTGAAGTCCCTAACGTAAAGTGGATTTTAACTAATTTTGTTTTCTGGGATATTTTCTATGAACATTATTCCTATTTTACACCTAGCACCTTAAAATATGCTTTTTTAAAAGCCGGTTTGGAAGTCACGAAAACTTCTACCGCTTTTGGTGATCAATATCTATGGATTGAAGCAATGCCAATGAAAAACAAAAACCAAGATATAAAATTGCACTCGCTACCTAATGATGAAATCGGCTCAGAAATTAATATATTTGCTAAAAATTATAGCAATCAAATAGAAAAATGTAAGAAATTATTAATCTGCATGAATGAAACTGAAAAGAGTGCAATTTGGGGAGCTGGAGCTAAAGGTGTCACATTATTAAACATTTTAGATCCAAATGCTGAATTGATTGATGCAGCAATAGATATAAATCCTAATAAACAAGGGAAATTTATTGCAGGTACTGGTCATCCTATAATATCACCTGAAAAAATAAAAAGTAAAAATTATAAAAAAATCTTGAATCTAAATCCCAATTATCTCAATGAAAACATTGAGTTATTGAGAAAAATGTCTGTAAAAACACAATTAATTACTTTATAATCTACTAATAGAAATGATCTTTCTATCAGAGAATAAATGTAATTTATGTTGTGTTGTATAGTTTTCTACTTTTTCTTAAGGAATCCATTTGGACAATTTGATACAAATAATTTATTATAGCTTTCATCTATTTCAAAATCTTTGTTTTTCTTTAAGAACTCCTTAATAGCTTCTAAAGGATTATCCTGATTCCAATTTTCCTGACTTCCTTCTAAACCTATCAATTCAGGCATGATAGTATCAAAAACAACCAGATAACTCCCTGAAGTTACAAATTTACAATAAGCTCTAAGTTCTTTTAATACGTGATCTTTTGTGTGATTCGAATCAAGAGCAATTAGAACAATTGATTGAGGATCAATTTCATTTTCGATTTTCTTAATTGTTTCCGGTTTAACGGAATCTCCTTCAATTAGTTTAATTCTCTTACTCATTGGATGACTTTCAATGGCTTTTCTATTATGCGATTTAATTTCTATATCTACACCAATTGCTTTGCCTTTACCTAGAATTTCTAACAAAGATGAGTAAAAAATCAATGCTCCACCATGGGCAATTCCAATTTCAATAATAATATCAGGTTTAACCTTAAAAATAAGTTCCTGCATAAGAATTATGTCAGAAGGCAACTGAATTATTGGAATACCTAACCAAGTAATTTCATATGAAAGCTTATTTTGCCAGCTTGACCTTATCCATCGCTTACTATCTTTTTTCAATTCGGATATATCCTTATTCTTTTTCCGCTTTACATGTTTTTTTAGTTCTGTTACATCATCTTCAGATGGCCAAATCATAGTCTTATCCTCATTATTTTTCTAGGTATTTTGAGCTTAAATAGCGTTTAAGGGCATCTTTCCAATGTGGTAAATTCACATTTATTTTCGAAGCCTTTTCATTTTTTAAAGACGAGAACAATGGTCTTCTCATCTTCCCTGTTAAACCTTTTCGATCCACAGGAATTAGTTCAATACTTATATTCATTATTTTAAATATTTCCTCAGTAAATTCATACCAAGTACAAAAACCTTGATTCACCAGATGATAAATTCCTGGTTGTTTTGATTTATGCTGTACCAACTCTAAAACCGCTTTACTTAAATCACTAGTAAATGTTGGTGAGGTTGTTTGATCATTACTCATTTCTAGAAGAGGAATTCGTTTAGAATCTTTTATTCTTTTTTCTACAAAATTACCTCCTTTTGATGTTGCTCCTTGAAAACCATACAATCCACTTGTTCTAATAATGATAGATTTTGGGTAGGAAATGGCTGCATATTCTCCTGCTAGTTTAGACAAACCATATATTTGAAGTGGTCCAGGAACATCAGTTTCTATATATGGTTCTCCTTTTTTTCCATCAAAGACATAATCAGTACTAAAAGATACAAACCAAACATCAAGTTCACTAGTAATTTCAGCCATATCTTTGACAGCTAGACAATTTGCTTGAAACGCTTCAAATGGATTTTCTTCACATAATGGAACATTATGATATGCAGCTGTATTGATTACAATATCCGGTTGAAATTCTTTCATTGCAGATAGAAAAGATTGTTTATCTGTTATATCTAATTCACTTTTATTTGGTGCAAAAACCTCATTACTCGTTATGTTAAGATCACGTATTAAATCAGAGCCTAATTGACCTGTTTTTCCGATTACTAAATATTTCATAAAGAATCCCTTTCAATGCCTTTAAAATTTCTATCCAAAAGTTCATAATTTTTATCCTTTTCTGAAACATCATTAATTTCAATAGACCATGGAATATTCAATAATGGATCATTATATCTAATTCCTCTCTCACTGTCTTTATTATAAAATCCTGTAACAAAATAAATTACTTCGGTATTTTTCTCAAGTGTTTGGAAACCATGAGCAAATCCTTCTGGTATTATGAGCATTTTCATATTATCTTCACTTAAGATCTCACTATGATATTGAAGAAAAGTAGGTGATTCACGTCTAATATCAATAAATACATCAAATATTGCTCCTTTTATACACTTTACAATTTTCGTTTCTGAAAATGGAGGTAGTTGATAATGCATTCCTCTTACAGTTCCTTTTTTACTTGTAAAGGAGTCGTTGATTTGAACTATTCTTTTCTTAAATTTTATTTCCACGAGCTCTTTCTCACAGAATAATCTTGTGAATTTTCCACGATGATCTACAAATGGAGTTAGATGAGCAATATAGGCACCTTTGAGTGGAGTTTCAATGAATTTCATTTACATTCTACCTTATTTAGATAACTTTGTCTTAGGATTATTTCTCTATTCAAGTAATCCTTTATACCATTCAATTGTTTCAATTAATCCCTCTTCAATACTGAATTTAGCTTTCCATCCTAGAAGTTTTTTCGCTTTCTTTGAAGAAAGCCATTGTTCAGGGATTTCCTTTGAAACTTCATTCTTAATGATTGGTTTTAAATCTTCTCTGCCCATTAATTGTAATACCAAGTTGGTAATTTCTATTACAGATAATGGTTGCTCGTTTGAAAAATTAAATGCTTCACCATGAATTTTTGAATCAGTCATTTTTTCTGCAAGATGTACGTATGCATTTACTCCATTTTTAATATAGAAATAATCGCGAATAAAACTACCATCACTACGTATAATGGGATTTTTGTTTCTTATAACAGAACGGATTGTACCTGGTACAATCCTATTAAAATTCAGATCACCAGACCCATAGAAATTACCACATCTAGTTACACATACAGGCAGATTATAGGTTTTATGATAAGATTTTGCTAAAAGGTCTGCACAGCTTTTTGAAACATCATAAGGATATTCACCATTCAAACAAGCAGATTCATCATAAGGAATTTTTTTTGCTGTACCATACGCTTTATCACTTGAGGCCATAATAATAGATCTAACAGTTGGATTTCTTCTAGAAGCTTCAAGAACATTCCAAGTTCCCTCAATATTACTTTTGAAAGTTGAAAGAGGATTTCTATTAGCAATTCGTACTATTGTTTGAGCTCCAAGATGGAATATTGTTTCTATTTCATATTCATTTATTGTTCTTTCAAGTAAATGGTAATCTTCTAAACATCCATTTACAATAGTTATTTTATTAAAGAGAGCTTCACGAAAGAGATCTGCTCTTGGAACTCGGTCTCTAACTAAACCAACAATATTTGTACTTTGATCTAATAATAGTTTAGTCAAATGTCCTCCAAGAAAGCCCGTGCATCCAGTTATCAACACATTTCTATCTTGCCAATAGTTTTTAGTCACCATATCAATTCAACCTTTTTGTAAAAAAAACTATTTCCATAATTTCCAAAATGCTTCATTATTATTCCAAAGCTTGTTTAAATAATTCATATCTCTAACATTATCCATACAAGCCCATGTTCCAAGATGCTTGTATATTTGGATTCTACCCTTTCCAGCAAGATCTTCCAAAGGACCTATCTCGAAATCAGCATTTACATCAGAAGAAAGGTGATCAAAGAGCTCAGCTTCATGAACCATAAATCCACCATTTATTAATCCCATCGAAGCTTGTGGTTTTTCACTAAATGAGATAATTTCTGTACCTTTGTGAATTATTTCACCAAATCTTGAAGGAGGATGAACACCTGTGAGTGTGCTGAGTTTACGATGAGATTTATGGAATTTAAGCAGTTTATTTATGTCTATATCACCAACACCATCTCCATATGTTAACATGAATCTATCAGTATTAACATATTTCTCGATCCGTTTTA
>Ga0307377_10007077_pt1 | contig 11649 bp, 10 predicted proteins | sample TR3MG_FD_202535 | JGI IMG/M metagenome (GOLD analysis project Ga0307377, IMG submission 202535) | Soil microbial communities from Risofladan, Vaasa, Finland - TR-3 | ecosystem: Environmental > Terrestrial > Soil > Coastal area > Acid sulfate soil | place: Finland: Risofladan, Vaasa | collected...
CTAAGATCTGGGAATAAAGTTCCAATTTCCAACTCCCAGCGGAAAACTGGAACTTTATTCCCAGATCTTAGCCGAACTGGACCTCGACCCGCTGCCCGGCTTTGATGAATCTGCCGTCGATGATGGCGGCTTTGATGGCCAGTCGCCGGCCATGCCGCCGGCCGAATCCCTGATTCTGCTGACCGGGGCGGCCCACCATTTTGTCTCCAGCAGTCTGGCCAACCAGAAGCATCAGCAGGAACGAGAAGGCCCCCTTAGCCTGGAGATTCACCCGACGGATGCGGCCGCCCGACAGATAAGCCAGGGCCAACAGGTGGTGGTCGAGAATGGCCGGGGTTCGATCGGCATGCCGGCTGTTGTAACCGCCGCGGTCCGCCCAGGTGTTGTTGCCGTGCCCAAAGGGCATTGGCCTAAGTTGTCCGGTGCTCAAAACCTCAATTGGCTTACCAGTGATGCCCTGGCCGACATGGCCGGGCAAAGTACCTACCATAGCACCCGAGTTTGGGTTCGGCCGGCGACCCGAGTTTAGCCCCGGACCTGGAATTCTGGTATCATTGTGAAAAATGGATCGAGAGGGTTTTTGCCAGTATGTTCGAAGCGCCTAGATTAAACATTATACTGATTTCGCCCTGGCTGATTATCATCGGCACAGGCATTCTCTTGATGCTCCTGGATCTGGTTGTGCGCAGGCGTAATAAGATTTGAATGGCCTGGCTGAGCTTGATTGGTATTACGCTGGCATTTGTCCAAACTGTCGCTCTTTGGGGGATTGACAGCGGCACCTTTACGCCGCTCGGCGGTGTGCCGATGGTCGTCGTTGACAATTATAGCCTTTTCCTGAACGCCATTTTTTTGCTTACGGCATTCATGACCGTTTTGTTATCGGTGGATTACCTTAGAAAGGCCGATATCGATCGGGGAGAGTATTATTACTTGATGCTTTTCTCGGTCAGTGGGATGATGTTAATGGCTATGGCCAACGATCTGATCTTGGTATTCCTGGCCTTAGAATTATTGTCCATCCCCCTTTACATCCTGTCCGGATTTGCCCTGCCGAAGCTCGATTCAGAAGAGTCAGCCCTCAAATACTTCCTGCTAGGCGCATTCGCCTCGGGTTTCCTGCTCTTCGGCATTGCCATGATTTATGGGGCGACCGGCACGACATCCTTGCCAATGGTCCTGGAGCGGGCCGGTGATAGTGGCGCCCTGGCCTTGTTCGGGGCGGTGTTAATATTGGTCGGCCTGGCTTTTAAAATTGCTGCCGTGCCTTTCCACATGTGGACGCCTGATGTTTACGAAGGCGCACCTACTTCGGTAACCGCCTTCATGTCGGTTGGGGCGAAGGTGGCCGGTTTCGCAGCCATGATCCGCATCTTCCTCTATGCCCTACCTGATCTAGATGAGGCCTGGGTCCCGGCCCTTGCGGTGATTGCTGCCCTGACGCTAATTCTGGGGAACGTTGTTGCCCTCGCCCAACACAACATCAAACGGATGTTGGGTTACTCCAGTATCGCCCACGCCGGCTTTATCTTAATGGGCCTGGCTGCCGCATCAAAATCCGACCAGGGTATGAGCGCGGCGCTCTTTTATATGTTTGCCTATGTTTTTACGAACCTGGGTGCGTTTGCCATCATTGTGACTGTTGAGCGGCGTGATGGCCAAGGGGTTAATATCGAAGATTACAAGGGATTTTACAAGCGTAGCCCTTTGCTGGCCCTGGCCCTGGCTTTCTTCATGCTCTCCTTGACCGGCATCCCACCCACGGGCGGGTTCACGGCAAAATTCGGCGTGTTTGGAGCGGTTATTCAAGCTGACATGACCTGGCTGGCTATAGTCGCTGTAATCACCAGTATCATCTCAGCCTACTTTTATCTGCGGGTCGTCTATTACTCCTTCATGTTTGATAGCCTTGATAGTACACAGATAAGGATACCCGCTTTTGCGGCCGCGGCGGTCATCATTGGTGTTTTGATCACTTTCTTATTGGGAGTCTATCCGAACCCGGTCATCGAACTAGCCCGCGAGGCTGTATTTTCTAGCGTTCAGGTATTGGCCGGCGGCTAGCTAGCCAGCCTGTTTGTTGTTTACCCCAGAATCCTCTCGGTTGTTTCTTGATCCCTATTTGTAAATTTTGAAGACAATACCTGGAGATTGATGCGCTAGAGTCTGATCAGAAGAGGCTCTGCTGCTGCGGTGGCTGGAGCGGTTTCGTCGGCAAACCGGCCAATTGTTTAAAGCGGTGGCAAGTTGCCGGAGAGTGTCCCGAATAGTCATTGTTGAAAAAGCCGTAAACCTTGTATACGTTTTCCTGCCGCGTTTGAATATCCGCCAACCAGCTCTCCAGCCGCGGGGTCATATCTTCTCGCTCATGATCTTTGATGTCATATTGCCCATGCCGGCCGATCCAGCGAATATAAATAAAATCTGTGGTCACATAAACTCGTTGGGGAAGATGGATGTAGTCGGTAGAGACCCAACCAACGTCATGATTTTGCAGCAGTTGACCGGTTGCAGTGGTATGCCAGCTTGAATGGCGGAATTCAACAGCATAACGGATGTCTCGTGGTAATTGACGCAAGAAGACGGCCAGCTTGTGGATGTAGCTGAATTTTATATCTGGTGGCAACTGGATTAGGACAACGCCCAGTTTATCCCCCAACGGCCGGAGGTTATTCAGAAAATGTTGCATGGGTTCGATGGCCTCTACCAGGCGCCGCTCATGTGTGATCTCTCGGGGAGTTTTCACACAGAAGGTAAAGTGAGGCGGCGTCACAGTCGCCCAGCGCTCGACATATTCAGGCCGGGGTATTCCGTAGAAGGTAGAATCCAATTCCACCGTGTCGAAAATTTGGCTGTAATGAACCAGATATTCTCGTACCGGCAGACCGTCAGGGTAAAAGACGCCTTCCCAATCTTTATAGCTGAACCCAATGGTGCCAAGATGCCAGCGAATCATCCTAACTTTTATTGTATGGTCATCGCCGACGCTGTCAACGGCTGAGCAAAAAATCGGCCGCCGCCAATCCGGATAGCGCGGCGCCTTCCACCCTTGGACCTGCGAATGCATCGCCGGCAAAGATCAACGGCGCATCACCCGACAAACTGAGAAAAGGATCGGGATGCAGCCAATTAGGCTTGCTGTATCGCCAGCGAATGACCCGGCTATCCAGAACAGTCTCGCCCAACCACGGATCAGCAGCCTCTAACAGCAATCTCTTGGCGATCGAGTCATCTGCTTCCCAATGGTTAACACTAAAATCAGCTCCCGCGTGGACAGTGATAGCTCCGGGTACCGGTGAAACCCCCTTGCGATAATTGTCGGCCAGCCAGGCAATTGGTTCGCCGAGTGACCACATACCACCCGGTTTCGGAAGACGCGCAGGCCCAGCAAGCTGGATTAGCAGCGCGATACACGGCTCATAATTGATTCTTTCCAGGCGAGCGCGTTCCAAGTTGGTTAGAGAGATGTTCCCATTGGCCAGCAAGGCCAGCGACTGGGGTACAGGTGGGGTCAGGATCACAGCACCGGCCGGGAGCGCCTGTCCATCCTCCAGGTTTACCACCCAGCCATCTGAGTCTCGTCTCACCGCATCAACTTTTTGATTCAAGCGTAGATCTAGCTGCCGCGCTAGCTGGCGGGCCACCCCACCCATGTCGGGCACACCCCGGTAACGCGGATGGCCGTCAGCATAATAGGAGCCGTCGGCCGTGGCAAATCCGCGAGACCATTCAAGTACCAGGCTCTTAGCCAACCAACCGTCTACCATCTGGGCAAAAAGAGGCTCTCGCACGGTAAAGAACTGGGCGCCACTATCGAAAACCGAGGCCGGTCCCTTCTTTGCCGGCATCTGAGTAGCAATCATGCGGCCGCCAACCTGGGCGGCCTGCTCCACCACAACAACTTCGATACCGGCCTCTTGCAACCTGGTTGCAGCCACCAAACCTGACAATCCCGCCCCAATTATGATGCACCGAAACCGTCTGTTATCTGTGTTCACCTGTGCTTAAATGGAAAAGGCCTGGCCTAATTCAGGCACATTCACATCGCGATACCCTTGCCCGCGCATGGCTTCAGCCATTACCAGCGAGGCTTCCGCCTCACCGTGGACGATAAAGGTATGGGCAGCTTTGGTACTGAAATGGCCGGTCCAATCCAATAATTCACTGCGATCGGCGTGGGCGCTCAAGCCATTTATCGTAACGACCTCGGCCTTTAACTCGTATTCTTCGCCCAGGATGCGGACTTTGGGTTGCTTTTCAACAATGCGTCTCCCCAGCGTATTGGGCGCTTGCCAGCCCACAATGAGAATGGTATTACGGGGGTCCTCAATGTTGTTTTTTAGGTGGTGCAAGATCCGTCCGGCCTCCGCCATCCCGCTGGCGCTGATGATGACCGCCGGCTCGCGCAGAAAGTTTAGCTCCTTTGATTCCAAGGTCGAGCGCGTATAGCGCATCATGTCAAAACCGAACGGGTCGCGGTGAACATCCTCGGCCATAAAATCAACCAAACCCTGGTTATATGCTTCAGGATGCAAACGATAGATGGCTGTTGCGTCAATAGCCAGGGGGCTGTCCACATAGACCGGTAGCGTTGGCGGTATCTCACGGTCGTGTACCAAACGATGTAGGCCATATACCAATTCTTGGGTCCGGCCAACAGCGAAGGAAGGGACAATTAACTTGCCCCCGCGTTTACAGGTATCGTTGACAACTTTCTTTAGTTTTTCCAGAATAGCTTCTGTGGGTGCGTGCTCCCGGTTGCCATAGGTGCTTTCAACCAGCAAAACATCCGCTTCATTTAGGAAGGTTGGCTCATTCAAGATAGTTCGCTTCGGCCGGCCCAGATCGCCGCTAAAGACCAGCCGTACATCTCGTTTTGTTTCCTCATCTTGAATATCCAGAACGGCCATCGCCGAGCCAAGAATGTGTCCGGCATCGTGAAAGGTAAGCGTAATGCCTGGCAATAACTGAAACGAACGTCCATAACCAATGCCGATGAAGTATTTCAGACTTTCGAGAGCATCTTCCATGGTGTAATAAGGCTCCATCAGGGGAAGCCCTTTTTTGAGCCGCTTTTTATTGAGGTACTGAATGTCGTACTGCTGTATTTTGGCGCTGTCCCGCAGCATGATAGAGCACAAATCCCGGGTCGCATAAGTGCATACGATATTGCCTTGGAAACCACTCTTTACTAGGTTGGGAATATTGCCACTGTGATCGATGTGGGCATGCGATAATACTAGCACATCGACCTGGCTGGCGTCGTACGGCAGATGTTGATTGCGTTCATATGAAGCGTTTCGATTTCCCTGGTATAGACCACAATCAAGCAGGATCTTGCACCCATTTACCGAGATCATATGTTGGGATCCGGTCACTGTGCGAACCGCGCCAAAAAACTCAATTTTCATGATTAACTCTTCCCTTTTAACGAATCATCGAGGTCGCGACTTATTGAGTAGGGCCAATATCTCCTGGCCATATGTTTCCCGTCGCCAGGGACCAATCTTATCCACACCTTCCAACTCGGTCAGCGACTGTGGGTTTGCCCAGGCCAGCGTCCATAGCGCGCCACGGCTCATTATCACGTCTGATTCGACGCCCCGGTCTCTGGCCTTACTTTTGCGCCAGTTATGGAGTTTCTCGTAACGGACCGTTACCTCATCCGGGGGACGGATTGTTGGCTGCGGTCGCTTGGGCGCCGGATCGTGGCTGGTTTGGGAAAGTACTTCCAAGATTGACTGACCATACCGGCGTATCTGACCAGTGGACATACCATGGACGTGCGATAATTCTTCCAGGTATTTGGGAGCTGCTTCGGCCAACTCGATGATGGTTCGATTGTTGAATACTTTAAAAGGCGGACGATTAAGTTGCCGGGCTTGCTGTTCGCGGAAAGTATAAAGGCCCTTTACCAGGGCCCTTTTTTTCGGGCTAAGGTCGCGAATTCCGTTAATTGACCAGAATCCATCAGGTTTAAAATTATTGTCGCTGAGTTCGATGTGGCATTGGTCGGCAAAAATCTCGTGAGCCTCGGCGAGGCAATCGCTGTCTTTCAGTTCAGCATCCAGCTGATCACGTAATCGTAGAAGATAATGTGTGTCCATCTGCGCATAGGCCAGCATCTGTTCATTTATCGGGCGACGGCACCAATTTGCTTTCTGATGCTTTTTATTTTGTTCAACACCATAAGAATCTTGGAGCAGATTGGCCAGGCCGTATCTCGGATAACCCAGGATTCTCGAGGCCCACATTGTGTCGAAAAGATTCTGTAGAGTCCAACCATATTGGCGCTTGACTAATATCAGATCATATTCGGCGGCATGAAAAACCTTCTCGATCTTTTCATCTGCCAACAACTCACCCAGCCCGCCAAGATCCAAATCGGCCGTCGGATCGACGATATAATCCTGCCCGGGAATCGATATTTGAATCAGGCAGACTTGTTCGCGATAGGCGAAAAGGCTGTTGGCCTCCAGGTCAATAGCCAGCCGCGGCTCTCGGCGTAGGGCGCCCAGGCAACCTAACCATTGTTTTTGGGTTGTGACCAGCTTAAATGGGGGTAAATTCACGCAAAACCTCGATGCGGATGAACAATCACGGCGCCATTGTACCAGCCATCCAGTCTCTCAGCCATGACAGAGGGTTACATGATGTGTTCAGGCAGTGGTAGAATCGACATCATGGACATGCCTGAGACGATGATTCTCCCGGTCACAACCAGCGATCTACTCACCATTACCCGAATGACTTTCGATAATATGACCGGCGTAGACCGGCATTTCACCCGTATCACCCGAAACCCCCTGCGCCGTTTGGCTGAATTTATGAAGATGCCTCTTTACCTGGCCCTGGCTGGACAAGGCTACAAAGTTGTTCGTGATCGCCGAACAATTGGCTGTGCCTTCCTCCATTCTCGCCACACAAGCGCCTACGTATTTAACGTTTGTGTTAACCGTCCTTACCGGCGCCAGGGAATTGGCCGTCTGTTGATGGAAAACATGGAGTCGGTTGCCCGGCAAAACGGTCATTTGTGGATGGCTCTGCAAGTCGACGATGGCAATATACCCGCTCAAAAACTGTATAAAGAAATGGGCTATCAGACGTACCATCCCCATTTTATGCGTCTGGCGGCAGGGACATCGATATCCAGGGCGGTTTCGAGCGGTCTTGCTGTGGAATCGCTCCCTGCCTACCAGGGAGGCCAACTTTTCCGGCGTTACTACAATACCGAAGTTCAAACGGGGGATCTTTGGGCGATGCCGATCCTGAACGACTTTGAAACCGCTGTGAGATCTGGTGGAATATATTGGCGCTGCAACTTGTTTGACCGGGAGATTGGCTGCGCCTGGATTAGCGAGAAGGACCGGCGTCTGCAACTTAGACTCGCCTGCCAGCCCGATTATTGGGGTCACGTGACCACAGGTGGGCTGATAAAAAGCCTGCTCGACGATTGGGATAAAACCTCAACAGAAATCGAAGTTTATCTCGCCAGTAGCGCCCATCACCGGGCGGCCGAACCGCTTTTGACCTCCCTCGGTTTTGAGTCCCACTTCCAATGGCGGATGCTCATGTTCAAGGCAATTGAATAATCCGCTTAATTCTAGGTATCAGCCATTCTCCCGATACCATTCCCAAAAATGACGGACTCCATCTTGTACTGTCACCTGGGGCTCGTATTTTAACAGCTCAACCGCCTTGCTGATATCAGCATAGGTAGTCACCACATCGGCCGCCGGTTTGGGGGCGTCGAACAGATTCGCCTTGCCGCCGGCCAAAGCTTCGATAAGCTCCACAAACTCCTGTAATTTGGTCGGTTGGCCACGGCCCAGATTAATGACTTCATAACCCAGCGGCCGGTCAATCGCTGCGACAATACCATCGGTGATATCTTCAACATAGGTCCAATCCCGGTACATCTCGCCGCCGTTGTAGAGCGGAATTTGACGGCCTTTGGTTACGCTATCGGCTAACAGGTAGGCCATCATGTCCGGCCGGCCGTTAGGACCATAAACGGTGAAGAATCGAATAGCTGTGAAGTTTAGATCATAAAGATGGTGATAAGTAAAGCCCAGGATTTCAACCCCCCGTTTGGCTGCGGCATAAGGCTGCAAAGGGCGGTCGCAAGGATCTGTCTCTATGAATGGGATTTGCCTGGTATCGCCATAGACGGAAGATGTTGAGGCAAAAACGAAATTTTCAAGACCGTTGAATCGAGCCGCATCCATCACATTTTGGCTGCCGTTGTAATCCACGGCAACATAGAGATCGGGTTTCTCGACGGCCGGACGAACGCCGGCCAAGGCGGCCAGGTGGGCTACGGCCTCAAACTTTTCCTCTTCAAAGATGGCCAATATCTCCGCACGGTCGCGAATGTCAGCTTCGATCATCCTGAAATTGGGATAAGCATTGAGTCGCTCTTCGTTAGCCCGCTTTTTAGCCGGATCGTAATAATCGTTAAAGTTATCGAGGCCGACCACCTCGTCGTCCCGTCTTGCCAGCTTGTGGGCCAGATTACTACCAATGAATCCGGCCGCACCGGTCACTAATACCTTCATCTTTTTTCCTCGTTTTGGACCTTTAATCGTATTTCTGTCGTGACTATCTCACTCTATGGTGACTTCTCGTATATCTTTTACCATAAGCTGCAAGTTACTGTTCCCGTTCCACTCATTGACGTTTATCGTATAAACGAGGTCTACCTGGTCTGGCAGCCGACCGGCCCACAATCCCTGGCGAAAGGCAATGCATTGGACTTTTGTTTGACCATCGCCGACCCATAATTGAAGATGGGCGCCATCTTGACCGACCGCTCGATGGCTATAGACATGCACATCATGGCTCATAAAGAGAGGGGCGGCATTGGCATTTCCCGTTGGCTCCAACTGCTTCAATTGGTCGAACAAAGCCCAATCGACAGCACCTATGGCCATTTCTGCGTCAACCGGAATAGACGGTGTCATTGCTTCCTCATCGAGCTCTTCAGCGGCAATGGCCAGCATGCGCTCATGGAACTCGGCCAGATTTTTGTTTTCGATGGTGAATCCGGCTGCCTGGGCATGGCCACCATGCTTAACCAATAACCACGCCAACTTGTCTAGTGCATCCGTGATATGGAAACCTGGAATCGACCGGCATGACCCTCTGCTGATCAGCTCTCCTTGTTCCAGGACGATAGCCGGCCGGTAATGCTTATCGGCCAGGCGGCTGGCTATCAAGCCAACAATACCACCCACGAAGCTAGGGTCGGCGGCTAACAACAAGGGAGCCCCGGGTTCGATCATCTCTTCCGCGCGTTGGCTCAATTCTTTCGTTAATTGCTGCCGCTGACGATTCAATTGGTCAAGGGTCTGGGCGTAATCTTTGGCCATTCGGTCATTGTTCACCGCCAGTAAACGGGCCGCATCATAGGCGTGGGCCAACCGGCCGGCGGCATTGAGCCGTGGTCCCAGGCCGAAAGCAATAGATTCGGCCGTCATATTACCCGGCGTTAACCCGGCCACTTTAGCCAGGGCTGCCACACCCGGACGTTGACCTTGATTGAGTACCCGTAAGCCATCCATGACCAGCTGTCGGTTTTCTCCAAGTAGGGGCGCCAAATCGGCAACCGTACCAAGAGCGACCAGATCCAGCAGTGTCTCGGTTTCATACCTGGCCCGTTCGGGAATCGCCTGTTTTAGAGCCTGGGCCACTTTATAGGCGATACCAACTCCGGCCAGCATTTCTTCTGGGTAAGTGGAGTCTGGACGTTTGGGATTAATAACTGCCACAGCCGGGGGCAGCTCGGTGCCCAGGCTGTGATGGTCGGTCACGATCATATCCAGGCCCAATATTGTGGCCTGGCTTACCTCGGCGATCGAGCGGATGCCGCAATCAACCGAAATAACCAATTCGGCGCCGCCTTCCTTCAAGCTTTGCAACGCTTCGTGATTCAACCCATACCCCTCGTCAACTCGGTCAGGGATATAGGGGCGGACCTGCCCACGGGGTAAGCCTAATCCTCGCAGGGCTTCGACCAATAATACAGTGGACGTCACCCCATCGGCGTCAAAATCACCGTAGACCACGATCATTTCATCCTGGTCAATGGCCTGCTTTATACGGGCCACCGCCCGGTCCATATCCGCTAGTTTAAAGGGATCAGTAGCTCCAATATAATGACGATCTAAAAATGTTGTGACTTCATCAGGATCTTTGATCCCCCGATTGTACAGAACCTGAATTAAGATGGGGTTTCGGTGTACCTGCGCTTGGGTTAAGGTTTCGGGGACAACGGGGGCGACTACCCACTTTTTATAGGGCATGTTTTCGGGACGATTCATAGCCCTGAATGGTAGCACGGCCGGGGATAAAACAAAATTGTCATAGATCGGTACGGGCCGGTTGCGAGGGGGCAGCCGGGTAGGAGCCAAGAACTTTGAGGAATGAACTGTGTTTGAGGATACCTAACAAAGCCTCTTGTATTACCGGGTCATCCTCATGGCCTTCAAAATCAACGTAAAAAAGATAGTGCCAGGGTCGATTACGCCGTGGTCGCGACTCTATTTTGGTCAGGTTTATTTGTCGCGTGGCCAGTTCACTCAATACCGAAAATAGCGCACCGGCTTCATGACGGGTGGTAAAAATAATCGAGGTTTTACAAGGATCGCTATAGGGCGGATCGTTGTGTCCAAGCACAAAAAAGCGGGTGAAATTGAATGAAAGATCTTCAATATTTCGGATCAAGATCTCCAGACCATAGGTCTCGGCGGCCAGAACGCTGGCTATAGCTGCCGTTCCCGGTTCCGGCTCATTGGACAGGTCCCGGGCCGCGCCGGCCGTATCATAATGACTGACCGGTTCGAGCCCTAAACGGGTCAGGGTCTGAGCGCATTGAGCCAAGGCCTGTGGATGGGATCGGACCTGCCGGATATCGGCCAGGGTTTGTCCGGGCACAACCATCAAACAATGTTCGATTTTTAAAATCACTTCGGCCTGGATGCGCAGGTCGTGATCAACCAACTCATCATAGGCCGGGACTACTGTGCCGGCCAAAGAGTTCTCAACGGGCAACATGCCGTGGCCGGCCCGCTTATTGTGAATGGCGTCAAAGATGCCTGAAAAACTACGGCAGGGTAGGGGTGTTACAGCTGAGCCAAAATGCTGGCGAACGGCCTGCTCTGAATATGCGCCACGCTCTCCCTGATAAGCGACTATCAATCTATCTTCCGTCATGACTCTACTCCACTCTTTCGGACCGGGTAAAGGGCTCGCCATAAGGGACCATCCTGACGAGCACCACGCCGGTCCAGATCGCTGGAAGCCAGAATAATGCCTTCACTGCAGCGGCTGGTAAGCCCTTGGACAATCCTGCTGAGCAGCTCATTACGGATGGCAAAATCTTCAGTCATAGTCCATGGTTGTTCCGGATCCCAACTTTGGGCCAGGACAAAGGCGTTGCTCAACGGTTGTCGAGGGATATCCCACCAACCGCTGGCGGCAGTTTCTAACCACACCTGGAATCGTACCGGCCGTCCGGCTAACAGATAGCCATAAATTGTCGAAACCATCATACCAGCAGGATCTGGAGGATCGCCGATATCGGGCGGGTTGGCGGACACCAGTCCCTTTTGAATGCCCTCGATGAAAGCGACGCCTTGGTCTCTGGTG
>Ga0307377_10007078_pt1 | contig 11643 bp, 23 predicted proteins | sample TR3MG_FD_202535 | JGI IMG/M metagenome (GOLD analysis project Ga0307377, IMG submission 202535) | Soil microbial communities from Risofladan, Vaasa, Finland - TR-3 | ecosystem: Environmental > Terrestrial > Soil > Coastal area > Acid sulfate soil | place: Finland: Risofladan, Vaasa | collected...
AACCACATTTCAGTGTCCAGTGCCGACCGGCTATTATTTCGGCCATGATCCATTCTTCCAGTAACCGTCGCAATTCGACAGTTGCCTCACAAACCACAACTCCGTCCATATCATAAGTGCAAGAGTCGCAGTTATAGGTCATGTTTTCCCTTCAATCTGCTTTATTTCCTTTACGTTCCAAATCAGGGCGACGGGTATCTGGTGCGGGTCGCCCAACTCCTTAAAGTCCGTATGGTGTGCCGAGCTAACCAAAAGCATGACCTCTTTGCTGATATGCTTGCCGTGCTCAATTTCAAAATCTATCTGCCAGTATTTCCAGAAGAATCCCATCGTCCGCTTGCTTGCGTTCAGCAGGTCTGCCGGCGGGTACTCACTATCGAACCAGCCCACTGAAGATGAGGCATCGAGCCAGAACACCATTACTAAGTCGCCGTGTTTCGGACTGTGTGACCATCGGGGCTTAATTGCTTTCGCCATTTACCTGCACCCTTGCAATCTGTAAACCAACTTGTTCCTTGGCGTCGTCGTCGAAAACCGCAAACTCAAACTTCGGAATGCCGAGACGGATCGCGTGCTCAAGTTCTCGCATCATCCCGTTTGACAGTGACCCTATGGCGATAACAAAATCCTGCTCGGCTACAATATCGCAGCAGATATCCAGTATATCGTCGCTATCAATAAGACCTTTCTTCCAAAGCCGGTGCACAATGTCCTCGTTTGCATGGGGCACGTACAGGCTAAGGCTTTCGGGGAATGACCGCCTTATGGCGTAGGCGTTCTGCATGGCCTTCTCGATGTTTACTTGAATTTCCTCGTCGGTCGCATCGTCGCCGTTGTCGCCGCGGTACTGCATACACAGATAGGCTTTAGCTTTTCTCATTTTCAGATTCCTTTTCTTCCAGCCACGGCTGGACAATGGCCCACACTGCTTCGTTCTGTTCGTCGATGGACATTTGGCGGTTGTCGATGAAGGCATCAAAGCATATTACTTGGTCTGTTGTAGGCTCCCATATCCCTACCGCACTCAATTCAATCCTATCAAGCGCTGTTTCGCTTTCGTGCTTATCTTCGGGGAATGGACAGCGGAGCAGCCGGATAACCTTGCCGCCCAAATCCTGTATGCACTTGACTTCATTAGGGAAACGAACGTCGGGCGTGACTATCAACTCGTTATATCGGGAAATAATCTGTAGCCTACGTCCACCCATATAGGCCCGGACCCAACAGTCGGGGTCCAGTGAACGAAACCAGTCCGTGCCGACAATTTGCAATACCCGTCGCGCTGTTTTCCCACAGGGCAAGAGCGTTTGTTTCCCTTTATCATCGCCCCATAAATCATCACCCTTCGCGCCAAAACATTCACAAACAATATCCTTTAACTCATCTGCAAAGCAGAGAGCTTCTGCTGCACCCCAGTATTGGTCTATTAAAAACTCTGCTGCCGTTGTCTTGCCGCTTTGCTTACGCCCCGAAATTCCTATGATTTTCATTTTAACCTCTTCGTCAATTTCTTATGGTCCGGGTCTTCCCTGTTCGGGCACTTGCCCCCATCGCTCAAGGCCGCGCCACAAATAATGCACTTGAGATGCAGGGCGACAAAATCGGGCAGTTTTTTCGTCTCGGCCATATCAGCCGCCTTTCTCGTTAAATAACCGTGTCGGCAATTTTCCGCAAATCCACAATCAACCTGTTTTTCTCGGCTATCTCCGCCTTCGCCGCCGCAAGCTGTTTCAATGCTTCATCTCTCTCGGCCTCTGTTGCCAATAAGGTTTCTCGGCTCACACACGTCGTTCCATTGCATTTTGCCTGCGCCACCGCAAGCTGGGCATGTAATTTATCGTTATTCTCAATGACCCGCTCCATTGCGCGTTGTGCAGCCCGTGGTGCGTCTTTCCACCACGCACCCGGAATAGGTTCCTCACCCCGCAATTGTTTGTTCTCCTTCTCTGCCGCCGCAAGACGCTCGGTGAGGTTGTCGATGGTATTTTTGTAATCGCGCGCCTGCATCTCGCCAAAGGTTACCGTTTTGTCTATGGCGACGAGTAGGCTTTCCCGGCCAAGGTCGGTAATACGCTCTCCCCGAAAAAATAATACTCTATCGCGTGATTCTGCCGCCTGTTTTTCGGCCATTACTACTCCTTCCCGGCGTTATGTTTTCGCCATAACTTTTTAGCACTTTTGATGTTCTGTTTCCGCCAGCCGGGACAAAACGGCCTCGGCTTTTGGCCTTCTTCGGTATCGAATTGCTCGCCACACCTGAGACAAGTCAAATCGCTGCCGTACCATTCGTAGTGTGCTATCACAAAAAAGCGGTCTTTGTCGCATGTTGGGCAATACTTCCGACTAAGCCTTACGCCGACTGACGATGGTGCGCAGATATGCAACTTGCCCATAGCTACTCCTTCCCGGCCCGCCCGTGGGCAAGCCTATCTTGTGGCTCACTTTGCTTCATTTCTGCGTCTCAAACTGGCTTTCAAATTCGTTCTGGTTCATATCTCAAAAAGCGCCGCCCGCCACGGTTGCACGAGCGGCGCCCGAAAGCAGTTTATGTCGTGCCGCCGTTCTTCTGCACTTTGATAACCTTGTCCTTCGCCCGGTTGTCAACGGCCAAGCCTATTCCTGCCAGAGCCAAAACGCTCGTCGCAATTCCAATAGGATTTACTTCGCCGCCCTGCGCAACCGCAAGGCCAATTTGGGCTATTCCCTGTTTGAGTTCGTCTTGTTTGTCAAGGCTTTGCTCTTTGGCTGTTGCCTGTGCTCTTAATGCTTTTAGTTCGGCAGACAAGCGGGCCTGCTCGGTCACAAGCTCGGCCTGTAGCTCCACCCGGTTCACCTTCTCGCCGGGTGTTACCAGAGAGGCCACCGTGCTTTCGCAACCATAAACAAACACGCAGAGAAAAATTGAAATCACCGTTGCAACGGCGACGCCTTGGTTGTGGTCGAGCCACTTCTTAATCGATTCCCACATAAAAATCCCTTTCAGTCGTTTGCATCTGGGACGTAGCCCAGAATATCCATTTGTGTTTGCTTGACGCCACGGTCGTAGCCGACAGCAAATCCGATTATGACCGCAGCACGAACTTGGTTCTCGCTATAGCGCGGCGGGCCTCTGTCCATGGCGCAGCCGTTTAATATCAGCAACACAATCACGCCCATAATTAGTTTGTTTCTCATTTGCCACCGCCTTTCTGCTCGTGCTCGATTTGCAGTTCTATAATGCCGTCCTTGCTTATTCTGTCAGCGCGATTGCTACGATGAGTCATTGGACGATACACTTGCGAACCTTTGGCAATACGCATTCTTGTCACAGAGCATTTGGTGGCCTTGTGGGTTTTGCATACCGTCCATATCTGCCTGCCGTGCCTCGCGCACCACAACAAAACAATGTCGGGGCTTGCCCGTCCACACCATCTATAAAAGTGCATCAGCCACCGCCTTTCCGGTCTGCTATCTCGTGCAGGCCCAAGATTGCGCCCCGAAATTGCTCCTCATCATACTCTTTGTCGTATATCTCCATTAGCTGCGCCGCGAGGTTGTCAAGCGTAGCCTTCGCCGCCGCAAGCTGCTGCTCTGCCTGTTCTCGCAATTCGTCACAGTTTTCATACATCAGGCGGCAATCTGTCAGGACTTCTTCTTTGAACGCAAGCTGCTGCTTCAGTTGGCTGATTTCTATATCCCTGTCAGCCAGTTTTTCAACCAGTCTTTCTTCTATGGTTTTTGCCATATCAGCCACCGCCTTTCCGCTCTTGCTCTAATTCCTTCAACTTCCTACGCCGACTTTCAAGTATGTCCGCCAATTCAGGGGTCCGTACAGGACGCACAGGTTCCCGCCTCTTTGCTGCAAGATAATACATTCGGTGAGGCCACTTTCCCTTAAACCACTCTTGAAAAGCTATAGGGTTGCCGTGCCCCCAGCCAACATGACAGCCACAGCAGAGCGTAATAAGATTGAGCAAATCCCATCTGAGCCTGAAGTCCCGTCGCCCGTAGATATGAGCTGAATGTAAACCTCTTGCCTTAGCAGCAACGCTACCGCACCGCTGGCATTGGTAGTTATCCCGCAGTTTCACGATTTTGGGGGTTACGGTATCAAGTGCCCTGATAATTCTCGAACGGTCATCCTTGCCTTTCTTTCGGGTAATCATTTCTTCGCTAACTCCTCCGCTTTATCTTCATTATTTAGCTCTTTTGCAATTAACGAACTTATAATCCAGTGAATGGGCTCAACTTCGACCATAGCCCATCCCTTCATGGCTTCTGCTATTATGTCCACCACAAGAGCAGGGTTTATGCCTTTTGGTATTGGCTCGATGTGGTCATAAACCAACACGAGCGCCCGAGCAAACTCTTGTGGGTCAGCCTCGCGCTTTAGCCGGAACGCGAGGTCGGCAAGAGACTCAGATAAGCCGTCAGGCTTAGGACAATCTGATTCATCATCAGCCACAGTCTGCAAGGGCTTTTTGCATTTCCTACAGTATTCTGGGTCGCAACTCGAAGGCGTAAACGAGCCGGAAGCAAAATGCTTCCAAGGTTTCGGGACTATGTGATATGCTATTGCTACTCTTTGTTCTTCTTCCGGCAAGTCCAGCACCGCCAGTAGGTCTTTAATTTTGTCGGTCATTCTGCTTTCGCCTCTCAAAACGGAATCTCATCGTTTGTATCAATCAATTTTTCCGGTTGGTATTTCGCCGCTTGGGCCTGCTGCTGTTTGTGAAACGACAACTTCGCAAGCGGTTCCTTCGGCGGCATAAGTTTCGGCTTAAAAGGTTTCGGCGCCAATCTCGCTTGCAGCCATCGCCTTGCTGCATAGTCAGGCCCGGCCAGTATGTTCTTCTCCGCCTGTTCCCGCGCAGCCTTGCCGCGCAGCCCATCATCGGCGTAGTGTTGCTTTTCTTTGGGCCTCTCAATAACCCAAGCCCCGCCGTATGTTTCCTCGGCGTGAAGCCGTGCCTTTTCGGCTTGGCCGGCTTCAATATCTCGCCAAGGGGTATCTGTTGGCGAAGCAGAGTAGAAAGGTGTGCGCCATCTCAACATTCGCTCTTGGGGGTGTTGGACACAGGCAACGTAAAACAACAACGCAGGTTCGCTTTCGGCCCCAAAATGTACCAACCCCCCCGTTTCTTTGGCCTTGACAATCACTGCTGCCCACGGGGTTTGCAAATAAGATCTCGGCACGCCTTCGGAGATCACAGTGTCAAAGGCGTTACGCATAGCGTGAAAATCGAACAGTCGCAATCGCCGGTAGAGACCCCGGTTTATTGTTTCGTCGTTCACCCGCGGCCAAACTTTGCCAAAGTCGTTCAAGATTGTTGCCACTTCATCATGCGTCATATCTCGCCCCTTGCTTGTAGCCGAGCCAAGCGGTCCTCGGCGGTTTCGGATTTCTTGTCGCCAGCAAACTTTGGACGGTTCTTCCGCCAACGGACGACGGCATCTCTCACTGATGGTATCTCAAGCCCGTTGCCGAACTTCCAGCCCTGCGTGGAGTAGTGTTCGTAACACTCCGCTGCCTCTGGCCCTGTTAGTCCCGCCCTGAATCCTATGTCAAGAAATTGCTGGAGAGAGAAGCATCGTTTTTCTGGTGTGTTTTCTTCTTTATCACTTTCTTCTTTTACCTTTTCTTTACTTATCTTTACTTTACTTCTCTTCGTTATATCACCGTTAGTAACAACGTTATAACGTTGTTGCATGCCTTTTTTGCCAGCTAAACTCTTGTCACGTCGATACTTAGCGGCACGGGCCAATTCGCGCGTGACTCGTTTTTGGGTCAACACTGATTTTTTTATTTTGAACTTTTTTTCGACCGCGCGCCAAATTTGTTTCCATTCTTCGCCAGTCTTGAAGCAGTTGCTCAGCGCCGCGATTTGGTGATGATTTGTTACGGTAAAAGTGTCGGATTCCTGTTCTGTTAGGAACAGTTTCCCCCCGTTGGCGTACAGGTAAAATATAATTGAACAATAAACCCCCCGCTCCTCGGCAGTCATCATCTGGTAGTCGATGTCCGCCAGAAAAGCCCCCGGCTCAAGTTGCACATACTGGATATTGTTCTTGCCTGCCATTTACTCAGCCTCCGTGCTTTGTTTTGTCATTTCTGCTCCATTAGTTCGGGCTGGTGGACGTTGCCGATGATAACGATAGTTGTGACCTCATATTCATCAATGTCGATGACGGTTTTGTATCGGTCACAAACAGACCAGAACCAGCACAATCGCTCGTCGTCATACGAGATTATTGCTGTTGCCTTGCAGTATTGGGCCTTATCCGCATTTGGCGAGGAAATATCGTATGTTATCTTGCATATATCCCCCTCGAATATCTCCACGCCGTTCTTGTCGTGCTTGTCGGCGTACTGGCCGACGGTTTCAGGGATGACCTCCACAACGCCGAAAATCGCCGGTTCAAACCCGCCACAATCCGGGTCGTATTCTGCATCAGGTGGTACGATAAAATGCCTACCGTCAAGTTTGACGTGGCTGCCGTAGATGAAATCTGTTTCGCCTATCGGAATAGCCCTGTATTTAGAGTTCATAGCTTCACCTTTCAATTATGGGCGTCGGCCTTTGCGGTTCCACCGGCCACGCCCCGGCGCTCCGTCTGCGCATAAACCGTACTCAGGCTTTCTGTGATTGTTCCGCTTTGATAAAATCCCTTTTTCGGCATCCTGCCTTTCCTTCCGTGGTTAGTTATCCTGACACACAATCTTTTTGCGCCACTGCTCGTATGGCCCGCCCGGCGAAGGCTTGCGAGTACCTTCTATTTTTTTCCAGAGAATCAGGAAACGGCCTACGGCGATGTCCTGCCCCTTGGTTAGTATCTGGTCCCTGCGCTTCTCAAGGTCGCCGATTTCCTCGGCGGTGGGTTCTAACTCTTGCAGGCGGGTCAGTATTTCTTCGAGTTCCTCATTGTCGCTGATTTCCAAGTTGCCCCCGGTCGAGTACTCCGGCTTGCAGATTGCAGCAAACGGGCATTTCGGGCATTCGTCGGGGTCGTTGATTTTAGCTGGGGCCTCGCCGAATTCCACTGCAACGTTCACTTGCTCGGCTTTTTTCAAAAGACCTTCGGCGTACTGAAAGTCCAGCGGAAACTCCATCATCTTCATATCGTACAGGTTTGTTTTGTTGACAAAGAGAATGAAACACCTCTCCAAGTTATGCGCTAAGGCATAAAGCATAAGTTGCCCGCGGTACTTCTGTGTCCACGGGTAGCGGCTCAAGCTATCGTACCCGTTCAGGCTGGCGAACACATTCGGGCTTGATGTTTTGATGTCTATTACACCGGCGGTTTCCCAGCCCTGCCCGTTGTGTATTTGTAATAAGCCGTCGATAGTTCCGCTAATCTGGTATCGTTTCAAGAGGTCATCATTCGTTGTGAGTTGCGTGCCGACGACCCGGAATTGTGGGTTCGCGGCTTCGCCGAGTTCCGACACAATCCGGCCTATCACAGGTTCCAAGACGTTCCCGGTTTCAAAGACGCCCTGCAAACCATCGGACGTTTCGGCCTTTTTATCCCAAGCGGTGCGAGAATAAAACAGCCTCCGCAGGCACTTATCATCCAATTGACTAATCCGGTTGACGTGCTGCGGGCCATTATGTCTGCGATTCGCCAATAAATTAGTGATTGCTGGTTGCAGGTTCATCGGCCACCTCCTTCATAAGTTTTTCGGCATGGCTCAGGGCAATATCAAGGCGCTTGCCCCTCAAGTCTTTGGCGCCTTTGCCCTTAATTTCCTTGCCGTCCTTGTTAGTAAATGTGGTTAGCTCAACACAAATAGCCTTCGCCAGTTCGAGTTCGGGCAGTTCCTCTTGGTCGAACGGCACCTGAGTGAGACGAAAATCCCTGCCGTCTTTCACGACAAACCATCCGGCATTCGCAAGGTAGATGCACGCTTCCGCAAGTTGCTTTTGCTTTACCGTATCATCGGCGGCGGTTCCGCCTTGCGTGCCTGCGCCGTAGGTTGCGGCCTTCGCCTGCGAAGGGTCTTTGCCGGTTCGGTGCATAACCTTTTCCCATTCACTCTTCGGAACGCCACGCAGGCCGAGCAGACACTTGATAGCGTTGCCGATGAAGATATGATAGGACGCCTGGCGGATGCTGTTTTCGTTAATGTCCTCAAGAGGACGATAGGCATTGTCCTTGTAACCTAGGAATTTGTCGCGCGTTGAGAATTGCCCGATTGCGTGAATGACGCGATTGCCCATCGTAGCCTTGCCGCTATAGACATATCGGTATCCGTTCCCGTGCGCGTCGGTGAAGGACTCTTTCTTCTCGGCGACCTCGAAAAACTTGATGTCGAACGAACGGGCAACACGCTCCGCCCCTGCCGAGCCGAGGCACATCATCGAGCCGTGTTCCGTCCAGTCCTCGGCATACGTCTGTGCGGCAAGTATGGTTTCTATCACCGCCTTGAACCGCGGCGCAAGCGCCGCCTTCTTTTCGAGGATCGCAAGATGCGCTTCTACGTCCCCCTCTTGAGTAATCATGCTCAGGTCGTTTTCCGGCTTTTCCACCGGCATTACCTCTGTCATTTCTGGTTCATTGTTCATAAGTTCTCCTTTCAAATTTCTTTCCCATTAAAGGGACCAGTTGTCGCGGGCTCTTGGCCTTCTGAACTTCGCTGGCCCCTTCGCAGTATCCGAATCTGTGCCTCATCGTCCCGGCCTTTTTGGTAGGCTTCTTGCATTAGCCGGGTTACGGACCTCGCTATTTGTATTCGCAATACCCGTTCACATTCTGTGAACGGGGGCATTCGTAGCAGCACTGTGCCCTTTGCCCATTGCCTTGCCCGTCCGGTAGTGGTCCATTTAGCCATCTTTGCCCTCCTCTGGCTCTGTAGTTGCCTTGGCGTCTGCCAGCAAATCCTCATAGCAGATTCTACAGAAGGCAAACCCATCCCATTTTGCGTAAATGTCAGGACTACCGCACTTGTCACATTCTTCCTTGCCGAGCCACTTCTTCAAATAATCGCTGGCCCAGCCCGCCGTTACTGCGTCAGCGTCGATATTGCGAATAACTACCGCACACGCCTTCTCCAGCGCCTCGATGCGCTCAATGTAATCGATTACCTGCAAAGGGTTTATTCCGAACCAGTTGTCCGTATCATAGAGGCTTTGTAGCCGCTTCTTTTCTGCCGCCAGTTTAATTTTGTCCATCTGCCCCCTCCTCGCCGAGCAATTCATTGGTCTGTTCTTGCCAAGCCAGCTTTTGCTCGTAATCGCCTTCTAAGATAAAATCTTTTCGTATCACTCGTACCAACTTCTCCAGCGCATCGATGCGGGCGGCGGCTTGCTCAACATCCTTGATACTCAGTTTGCAGGTGTAGTTTCTGTTGTCGGCGTTCGCGCTTGATATGGCAGCCGCTTGGCGCAACTTGTTTACTATCTCCCCGCTCGGCTGGCAGGCGGGGCAGGGCTCCAGCGCGTTCAGGGCGGAGACTCTCTTATTCCATTGTTCTGGCTTTCCCACCATAACGCCACCACATCGAAGGCACTGTATTGCCGGATGCACATGCTTGTTTGTTTCGCAGTTTACACAGGAGCCTGACATATGGTAATTTCTCACTTTTTCTGCTGGTCCGCCACAAAACGGACAAGGCAACACCAGTCTCTTAATCTCGCCCATCTTGCGCCTCGCTTTCTACTGGCTCATAAGTGGCCTCGAAAATATCAGGTTTGCAGGGATAAAACTCCCCCTTAATACCCCTGATAATCCAATCGCCAATCTCCGCTCTCATAGTGCCCTCAAGCGTGGGGATTAAGATTTCTGTAATTTTTCGGCTATCTTTTAATCCGGTAGCTGTCGGGCAAAATCGCCTAATAAGATAGAACCGTGCGCCTGTCCATTGCACTGCTTCTACCACAACAGGTTTCTTCCGATACTTAGCCATTTTTGGCCTCACTTTCTTGCAAGAGCCGGTAGCCGCGGCAAATACCGGCAAAAACTAATATCGCTATCAGGATTTGCATTGCGCCCTCCCCTCGGCAACTATGGCGAGTAGGCCATGCGCAATCTTCTCAACGTCAGCAAATTCAAAGCCCGGCCAATACCCACCGTTGATATTTAGATTGATATATTTACCATTGGAAGCAAGCCTTGCCCAAAGGTAGTCGCTTTGGGCGTGGGTGCTGTTGACTTGTAACTCCGTGCCGCCGGCCCTCATCGCCTCTGCAAGGTCGAAGACGTTGATTCCCGTGCTTTTATACCAATCGCTTCGCTTTGGGACTCTGCCGTTCACATATCCACCCTTGGCCCATATATCCCACGTGCCGGATAGGGGCTCTTGTTCCGTTGCCACATAAATCGGGCCGCCTTTTCTCCACTGAACAAAGTCCCCGTGCCGGATTTGGCGCGCAGGCTTCTTGGTCTTTGACGCTTCCGCCTTTTCGTTCTCCAGCAGCTTGACCTTTTCCTTTTGCAGCCTTACTACCATCAGCCAAAATGCACCGCGGACTTCGGCCTCGGTGGCTCGGTCTATCCGATAGTCGTCACACACTCTTTGGACCTCTTGATATTCAGTGCAGCAACCGCCGCGGTCTTTGTGGGCGATAGACAAAACGCACTCCCCCTTGCCGTTCTTGTCGCAATTCCGTCCCCAAGCGCCGAGGCCGAAATACTGACAAAGGCCGCAACGTCCGGGGCCAAGCAGGCCATACTCTCCCAGCTTATCAGCGGGCAACTGCGCCTTCCTTATCCACTCTTCGATACTGACCTCAAGCGCCGCTAATGGCGAGGTCGCTCTGTTCCTGATTTCTTCGGTCGTCAACATTTTACTTCTCCTTTCAAAAAAGCCGCCGGTGAAGGCCACGCTTTACTATTTTCATTCTCGGCCCCCCGCTAAGTCGGGCGACCGTGGGGGGCACAAAACAATATGTTGTTGTCAATTAACGTAGGTCCATAACGGTTGAGGCCCTCCATACAACAAACTCAATGTTTCGGGTTTACTGTTAGGCTTCATCACCGGCAGCTATAGTTATTCAGGTAACAACGGAGCCACACGACCAAAGTTTGGAAGTATCTCACGCAGCCTGTCAATTAGTTCGTCCACATCAATCCCCCGTCCCCGATTGTCGATTGCATCGCGCAGGGCTGATTCGGGTAAGAGACCCATTTGGCACGAGCGCAATAGTCCAATAGTTTTCTGGAGGTCTTGCCCGCAGACATCTTTGTGGAGCATCCAAATTTTGTCTTCATAGATGCCGAAGGTGTCGAGCATTAAAACAAGCCCCAATCCACCCAATAGCCCATCAGGGTCGATTCCTTCGCCTTCCTTTAGAATAGCGCTACAGACCACGACCGCCCCCGGATTGCCGCCAGCTAATTTACTGACAACATCCTGTACCGACATTTCGAGCGAGTTTATTCGTACCATAGTCATATCCTTTCAAAAAGAGGTTATTATTCCGGGCCGACCGCCGCACCCAGACAGCCAGCCCTTCGGAGTGAGCCCTATGACGGGCCCCAACAACAGCAATTTGATTATTGCAGCCCGGAGGAGTGACTGGGCCTCCGGGCGTAGGAGGGGGAGATTATGATGACAAAACAGCAGAGGTTGGAGAATCTAAGCCTGTTGGCGTTTCAGGCTAAAATGTACTATTCGGTTAAGAGAGGTGCACCTCTGCTGTATGATTGCTGTCGGCGGGCAGGATT
>Ga0307377_10007081_pt1 | contig 11638 bp, 19 predicted proteins | sample TR3MG_FD_202535 | JGI IMG/M metagenome (GOLD analysis project Ga0307377, IMG submission 202535) | Soil microbial communities from Risofladan, Vaasa, Finland - TR-3 | ecosystem: Environmental > Terrestrial > Soil > Coastal area > Acid sulfate soil | place: Finland: Risofladan, Vaasa | collected...
ACTTTCATATTTCTTGACATCGATGGTGTGTTAGCAACATCACATCAATATTATACAAATCGAAAGAAATGGCATGAGATGTATGATTGCTATCGCTTTGATGAAAAATGTGTCAAGGTATTTAATGAGATCGTTGAGAAAACAAATCCTGTTATTATTCTCTCAAGTGATTGGAGAGAGAATTACACTATTGAGGTTATGCATGAAATTTTCAAATGGAATGGACTTAATGGTAAAATATTTGCTTACACTGAAAATTTATGGGGTTCACATTTTTCCAGAGCCAGTGAATTAGAACAGTGTAGGGCAGGTGAAATTAATATGTTCGTAAAGAAATATGAACCTTTATTTGAAGATTCTAAATGGATTGCGATTGATGATCTTGATCTCAGTCCTTGGATTGTGGATGAACATTTTGTTCGTACACCTCGTGCAAATGAGGGAATTAAACAAAGTAATATAAAGGAAAAAATTTTAAAGAAACTATTATGAGTTGGTTTGTAGTAGATGTAGAAAGTGACGGTGGACTCTTAGGGGTAAACAGTATGGTATGTTTCGGTGTGGTTAAGGTCACAGAAGAACTGGACACTACCTTTTATGGTAAGACACGTCCGATATCTGAAACATATGATGAGAGGGCACTTGCCGTAAGTGGTTTCAATCGAGAAGAACACGAGGGGTTTGATAATCCTAAACTCGTTATGTATGAGTTTGATAAATGGATATACGAAAATACGCAGGGTAGACCGGTATTAATCTCAGACAATAATGGCTACGATGCCTCATGGATTAACTGGTATTTTCTCACCTATCTTGGTAAGAATCCATTTGGGTGGACTTCCAGACGTATTGGTGATCTATACTGTGGGATGATGAAAGATGCATTCGCAGCTTGGAAACACCTGAGAACAACCAAACACACTCACCATCCCGTAGATGATGCAAGGGGGAATGCTGAAGCCATATTAAAAATGAAAGAGATGGGACTTAAAATACCAAAGAAATGAGATACGTAAAAGATCACGCACGGTTAACCGTCAAATATATTAATGCCGATACAGAAGAAGTCCTATTTGAAGTACCAAATAGAAACTGGACTAATATTGGAGAATTATTGGCGGATCATTATGTCACCGAATTAATGAAGCAGAATGTGGATGGTGTGGTTCCCGACAATTTACTCGTAATTGTTGTGGGAGAATATACACTTTCCCCTTAAATTTGTAATAAATTTGCTGTCTTTTCGTTATATGGGTTAGAAACCAATAATTATTATGATGAAAAAAATAGCATTAATAGTCGGAATATTCATAATGTGCCACCAATTTCTGGTCGCACAATCATTTGCAGTTTTTAAAACTTCTGATTTGAAACAAATCGAAGATGAGTATGAAACTTGGGGGTGGGAGTATGGTGAGTCAGAATTCATAGACAGACACATTTGTTTTTCAGTGGGTTCGTGGTGGTATGTTGTGTCATATGAATCATTCACCGACAAGAATCTCATTAATGATAGAGTGTTCGCAAGACGTGCTTTTCTCTATAAAACAAAACTCGATTCACCTTTTGATTGGGGATTTGCGTGTAGAAATCCTTTGTTCGAGCATTCAACGACTAATGATCAATACCTTTCATACGACCCACAAAACATCAACACAAATCCATCGGGTACAAGTTGTGTTAACATAGTGACAGTAGATGGTGAAAAACTGGTTGTGGTCATTATGGGTATGTACCGGGGAGCACAAGGCTTAAATGAATCACTTACTGAAGTATTTGTATTTTTTGAACGCAGTGTGAATGAAAACGAATCAATTAATTTTGACTATATTCATACAACAATAGACAGTGAACCCTTTCGTTTAAAGAAGATGAAAAATAATTTATTCTATGATATTGACGGGAATTGTCTGAAAGTTCATAGAAATGAAATGGGGCAACTCGGTTTCATATATGATAAAACAGGTGCATTCGTATATAGAACATCAAATGGAAATAATTACTAAAATGATAAAAGTAACACCATTAATAGCAACATTGGGGACGGAGCGATATAAAGAATTGCTCTCAACCCCCTTTGAATTTAAAAAAATTACTGAACTGTTTGAGGGATGGGAAAGAAATGACTTCACTCAATATGTTTCAGCAGAAGGTGCTGTTGTTGAAATAACCGATGAAGGTGAATATAGAATTAATAAGATAACTCTTTCTCCACCTGAAACACTCAACGACTTCATTAACGATATGCGAAGAATGGGGCATGAACTATATTGGGCAAATTGGATTGAAGAAAATTATGAGCCGAAAGACTTTTTACCTCAAAACAAAATTGAAGGGTATTATATGGATTTGCTTAACTCAATTGATAAGGGACATGAGTTAACAACCGAAAAAGAGGGGGATGATAATGAAGAAAAATTATGATCTATGGAGTAGTCTTACTTTTAAAACATTAAGCTACCGAAAGAATTTTAACTTCACTGTGGAGGATGATAACTTCATTACTGAATTAGAAGGTACTGTTACTAAAGTGGGAATTGGGAGTGGAAAACCCCCATTTTTTGTTGGTGAATACAATTATAGTATTTGGAACTTTGGACTTGCTAATTTATTTGATGTTGATTTATTAGACGTATTGGAGAACTATACTTATGAAGACAGTTATATAGAACTGTTTGACATGGTAAAAGAAAACAAATTTTCATTTGAGGAGATTGACAGGTTAGTGGTGCTTCACAATTTCATTCTCCATCCCGATTATAGAAAAAAAGGTATAACCGAAGAATTTATTGAAGCACTGTATCGTGAACACTTTGTGGGTGGTAATAATCATATTGTTGCGCTCGTCAAACCAATTCAAAACAATACTGTTTATTTCGAAAATTATATAAGTAATAGGGTGGTAAGAATAAGACATACTGTATATGATGATGGTCCATATGAAGAAATGTCATCGTTCAAATATTTTGGGATTGGTGAGTTGGAAAATAAAACTGATATTGAAAAAAACCACTACCAGTTATATGCATTGGCTGCTCGTTGTGGATTCAGAAGAATGGGTGAATCAAATCTATTTTATTTTACCCCACAAAAGATTCAAGATCGATTGGAAGATAAGCGTTTGGAGTTTCCAGAAACACTATTAACGTAATTAGCAGTATTTATAATAAACTATAAATCATGACACCTGAAGAAATTAAAGCAGAAATGTTAAAAGTAAAAGTTCCTTGGTTCGTAGGATTTGCAGAAAAATTCTGGTTCAAGGCAGGGAGATACATCCTACCAATAGGTGTATTACTATTGGTTCCACTTTTCTTTATTTACGAGGGAATTAGCATGCGCTATGCCGATACCATGTGGAATTGTATGTTAGGGTGGGGAGCATTCCTTATGGGAATTGGTCTATTCATGTTAGTAGCTCACCTCATTGAAGAGTCGTTTGTTAAAAAACAAGCTAAACGCCTCGGCATCAGTGTTTATCAGTGGAACGCATACGCAGAACAACTACAACTCAAAAGCTATAAAGGCTAAAAATCCTTGCATATATCAATAATTATTAATAGTTTTGACAGCTAAATCATATTGTTATGGGTAAAAAGAAGAAAGAAACTCTAAAGAATATTAAGCCAAAGAAGAAATTAAACTCTGGATTTTATCTTGAGTATATAGAAAGAGCACATCTTAGTGGAATTGTTCTCGAAAATATCTTAGCTGAACACTCTGTATATGAACTACATCCCGTAATTAAAGCGAAAGTTGATCAAATTTTAGATCAATGTGCAGACATTTACCAACTTGCTGGCATTCTTTTAGATAAAAAATGTGAGGAAGAGGAAAATGCTGATACTAAATAACTTATCAGAAAAAAATCTTTTTTGAAAATCAAAGTATTTATTATTCAAAAACCAAATAACGTTCACTAAATTTTTTATTTTGGACACGTTAAACCACATATCACATATAAAAGATACTGATGTTGCAAATCCCTGCAACACACAACACACAATTCAGTTCGACCAGATCACATAATAGTGGGGTGATGTATCACCCCTGACAAGATATGTATCTGCAAAAAAATAATCTTATTAAAACAAAACGTATGGAAAAATCAAAAACTATTTTCAAGAAATTTATTGTCGTCTTAGTGACAGCAATAATGTTAATGGGAGTAAGTGGAGCACTCAGTTCACCAACCACTGCAAACAGTGAAGGTGCTGTAAGAGCAACAAACTCACATTTGATGCAAGAAAATTTGGAGTTGAAACAGGAGTACACGAAATTATTGGCGAGATTAGAGAAGATTGAAGAAACAGCTAAAGAAATCCAAGAATATGATAATGTTATCTATTCACAGATTTTGGGTGTTGATTATGACACCACAGATTTTTATGTATATAAAAGAGATAGTATAGACATTTTTAGAGTCAGATATGATTCACTATTCAGAGAAGTTGATGAAAGATCGTTTTACGCTGCCGAAATGTTAGCAACGCAATTAATTAAATTGCAAGAAACCTCACAGCTCTTTAAGAATAATAAGAATGCTATTCTATATTATCCAACCATTTCTCCAATTAAAACAAAGGACTTTATTTGTTTAAGTTCACCGTATGGCATGAGAGATCACCCAACTGAGAAAAAAGTATTATTTCACGAAGGGGTTGATATTTCAGCAAACGTTGGTTCTCCTATTTATTCAACGGCACAAGGTACTGTAGTCAAGGTAACGTACTCCAAATATGGTTATGGTAACAAGGTCGTCATTAAACACGCCTATGGACTTGAAACACTTTATGCTCACTTAGGGGATATTAATGTAAAAAAAGGTCAATGGGTGAAAAAGAACCAATTAATTGGAACCGTAGGTAATACCGGGCGAAGTACTGGTCCGCATTTACACTATGAAATACACAAATATAACGAACCCCGTGATCCGCTTGGATATTTTTATACCCATATTACGGACGAACTCTTGGCAATGAAGTAAATTTTATTTATCTTTGAACTATGACAACATACATTCAAACAGCACACGAAGAAAGTTATTCCAATGGTCGAACATTAGGGGTCTTACTGAATTACGATGAAGATGGGAAACGAGTGGATAGCTTCACATATATCTTTCGATACGAAGATACTGCACAGAAGAATGGAATGTATATTTTTTTCAATACAATCATTGACATGAATGATTATCTTCTATATGGGGATAAGAGAGTCAAAAGAGCGTATATGAAAGAAAATGTTTTCGATGATATTTTCGATGCTGATTATATAGATGGAGATTTTAATGCTTACCTCGAATGGATGGGGTAAGTATTTATTTCCATGAGTGGTTTAAAAAAGTATTGGGACGGTCTCTCCCGATACGAAAGATGGATTCTTCTCAAGAAGAATCGTTTTTGGGACGGTTTAAGCGACTTTAAGTTCGAAGAGATACCAGAAGACCTTAAACCTGTTTTAAGGCAGCAGATGGAAAGAAAACGACCTTAAAGTAAAGAAAAACCCCGAATGTTATGTTCGGGGTTTATTTTTATACAATAATTGGGTCAAAAACCTCCATTCTGTCTGGATCAAATGCTGTTTCATATCCCTCTTCCCACCATTTCACCATTTCTTTCGGATTAAATATCATCCAGTTTGTACTCAATTTTCTTGGAAGCCAATAAATTGTCACTTTTGCACCACGTGCTGCGAGTCCTTGTACCTTTTGTTTAAAATATTCAAACTCGATGCCATATCTCATTGCATTAATATTGGAAGTGACGTTATCCATAAGATTGTCAATCTCATTCCCCTCAAATTTTTCATGGATTTTTGTTCTATGCAGAATAATATCAATCTCACTATAATTTTTTCCATGTAATTGATCTATCCCCACCAGATCACTCAAACCACCGTCCCCCCATAATCCAACGTGAAAGTTACCTTCACTATCTTTCCAATTATTTTTAACTAACGAAGAAAATAGTGGAAAGTTTGCACTACACCACACCCAATTCACAAAATCCTCATGAGTTTCATCTAAATTACTGAAATAGTGAATTCTTGAGGGTACTTGTGCGTAGTTTTGTACTCCAACAATAACCTCTTTGTTTTTCCACTGTAAATCATAAAATCTTGATTCAGTCAAAAACCTTTCAAGTGATCTTTTAAGGGTATTAGTTGTCGCAATCGATTTCTCTCCTAAGAGAAGTGTCATGATAATTGCCATTTTGTTTATACTTCCCTTTTTAGTAAAGGGAAATGGCTTATACCAATACTTATCAAAAATATCGTAGGTGTTATTTGTGGAGTATGCCACTTTCAGATGTTCCCACTCTTGAAGTGCTGTGGCAGTCGCCATTAATGCGCCTGTTGAAACACCGATAACGGTGTCATAATTACCGTTAATACGAGCTAAAGTACCACCACCATACGCACCCCAACTACCACCACCTGAAATTAATGCTGCCCTTTTTTTCATGTTAATAAATACGATGATTTACAGTACTCTCATCTCATTTACCAATTGAATTACTAAGTTAGTTTGATTGGCAGATTGTAGTGCAATGAATTCAAGTGTTTTATCTTTATCTTCATTAATGTTTTGCCAATAATAATTTGAAAGTTCATCCATTTCAAGTAAATCAACATTCCTTTTCAGTCCCATGAAATCACATATCATTGATAATGGAGTATTACTTATACTATTGAATTTCCACAGGTTCACTGTGTCAATGACATTAGCATCCCAAGGTTTTGAGCTTAAATGCTTTTTTAGAATATAAGGAATCAAATCCATTTTATCTTCAAACCTGCTTCTGTAATGGACTAATCTCTTCAAGTACAAAGGAATATCGTTGTTGATAATATTATGACCACATAGTGTGGGAAAATATTGTGGAGTGGATTGAATACCATCTCTTGATAATTGAAGAAGATAATTGTTGAATGAAGAAAGAACGGCAAATTCATCATCGTCTACAATCTTACTTATATTTCTCTTTAGCTTTCCATCCTCGGCAGAAACGGTGGCAAATGTGATTGCGATTATTTTACTGAATTCGGGATAATACATCCCCTTCTGCAAGTACACATCATTTAACATTAACATATATGCATCTTCTACACCAGTGGTGTTCTGCACATTATATTTTCCGTGTGCAATTACTTCCCATTGTTTAAAGAGTTCGGGTTCTTTTTCTTTAAACTCTATTACATTTGGGTGTGCTCTTACCGACTTTATATTAAAGAAGAGTGATTCATAGATAGCACCTTTATTAAAGACAAGTTGAAATAGTTCCATATTCGAATATTTATTAAGTGTTTAAGGCAAAGATAATGTATTTATAGTAAAATACAAAACAATTAACGATATGAAACGAAATTTATTTAGAGATGTGTTAAGAGACACAAACTCAAGAAAATACAGCATGACCAAACTTGCAGCATTTACTTCTTTGCTGATGTTAGTCGCTGCTGTGAGCAGTGCAATTGCAATAATGATAATCGAAAAAGAAATTGACCATATCTTGATTGGTGAATTGATTGCTCTATTATTAACATTACTTGGATTCAAAAACTTTAGAGGGAATTTCAATAATGGTGCAAAAGTACCAGACCCTCAACCAGAATTAGAGGCAGATATCATTGAAGAAGAAAAAATTAGTGATGAGATAGGTTAAAAAATTCAAGAAGTTTAACCCAAAATGATCTATTCTCGTATTTGACTTCGTTGAAGATGTCAAGCACATCCCTGTAATCTAATTCAAGCAAATATTCTTCTGAGTATTTGCTTGTTTTTTTTATAATGTAATTGATTTGTTCTTTTTTGGCTGCGTCTTTAATCGCATTCTTGTGATCTATTTCGGACAACAGGGATTCCCCCAGTGCATCAATAACATCCGCTTCTCTTTTCCTAACTCGTTTAGTGTGGTTTTCTAAATACTCTGAAAAGGGAACATATCCTTTCTCATCATCGTCATGATCAATGGAAAGTATTTTCTTATTTGGTTGTTCCTGTGACACCTACAGTTTTCTTTTTATTCTTTGCACCGGGTGGTCTTCCACGTCCACGTTTCGACATTTGTTTTGAATCATCCCCCACTTTAATTAATTGAGATGACGGTGGTTTTACTTTTAATTCAGTGTCAAAAGTTGTGAAGGACTTCTTTTTTAAATCATCAAGTTCGGTATAAAATCTTTTTGCAACTGCATTTAATTGCTCCTTCGATAGCTCAAGACTATCAGTAAATTCCTTTTCCTTTTCAGCAATTTTAGAATTAGTACTAAGTATTAACTGTACAAATGAAATTAGATCGTCTACTAAAACTCCCTCTGTTTTGGGATAAATCTTTATTAAAGTACCCGCTTTTGTTTCGTTAACTACCTCACATTCGATGTAGTCGTTTCCTCTGAAAATCCAACCTGCTGGTAATCCAATTTCCATTTCATACCAACCATTCATGGTGTCTCTTCTAAGTGAGAGCATATATCCCTCAATCGGTTTTAATCCTTCTTCGACCTGCATAAACATTTAATTAATTAAATAAGCAAAAAACATTGCTAATGATAACCAGAACAATATTTTTTTTGAATTACTAACAGCATACGTAATTTCTGGATTCTTACGTATAAATCTTCCAAACATCTTCATGGCTACATCCCCTAAGATATATACCATGAAGATGATGGAAGCAATGAATAAGAACTGATATATTTCAGTTATAGCATTCATGTTTTTTATTCACCGTGTGACTGACCCTGATGTACTTGTGGTGCGTCAGGAGCAACAGCAGGTTGTTCAGGTGCAGGTGCAGGTTGTTCAACAGGTGGCTCTTGGAAATACTTTCCAACCAATTGTGTTGCAAGATCAACCTCTGCGAGACTTTTCAATAGGTCCGCCATTTCCTCAATCTTATCCTTATATACCATATTTGGGTCTGCTGCCAAACGTGCTAATTCTAATTCTGCATAATACTTCTCATTGCCTAAGTCATTTAAAAGGTCTTGTTTTAAGTTTGCCATAATACTTTTTCTTTTTTATAAAATAATGTAATTTTTTACTGTCGTAAAGGTAATTAATAAATAGTCCGATTGCAAGGAATTTTTTAAACCAACTCCAAAATATTTTTTGGGGAGGTGATTGATTGATCGAAAATTGAGTACAATTCCGATAATATTTTAAGGGTGTTTCTGTTTTTTGGTTTATCAACTTCTAAAATACTACTCCAAAATTTTATAAAATAAGATTGTGGAACATCCTTCTCACTCCTATAAAAATGATGATAATAATAACTATAGAAGTACTCTATAAGTACCTTATTTTCAGTGAAATCAATTTCTTCGTCTAAAAACTCAGCACATACTTTTCGATAACAAAACATAAAGTGATTGTAGATATCTTCATCTAAGCTCAACGTTTGTTTATCCAAATAATAATCATAAATATATGAAAGAAGATTCATAGTAAAATCTCGATAAAAATCTACTCGATCTCCAATTATTTTATATTTATGTGCTTCGTTATTTGTTCTCATTATAGTGATTTTAACATCGCAATTAATTCTGGTTGGGGGTGACAGTCCGATTTATCTTCTCTAAAGCTAACATGTGTCCACACACCCGCTTTACCGTTAAGTGCATCTTCATTCACTTCCCACATGGCTGGATTATATGTTAAAGGAATGCCATATCTTGATTTCCAATAAATCAATAGTTTATAAACTGCCTCTAATTGAGCATCTGTATATTTTTCAAATGCATGGAATCCTCTAAATCCTTGTTCATACGTTTGAACATTACTTATTGGACGCACTGAAGTGTTTGCCACATTTCTCTTTAATTCCTTATCCCACTTCGCAGGATACCATAATCTATTATGCCTTACAAGACCACCCCAAGCATCAATTTCAATTCCAATTGATCCTTTATTTAGTGCAACATTATTTGATCTTTTACAACCTAAATGATGTGCCCAATATTTTGAAGAAAAGCATTGGTATATTTTACCGTCAAATCCAACAATCATACTCGTTGCAATATGATCTGCCGTTGATCTCCACCACGCAATGTCACCATCCACACCTTGTCCAGAAACAGTATGGTGCAAAACAATTTGTTTTTTCTTGGTTTGTACTTTATAATACTGATCGTCAGGAAAATCAACCTGAATTATTTTTTTTAGGTCTAATTCGGCAATTGCCTTTTTTTCAACCTTCTTTTGGTTTTCAGCGTATGCAAGGGTATCTGCAAGTAATCCAAACGAAAATAAACTTCTACTAATCATGCTCATCAATTTCTTATAAATACTTCGATATAAATAAAAAAGGGGTGTACTCGACACCCCTTCATTCAAACAACTAAAACAGTACAATTTACGGATAAAATCTTTCAACAAGTAAATTGTACTCATAAATGTTAACACCCAATATTTTCATTACTTTTTTTAATCTCAAGTTATTCGCCCACACAGCAGCTAAGAGAAAGAGGACCAAGATTGCCAGCGCAATTGAATAAGCGATTGTAACCGTTCCAACAATTACTTTCGACCATCCTAAAATAGTTCCAAGCATTCCCAAACCAAAAAGTCCCAATAAAATACCAACAATCCAATTACTGAGCTTCATATTTTTCTTCTCAGTACTTTTTGAGAAATATTTAAAAGCAAATTTAATCCATTTCTTTGGAAGATATCGATTGTAGGCTGCATCAAATTCCTCTCTTGTTATGTCTTTCCAACTACCCATTATAATTTAATGTTCTTTGTATTTGTAAATTTCTTAGGATCGTACCCTAAAAGATGTTGCATCTTATTGAATTGTTCATTAACTGGACGTGTTTCTTCCTTATGTTCATTTTCTGTCAAAATTTGAACAGGATTTTTCTCTGCAAATATGTCTTTTCCGTCCGTATAGAACGTCCATTCGTTAATAGCTTTCTCAATGCTCTCAAGCATGTGAACCTTACTATCGTATCTATTACCAAGACCAGTTAAATCCATCTTGAAAAACGCACCCTTTTTAGAGTCTTTGACTTCTTGTACATTTAGTGTATTGAAATCAAAGAATCTGGTAATGCCCAATTCATCAACATACTTACCGGTTAATGCAGTTTCTTTAAGACCCATTCTTTCATTCCATTCAGATTTTGCTTTATCGAACTGAACCTTTTCAATGCCGTCTTCCATTGGTTGCGTGTCCTTATTATACATTGGGGCATCTGCGTTAAATTCCATACGCTTCTGTCTCATTTCATAGTTTTCGTCACCCATGTCACGTTTCATTCTTTCCTCGAATCTCTCGTCTGGTTTGTTGTCGAAAACATAGTCACCAAGACCCTTGCGATAAAGATTAACTTCGTCTTGTTCGGGAGTAGTTAAATTACGTTTTGGAATTTCGTCACCCTCATTATTTGCAGAATTACCAACGTTTTCGAATGCATCACCCTTAGTGTTCTTGAGAACTTCCTTCTCAATATCCATTCCCAATTTTTGTGGATCATCACCCACATCTGTTTGTTGGTCTTTCCATTCAAGTTCCTTAGTGATGTCAATAATTTCTTTAGTACCACTATGGCTTAAATCTGATTTAAAATTCTTTTCGTTCTCATTACCAAGACGATCTTTCATCACCAATGTTGATGGTTTACGATCTTC
>Ga0307377_10007082_pt1 | contig 11638 bp, 9 predicted proteins | sample TR3MG_FD_202535 | JGI IMG/M metagenome (GOLD analysis project Ga0307377, IMG submission 202535) | Soil microbial communities from Risofladan, Vaasa, Finland - TR-3 | ecosystem: Environmental > Terrestrial > Soil > Coastal area > Acid sulfate soil | place: Finland: Risofladan, Vaasa | collected...
TATGATATGTATGAATCGCTTACATCACGTCGAAAGAACTCTCGAACAAAGCATCATTGCCAATCAATCATATCAAAATGTTGAATTTGTTTTATTAGATTACAATTCCCAAGACGGTCTTGAGGCATGGGTTAAAGAAAATATGATGAAGGATATTGAGTCAGGATTGTTAAATTATTATCAGATGGCCAATCCTAAACCAAGATTCTTCAATATGACACATGCAAAAAACGTGGCACATAAATTGGGGACAGGTGATATCTTGTGTAATTTAGATGCTGATAATTTTGCGTTAGAAGGTGTCACTGATTATCTTATGAATGTATTTTGGGATAATTTTGATGAGGATATATTTGTTGCTCCATGTAAGAGAGGTCTAACTGGTGCTGGCGTATGGGGAAGAATATGTACAAGAAGAAAGAAGTTTTACAAAGTCGGAGGATACAATGAAGTTTGGGATAGGTGGGGAGGAGATGATCATGACTATAATATGAGATTAAAGATGTCAGGAAGCAAGTGGATATGTCATGATGTACGTTATCTTCGATGTATTAACCATTCAACTATAGAAAGATTTGAAAAATATAGAAGGATTAATGGGAAAATGATGAAACATAGAACTGCTGGTAGTAGGTCGTGGAGAAAGTTTTTTTCGTATATCAAACAATATGGATATAAAGCGAATAATGAAAAACATTGGGGACAAGCGAATCTAATTAAAAATTTTACAACATCTATCAGAATATAATCCTCCATGAAATTACGATACCATAATAAAGTTAAAAAAAAAAGCAAAAGAAGAAAAACCGTCTCTAATATTATCAATATACGCAACCACTATCATAGTCAACATTATTTTTGTAAAACACTCAATAAACAACAGGGTATGTTTGTCAAAAATATTTTGCCACAAAAAATAACAGATTGCCTATCCAACAAAGTTGACATGATAAACATTTTTAATTTTGTTTATAATAGAAAGGTAATTGCGGATCTTTGTCAATCCAGAAAAATAAAATTGACTTATTCGGAAGTCGGGTTTTTCCCGCATTATGATTCGTTTTGTTTCGATCCTTTGGGGTTTTGTTGGGAATCATCATTAACAAAAATGCAATTCTTTACATGTTCACAACGGCAATGCGATGTTGCTACACGAATTATACAAAAATACAGAATAGAAGACAACAGTTTGCCTGAGAAAATCAAGCATCCTTTTTTCTTATGGCCAGCACAAACTATATCGGACCAAGTTAACGCTCATGGTTTACGCTGTAAAACATGGACGAAATTGATTGTCCATTTTAGATCATGTTTACCATCAGAAATCCAATTAGTGATAAAAATCCACCCACGATCCCAGTGGATACGACATAAGCATCTATATGCTTTACAGAAGAGACTCAACAACACAGTTGTGGTCAATCAAGTTAGCCTGAATGCCCTGTTGTATAATTGTGTCGGCGTTGTAGGGGCAAACTCTACGGTGTTATACAAAGGTCGTCTTATCTACGATAAACCGACTTATGTCTACGCAAAAAGTTGGTTTACCGGACACGACTCTTTATTTTTCCCCATTTCCACTGAACAAAAATCAGCAGAGATACAAAAATTTAAAATACAAAAGGAATACGAGGAATATGTAAAATGGTTTCTATATCAGTTAATAGTTAGACAGATATTGAGGTCAGATTGTAAAAAAGAAAGAATGATTCAAAAAATGTCATTATTAAGTTCTTACAACTATTATAAATATGGTGAGGAGATTTTTGTATGAGAATTCAATACAAAAGCAAGAAGAACAAAAAAAATAATGACGAATGCTGGTCAGACAAAATCACCATAATCATAAAAACCTTTCAACGCCAACATCTACTGCGGCAACTTATCGAAAGTATACGGAATAAATATCCAAAAATACTCATTAAAGTTGCTGACGATGGACATGCACCGAGTGCTCTTAATATAGATAACGTAGATTACTATATATTGCCTTACGACATAGGGCTATCTGCTGGACGGAATTTTTTATTGAATAAAGTAAAAACAAAATATTTCGTTTTATTAGACGATGATCATGTTTTTATAGAAAAAACAAAATTGGATAAAATGTTTAATATTTTGGAAAAATATCGGCAAATAGATTTATTGTCAGGACGTGTTAAACATATCAGAAAAAATGGTACAAGTTTTAGTTCATTTTGTGGAATTTTTGAGTATAAGGGGCGGACATTATATCGGTATGCCAATAGGAATAGGGACGTAATTGGTGGCATGAAAATCTATGACATTGTGGAGAACTTTTTTATGGCAAGAACGAAAAAAATAATGAATGTCATGTGGGATGCACGGTTAAAACTAAGTGAACATGGTGATTTTTTTCTCAGATGCAAGAGGCAGAACCTAACAGTTGCCATGGATTATGATATACATATCGGTCATGACAAAAAAACAACTACGAGTATATGTTATAAAAAACACAGAAATAGGAGTATTTTTTATCATAAATTGTTTTATAAAAAAAACAATATTAGCCGTATTATAGTTGTACAACCGAATAACAAAAGGGTAATAAAATTGTGAAAGTACTATACAAACGCAAAAAAAGAAAACAGAAAAAAAGATTCAATCAAAACAATACCGAAGTTCGCCATAATTATTGTCGTGCAGAATCGTGGATTGTTTCAGACGACTTACAAGCAATTTATATGCTTAATGCCAAAGCCATGAGCACCTCAATAAAAGCTGTATTTGGAAAGGCGTCTGGATTTAAGATAGGTAGAAGAAGTCCCCATAAGTTACCACTCGATTATATCTCTATAAAAAAAATTATATGCAATAAGAAAAAATATTCTAATTATTTTAAATTTTCCTTTGTTCGGAATCCGTGGGCCAGATTGTGGAGTTGTTATTGCCAAAAATCTCGTCAAAAAATTCCATTATTTTATCATTTTCTTCAGTTTGATTTTAGAAAACATATTACTTGGAATGCATTTGTTGACAAGGTATGTGTAATGTCAGATCATGTAGCAGATATGCATGTCCGTTCACAATGTTATACCGTTGATGTCATTTCTGCGGATTTTATAGGAAAACAAGAGAATGCAAACGATGATTGGAAAATACTACAAACACATATAAAAGATTTGCCAGATTTACCTCATTTACAACCGCATAATTTCAAACATAATATGGACGGTCAAGAATATGTACGTAGATATACTGACAAGCAAATAGAAATGGTAGCACAACGTTACAAAAACGATATTTACTTGTTTGATTATAACTTTTTGGATTGATAAAAACAAAAAATCGATATAAAATTATGAAATCGGATTACTCAAAAAAAAAGAAGAAATCTAAATCTGTAAAAACTTTTATTATAATGGCAAACAAAAGGAGTGGTTCGACTTGGCTTTTAGATACAATGAATCTACACCCACAAATTAAAGGAATTTATGAACCTTTTCATGACAAAATCTGGGGAAATGAGTATCGCCGAATTTTAAAAAACGATGGTGTTACCAAGTTATATAACAGAATTATGGATAATTTAATTTCTAAAAATAACCCCAATACCACCGTATATGGTTTTAAAGTAATTACAGAGGATGCCAATGATAATACAAATATATCTTTAGCCCTTGAGGCTGATTGTATTATCTTGCTAGAGAGGATTACAGTGGAATCTATTGTATCTTGTTTTAAATCTGAAAACTTGCACAAATGGCATTTTTATGATGGTGAGACATGTGATTTTAATAAACACAAAATTTATGAAAAGTGGCCCAGAAATTTGAGCAAAAAGATCAAAGCATTTAGAAATAAAAAAATGAAAATTAATATACAATGGATTCGTCGTATTTTGAATGATCGAAAAAGACGTTTGACAATACTTATGGCACAAATACAAAAAGCCAATAAAAAAATCCTTCATATTTCATATGATAAATTATTTGGCAATAAAAGAAAGAGTATGAAAAAAATATACAGAATACTCGATGTTGACTCTGTATTTAAACAGTATTCTTCAGAAATAAAAATACATACTAATTATAATTGGGTAATTAACAAGGATGAAATTAATGAGCAATTAGGAGAGGAATTTGGCTATTTGTCATAAAATAGATCGAGCATTAATGATTATAAAATACAACAAAAGAAAAAAGAAGTTAAATAAAAAAAAGCATATTCAGAAGTCAAAATCTTTTATTATTTTCGCAAATCCCAGGAGTGGTTCAACTTGGTTATCTGAAACATTGAACTTACATCCACAAATAGCGTGTTTCGATGAACCATTCAATCATGCTCGTAAAAAAGAAAGTTTTTTTAATCTTCTACAAACAGCGGGATCGTATGGAGTGTTCAAAAAAATTAGATATATGTTATCTGATAAAAAAAAGAGAATTTATGGATGTAAACATCTTGTTTCTCATTTAAATGATGAAAACAATTTATTATTAGTATCAGATGTGGATTTTATCATTTTTTTAAGAAGAATAACCACCGAATCAGTTGTATCATTCTATAGATCATTAAGTATGGGAATATGGCATATTTATGACGAAAATGACCAGTTGATAAATATGAATTGGCCAGAACAAATACCTCATTTACAGGATAAACAAAACACTTTTTGGAGTAGTAATCAGGAAAAAATTAATAATTTTTACGGAAAGAGGATGTCTCTAAGTATCAAAAAAATCAGACAAGCACTAATAGCTAGGAAAAAACGTTTGGTTTATTTGCGAAGTGAAATAGAAAAAAAACATAAAACAGTGATCGATTTAAGTTATAATGATTTATTTACAAATCCTAAAAAACATGTGGAAAATATATATCAAACGATGGGTATACCATATCATAATAAATTTTCTTCTGAGATAAAGATGAATAATAACTACGATTGGTTGATTAATAAAGACGCTATAAATAAAGCCGTAGGAGCTAAATTCGGATATTTAACTTAATTTTCGTGTCTGAAGGAATCAAATCTACAGAATATTTCTTTATCTGCATCTACCTGTATACGAGGATAATATTTTTTGTGCATATGTCTCCAGGCAAGTTGGTCGTTAAATTTTTTATTTCCTATATATGTCCATTTTCGTTTGTTTTGATAGCCTATAATAATTTCCTGTAGATATCGTTTTAGCGGAGACACTTTTGCCATAAAGGCTCCTGCACTCAAATGCCTATGGAAACATGAATGACAATAGATCACATCTTCAAACAAACAATACCCGTTATTTTTTGGCCAATCTGCTACGGTATTACAAAATAACATACAACAATCAAACGATTTAAACACTTCTACTATTTTTTTAGGATCTTTAATCAAAGCAACATCTCTCGAATCGGTAGCAATAATATATTTTGTTTTACACTGCCCCGATTCCAAATATGACAGAAGTGGTTTTATTTTTCCCATCCAAGTCCATGGTTTATAATTTTTAGCAAGAACTATATGTGGAATATTTAGTTTATTGTAGATTCTTTCTATCAAAGTTTTTTTTATGGAATTTTCATATGTTACAAATGTTACATTTTTTGGTATTTGTACAGGAAAGCCACAGGATAAAATCTTTTTACACAGAATATTGAAATCGATAGAGACCTGTTTGGTCATCCCAGTAGTTTTTTTCCCGTGAGATTTATGGTAATAGAACATATTACATATATATTGAAAAAAGCGTTTGAATACCTACTATAAAGTTCGATATTAAAAATATGAAACTTGATTATACAAACAAAAAACCATGCCTACAGTAGGATAAAAATGAGAAACAAGAACAAAAAGAAAAAGAAAAACAAAAATAAAAATACAAATTCAATAGATATGAAAGACTTCCGACCTCCACGACCATATCTATATCCCATTCATAATCATGGACCGTTAATAGAAGAATATTTTTATAATCATTATCAAAATCTTGCTGAGTGTCCATTTGATTATCTGCCAGTTTTTTGGACTAATATTTATATGATTATGACGAAATATTCGACAAGAAAGCCCCCTGTATCTTTACAAGATTTTTTGAATTCATTAGATAAGGATAAAAAGTATTTCACTGTTGTCCAACATGACAATGGAATTCAGGAAAAAATCCCTGACAATGTTTTGATTTTTGGGTCTGGAGGTAGCAACAGTCATATTCCAATCCCTTTATTATGTAATAACCATCCTGCGGAAAATAAAAAGCGAGATATTTTTGCTTCGTTTGTAGGTATTATTAATAATAAAAATAATGATAAACATGATGTAAGAAAGAAAATGCGTGATATTGTTTTTACATCACAAAACTATGATTTTTACTATACTGAAAGTAGCAACGATATTGCTGAATTTGAACAAATTATGAATCGTTCTATTTTCGCATTATGTCCAAGAGGGTTTGGGAAAACATCTTTTAGGATGTATGAAGCAATACAAATGGGGTGTATACCGGTATATATTTACGATGATCCTTGGCTACCTTATGAACAGGAAATAAATTGGGAAGATTTCAGTGTATCATGCCATGTGGATGATTTATCTTATTTGCCAGATATACTACACAGTTATAGTGAAGAAAAAATAAAAAAAATGCAGTTAGTATTACATAAATATTACTCTCGGTATTTTACTTTTGAAAGTGTATATAAGAATATCATACAAATGGTTAACTTTGTTGATGAACACAATATATCCATAGGCGATGATACATATAAACAACTGATAAGAAAAACAAATATTTTGCGTAATAAAGATAGGAAAATTACATTTGCGGTTGCTGCTTACAATGAGTTTTCTGACATCCATCCAGGCCAAAGTATAACTGAATGCATTAGGTGGCCATTACAGGATGATAGAATCGATGAAATCGTTATTTCCGATGACTGTTCAGAACACTTTGATAAATTGCAAAACTTAGTTCAAGACTTACCAAAAGTGAAACTATATAGAAATGACAAAAATTTAGGGACATTTGGTAATAAGAAAAAAGTAGTTTCATTATCTTCAAATGATTGGGTTATTTTATTTGATTCTGATAATATCTGTGATGAAACATATGTTGATAATCTTTATGCGACGAAATGGGATAAAGATACGATTTATCATCCTGTATATGCTTCTCCGAAATTTGATTATAGAGATCAAAATGGAGAGATATGGACCATAGAGAAATCTCCTATGTTGGTAAAAAAATATGGGAAATCTTTGACTAATATGGGAAATTTTTTTTTCAACAGAAACATGTATATGGAGATTTTGTTTTCTTATCCTTATGAAAGATTTGATTTATCACTGCCTAATTACTATAATCTACACAAACATATCCGTAAAGATCTTTATTGGAGATTAGTATTTGATCCCTATGATGCTATTTTTGTATTCAAAGAATGGTTATTCTATGGGAATAAAATAAAGATGATAAAAGATCAGCAATATTTTCATTTAGTTAGTAGCGATAGTACATGTATCAAATCTCCAAAAGAAAAAATATGTATGCATGAATATTATATGGAAGAATTGTCTCGTAGGCAGAAATTTACTAGAACGATAGATATTATTGAATATTTACATTGTAATTGTTGGAATCAAAATCACGCTGATTATAATCTATATCCATGGGAATTTTATAAAATTATATATAATTTATTAATTCCTGATCGTGTAAATCATATTACTCAAATTGGGTGTTTTACACTATTTGTTCCTAGAATTGTACATGAAATTATTAAAGCAAAGCCAGAGGTAAAATATCATGTCCATAGTCATGCTTTTGAAATTGACAGAGGCGTTTTTGGATATACAGATGAATGTTGCCCACACGTATATAATCATAGTAAATTTAATAATAAACTTAGTGATATCCTTATCATGGAGGATAATTTTGCTTCTAATTCGTGGGATAAAGATATTTTGTCTTTTTGCCAAAATTATAACAATAATATCATATATATATGTAATCTTAAAGAAAAAACTACTAATTTTTATCATGATATATCTAATTTAGGCGGGAAGATAACTAGTTTATTAATTAAAGATAACAAAAAAGAATATTTGTTGATGTTAGTATCACCCGAAGGGTTGTCATGTTTGAATCTATAACAGAGTTTTTCCGTAGATTTGATATTTCCGGGCATAATGTTCTTCATGTTGGTGCCCACCTTGGTGAAGAAGATCCAATATATACGGAATTTGATATGGAACCGATTTATGTGGAAGCGGATAATTTTTTATTTGGTAAATTAGTATCTCGATTTCCACATCGCAAAAAACATAATATCGCTATATCTGATAAAAAAGAAAAAAGAATTCCATTCCATATCGCAAATAATCAGAGAATGAGTAGTTCTCTTCTCGATATGAAGCAGGAATACAAAGCGTTATTTCGCGGTGTTTGCTATACATCTACTATAGAAGTTGATATTACGACTATTGATAATTTGGTTGAAGAAAATAATTATGATATTCATGCTCTGTTTTTAGATATACAGGGTGGAGAGATGAATGCTCTTTTGGGGGCAAAAAAAACTCTACAAAATATTGATTTTATAATTATAGAAATACATTTAGCAGAGATGTATGACGGCGAAGCATTGTTGCCAGATTTTGATACTTTTTTAGATGAGTTCAATCTTAAACGAGTAATCGTCCAGATGACACATGAAATAGAAGGAGATGCCTTATATGTTAATAGAGATTTTTTACAAGAGTTGAGAAGGAAACAATATTTTTATCCAGATCCCAGCAAAATAATACAATTATCAGATCTTGGGACTGACATCGGTGGTAGATTTGGAAATCAGTTACTACAATATGCCATAGGAAAAGGTTATTGTAAAACTTATGGATATACACTAGAAATACCGGAAAATTGGATAGGACGAAAATTATTCAAAAATATTAATGATAATATCATTAAAAAGGAATTGCCAGATAATAGGGTCAGAAACAGATGTAAAAATGGTGAATTCAATATAAGTCTCCAAAAATTCTGGTCGATGTGTCAAGATAGTATCTCTTTTTTCACAAGAAGAGAAGCAAAAAAATGGTTTGAATTTAAGGATGAATACAAAATAAAACTGGATAAAACAAAAAAAATAGTAGTACATTTAAGACGCGGAGATTATCTGTTTAGCAAATATATTAAACATTTTGCCAGTATCACGAGAAAGTGTTATAAAAATGCAATAGAACAATTCGGATATAACTATAAAGATGTGTATTTTGTACAAGAAGAATTTTTTTACTCTGCTGGATACAATACTTGGATGGATAATCAAGAATATAATTTTCTTGAGGATTTTCAAACGATTCAAAATGCCGATGTTATATTTAGAGCTAATTCAACATTCTCTTGGTGGGCAGCGGCGTTAAGTAATGCCAAAATATTCAGTCCTGTTGTTGGAGGTAAGATTGGATGGCAAGACAATATTCAGTTTGTAGAAGGTAATCATCCTAGTATCGCATATAAAAATAATTTTAATCATAAACAATGGTTTACCGATATGTACTTATATGAATATGAGTAATTTCTATGTTTGGATGTATGACAGAATATTTTAAAAGATTTGATATTACATGTAAAACCGTTTTGCATCTGGGTGCTCATTATGGCGAAGAGGACTCTTTATATGCTGAGTTTAATGTGGAACCGATTTATGTCGAAGCATGCCCTATATCTTTTCAAAACTTGAAAAGAAGAATGGCTCATAGAAAAAAACATAATGTTGCCATATCAGATAAGCCTGGAAAGGCAGAATTCTTCGTTGCCAGTAATGCCGGGTTTAGTAGCTCTTTATTAGAGTTTGACTACCACAAAAAAATCTACCCTGAATGTTCATACACCGATAAAATTGAAGTCAATTGTACGACGATAGACCTCTTGGTAAAAGAAAATGGTTACGATATTGATGCGATGTGTCTTGATATACAGGGAGCAGAATTAATGGCGTTTAAAGGAGCCACAGAAACGTTAAAAAATGTCAATATCATTTATGTAGAAATAGCACTCGTCCCTTTGTACAAAAATTCACCTATACTACCAGATTTAGATCAATATTTGAAGAAATTTAATTTCAAAAGAGTTTTGGTGACTTTAGAAGAACCAGAGTGGGGAGATGCGTTATATATTAAAAAAGATTTTTTAGAAAAAGCAAGACGAAATTTAGTTTTTGATCCAGATCCAGACAAAGTAATACAACTATCAGAATTAGGAACGGAAGGATGCGGCAGGTTTGGAAATCAATTATTTCAATATGCCATAGGAAAAGGCTATTGTGAAACGTTCGGATATACATTAGAAATACCCGAGAATTGGATAGGACGAAAAATATTTAAAAATATAAATGACAATATTATTAAAGACACTTTGCCGCATTACGAATCGAATCAACCTCCATGTGGAATATATAATGTGGATTTTAAATGTCCGTTTTGGTTCAATCAAAATACAGTATCTCTCTTTACAAAACAACAAGCAAAAAACTGGTTCGAGTTAAAAGATGAATATCAAATAAAACCAGATAAAACAAAAAACATTGTTGCTCATTTAAGGCGTGGGGATTTTAATCAGTTCACTGATTTATTCACAATTATCACAAGAAAATGTTATAAAAAAGCAATAGAGAAATTCGGATATAACTATAAAGATATTTATTTTGTACAAGAGGAATTTTATAGTTTTAGACACAGAAAATGGACGATGAAAAACCAGTATCATTTTCTTGAGGATTTTCAAACGATTCAAAATGCGGATGTTATATTTAGAGCTAATTCAACATTTTCATGGTGGGCAGCAGCGTTAAGTAATGCAAAAATATTTAGTCCTGTTGTTGGCAGAAAAACCAATTGGAGGGATGATATTCGATTTGTAGAAGGGAATCATCCAACAACTGTATGTAAGGATTTTTATGATGAACTTATTATTAGTGACATGTATCTGTGTGAGGATTGATAATTTTGTCCTATAATGTTTTGAAGGAGACACAATGCAACAACAAACACTGAAGAAGAAAAATCTATATACAAATGGAAAAATGTTAGCCCCCGATGGCGAACTCCTATGTAGAATTGGAACAGATAAAATTAATTGGTATTTGGAAAAAGGATTAGCTAAATTAGTCAATAATGACCCTCCTACAATCAAATTAAACTTTGAACCCAAAGGGAGAGGAAAATCTAAAGATGCTTTTTATCTTTCTGACAGAAAAAACGAGTGTTCTGTGTGTGGAGAAAATGGAGAAAACACACTGACGAAGCACCATGTTGTTCCCTATTGCTATAGAAAATATTTCCCGATATCTTTGAAAAGGCATGTGTATCACGATGTTGTTTTAATGTGCCAAGAATGTCATTGGAAATATGAAGAAAGTGCGAATGTAAAGAAAAAACAATTACATAAGAAGTATGGTGTCCCTATTCATAAGAAGGGGGAGGTTACTGACGATATATTATTGGTTGCCAAACAATCTGCCGATGCAATTTTGTCTGGAGACTATGAAGAAAAAGATATGGATTATTTGAAGGTATTCTTCAAAAGAAATATAATAACACAAGAAGACCTGGAAGTTGCTTCTCAATTGAATCCTGTAGTCAAAAAACTTATTAAATTTTGCCCAGGGAACGAGATAATAAACAAAGTTGAAGATG